>OLHI01000208.1_pt1 | contig 14328 bp, 9 predicted proteins | sample 1609501 | NCBI WGS metagenome assembly OLHI01 (sample SAMN05416862, study PRJEB24817) | seawater metagenome | isolation source: Sea water | place: Canada:Atlantic | collected 2013-11 | reverse complement strand
GTCTCGTGGGCTCGGAGATGTGTATAAGAGACAGACACTATTAGCCAATAAAATGCTAGCATACGCTATCTAAAAATCACTCACTTGAAGCACGCGCAATGGCACAACTTTATTTTTATTATTCTTCGATGAATGCAGGTAAATCAACCCACCTTTTACAATCTTCATACAATTATCAAGAACGTGGCTTAGCGACAGCTATTTATACCGCTAAAATTGACGATAGGTTTGCTAAGGGTAAAGTTGCATCACGTTTAGGTATTGATGCAGATGCTTTCTTGTTTGATGACACAAGTAATTTATTCAAAGAAATAGAGTTAAAAAACCAACAAGAAAAACTTGATTGTGTACTGATAGATGAAGCGCAATTTTTATCGACTGAACAAGTTAAGCAGCTTACTGATATCGTAGACTTGTTACATATCCCGGTACTTGCCTATGGTATTCGTACTGACTTTTTAGGGGAGACGTTTTCAGGTAGTGCTGCCCTACTCGCTTGGGCCGATAAATTAGTTGAATTAAAAACCATTTGCCATTGTGGTAGAAAAGCTAACTTTGTTATCAGACAAGATGCCAACGGTAAGCCTGTGCAAGGTGGAGAACAAGTTGAGGTAGGTGGAAACGAGCGTTACGAGCCGCTTTGTCGAGCCCATTTTAAACAACTTGTTTGGCAGTAAAAGATAATATCTGCACACAGTAAAACTCATTAACGTGTTTGGTCGAACAATAAAAAACCTTAACAAGAACTGTCTCGTTAAGGTTTTTTTTGTTTATTAGCTGTAGGCTTAGTACCCGTAGCTTTCGAGCTACAGGCACTTAATTTCCAATAGGCTTTAGTAAATTACTGGCGGTAACTCAGGGCTATCTTCAGTGTAACTTAACGCGCTATTAAATTGTGCAATAGCAAGGTTGGCCGAATCTTGATCTTTAGCATGAACACGCGCAATCACCTCACCACGATTAACTTGTACGCCAAGAGGTAATATACGATCAAAACCAACGGTATGATCTACCTGCTGATTTGGCGCAGTTCTGCCACCGCCTAAACCTACCACAGACATACCCACTGCTCGGGTATCCATTTGTGCAATATAACCGTGCTGCTCAGCTCTAACTTCAGTAATAATATTCGCTTTAGACATTGAGTCCCATGGGCTTTCAACAAAGTTTTTAGGGCCTCCTAAGGCTGCAATCATGCGCTCAAATACTTCAGCAGCAAGACCGGTACTTAGTACTGATTCAATTTTTTTATCGGCGTCTTTTTCATTAGCTGCCAAATTTGTATTGATTAACATTGCAGTAGCAAGTGACTTAACTACTTGATGTAAACGAGGCTCGCGTTGTTTACCTGTTAAATACTTAACCGTTTCATACATCTCAACCGCATTACCCGCGCTAGAGCCAAGAACTTGGTTCATATCAGTAATAATGGCTTGTGTTTTAACGCCAGCGCCATTCGCTACATTCACGATGCTATCTGCTAGTGCCCTTGCATCATCAAGGTTATTCATCATCGCGCCATTACCGACTTTAACATCCATCACTAAAGCATCTAAGCCTGCAGCGAGCTTTTTAGATAAAATAGACGCGGTAATTAATGGAATAGATTCAACGGTTGCGGTTACGTCTCTAATTGAATATAAACGCTTATCTGCTGGGGCTAAGTTATCAGTTTGCGAGATAATAGCGACACCCACCTCTTTCACAATACGCTTAAACTCACTAATCGTTGGCTTGACATTAAAACCGGCAATACTTTCTAACTTATCTGACGTACCACCGGTATGTCCTAAACCACGACCAGAAATCATCGGCACATAACCACCACAAGCAGAGACAATTGCCGCTAGCATAAAGCTAACTTTATCACCTACACCACCGGTAGAATGCTTATCAACGATTGGGCCGTCAAAACCTTCCCAACTTAGCACATCGCCTGAGTGCATCATGGCTTTAGTAAAAGCCACTCTTTCATCTACGGTCATGCCATGTTGAAAAATAGCCATGGCCATTGCGCCTACTTGGCTATCAGAGAAGTTGCCATCAACTAAGCCAGAAACAAAGCCATTGATATCTGTGTCATTTAAAGTGCCACCATTACGTTTAATACGAATAATTTCTTGTGGGATAATTTTATTGGTTACTGACATTTAATACGTCCTTATAAGTCTAATAAATCTTTTGGGGTGAATGCATCTGGAAGTAATTGCTGAACTGTCCATACTTGCTGTTGGTTTTTATGATTAACCGCTATTACTGGTGCAGATTGCTCGAAAAACTCAGCAATAACCTGTCTGCAGGCACCACACGGTGGCGTTAGCTTTTCTTGCTCGGTATAGATAACAATCACTTCAAAAGCTTGCTCGCCATTAATAACGCCATTGCTAATGCAATTACGCTCTGCACATACCGTTAGGCCATATGAGGCATTTTCAACATTACAACCTTGGACAATATTGCCATTGGTGGTTAGCGCAGCAGCACCAACATGAAAGTTGCTATAGGGCGCATATGCTCGTTGGTAAGAAATTTTTGCCGCAGCAATCACTTTATCTAACTTATGTTTTACTTGTTCATTCATCGAATTACCAATTACTAAACTCATTGTATAAACTCAGTATAACTTTATTGACCATGTGGTCAAGTAATTAAATAAACCTAAATCCAATTAAAATATCTACTTAACAAAAAGCCAATAAAAAAGGCTGCAAATGCAGCCTTTTCTCATCAGTGCTTCTGAAAAAGAAGCTAAATTAAGTTCAAACTAGAACTTGTATTCAATACCAACACGAATTTGCCATAATGAAGCCGCATTTTGTACTTCTTGCTCTTCATTACCTTGGTTAAATTCTTCATATACATACTGACCAGCATCGTTAATTGATGCTTCAACCATACGGTTACCAACAAATGAACCTTTGGTCATCACACCCCAGTCATCATTTAACATATTACCGATGTTTTTAATAACTAAGAAAGCACTACCTTTGTGATCTTCCATAAAGCCAGGGATTTCTTGGGTAAATTTCAAGTCAAACGTAGTCCACCAATCAGCATTGTGTGCATTACGCTCTTGAATCGCGCCACGTGATAAACCTTCATTAGCAACAAATGAGTCAAACGCTGCTTTATCAAAGTCAGGTCCGTAAACTACGTTAGCATCGTTTTCAGTTGGTACGTACAATAATTGACGTGAGCCATTCCAGTTGCTATCACCAAAGCCACGGTCTGAGCTGTCAAAGGTGTAAGAATAAGGACGACCAGCACTTGATTGACCAAATAAGCTAACACGGGTGTTTAAGCCATCAATCAACTCAATGTTGTAGTTAAGCGCCATAGTGAAACGGTGTGGAATTTCATAATCAGACGTTGCCATACCTGGGTTAATTGCATCAGTTGCAGCTAAGTTACCGTAGTTAGAACCCGCTACTGAGCTCGTCATAGGGTTAGCATCTTCAGAAGCAGTAAATGAGTAACCAAAGGTTGCATTTAAGCCGAAATCGAAGTCTTTGTTAACACCAAATGATAACACTGTTGATTGACCATCTTTACCACTATTCGTTAACACGTACTCACCAGAGCGACCCGCAACTTCTTCGTATAATGGACGACCATCTGGCGCAGTATCTGCCGCGTAAGTTAGACCAACATCTTTAATTGTTGCCGAGTTAACTTTTTGGTTTAACAATAAATCTGCAGTGAAGTTATAACCACTGTCTGTCATGTAAGTTGCACCAATTGAGTATTTCCACTCTGATGGCATTTCAAAATCAGGGTCTACAGCGTTTACCGAGCCGTCACCACCTTCTTCAGGGTAAGCAGCAACTTCGTCATACAAACTTTGTAAGTTAGTATACAGTGGTGCGCCACCATCAATAGTTGGCTCAGTTAATACGTTTACACCGTTAGCGCGTGTACCTATTTGTACTAGACCGTCATTTGAATAAGAGTTAGACAACCAAACATTTGGGTTACCGCCTGAGTAAAGACCGAAACCAGCACGTACTGATAAGTTATCATCAACATTCCAGCTGAAGCCAACACGTGGTTGGAATAAGTTCACGCCGTCAAAGGTATGGTTGTTAGCAAAACCGTAACGCTGCTCAAATTGCGCATTATAACGTGGTTTATCATCACTAGTGTACATATCGTAACGGAAACCAAAAGTTAATGTTGCATCAATATCAGTGAAAGTATACTCATCTTGCATGTAGAAAGTATGCACGTCATAAGTGAATTCTTGGCTAGCATCTGCAGGGTTATTAGTACCAGCAGAGTTATTATAATATACGCGATCCGCATCACCTGATTCATACTCATCAATTGAACCGAAGCGGTACTCACCGTCAGTGTGTTGCATGAATAAGTTAAAGGCAGTTAGTGACTCATACTCATAACCAAAGGTAATAGTGTGATCATCAAGGTAGTAGTTGGCATCAAACTTAAACGTTAAGTTGTCCCAGTACATTTCATTTGATTGACGAGAATCATCTGGACCTAAGAAAACTGTTTTACCATTATGTCTTATTTGTACTTCACCAAAACCACTTTCAGCATCTAATGAACGAGCACGGTTATCTAGATCCATTTTACCGATGCTAACTTTAGTTGAGAAGCTATCAGACCAATCAGAGTATAAAGCACCTACAAAAGATTGAAGTTCAGCACCACGTTCATAATAATGGCTATCAAGGGTCACAGCCCAGTTATCTGATTGAGATAATTTAAAGCCATCATTGTAGTTATATACTAAGCTAGCACGGTGTGCTTCATTGATGTTCCAATCAAGTTTTAATAATAACTTTTCATCATCAACTGGCATGCTTGCTGGCATAGAGCCGGCGTCATAACCGTAAACATCACTAGATATTTGTCTGATACGATCAATATCAGCTTGAGATACTACGTTACCAATGTCATCACCCGTAGGTTGTGCTACAAAACCTGGGTATTCGAAGATTTCAGCGCCATCTAGTTTCTCATAAGAAACAAAAGCAAATAACTTATCTTCCATGATTGGGAAACCAACATTAAAGCCGTAACGTTTTTCACTGAAGTCACCGGTAGGTATATCTTCACCTTTAGCACTATCACCTTTCATTGAGTCGTTGGTGTAATCAAAGAACACGCCGCCGTGCACTTCATTACCACCAGATTTAGTAACCGCGTTGATGTTACACGCAGAGAAGCTACCGTATTTAACGTCAAACGGTGCTAATTCAACCGATACTTGATCAATTGAATCATAAGAAAATGGTACACGTACTGTTGGGTAACCATTGCCATTAAGACCAAAGTTATCATTCATGCGTGCGCCATCAAGCGTTAAGCTATTAAAACGTGGACTACCACCACCACATTGAATCGCATCGTCACGGCTTTCATCAACATATACGCGAGGATCAACACGAACTATATCTTTCAAGTCACGGTTAATCGCAGGTAAGCTTGCTAAATCTTCAGCATTGAAATGTGAAGATGGGCTCGTACCCGTAGCGAATTTGCTAATTGCACGACCTGTCACTTCAATTGTTTCAATATCTTGTTGTGATTCTAGAGCAACCGTTACTGGGAACGTTTGACCTAATGTTAAAAAGACATCATTTAGCTCTGTGTCTTTGAATTTATCAGAATCAACAATAATTTTGTAAGGACCACCTACTCTCAAACCTTTTGCGGTGAAAAGTCCAGAGTCATTAACCGTGGCTGTTTTTGTTGTGCCTGACGGTACGTGAACGATAGTAATTTGGGTGCCTGCCGCTGGGTTTCCATTAGGACCGCTAATATTACCTTTAATTGCAGAGGTAGTGGTATTAGCTAGTGCAGAAGTTGACAACCCAAGCGCTAGAACTAACGCACTTGATATATGTGATAGACGATGAGTTTTCATCTGTTATTCCTATGTTTGTTTTTTAAAATGGTTTTTATTCTTATTATCTATAAGAAAGCAACTGAAAAAGTTAACCAATTGCTCTGTTTTTCATTTCGAGTGAAATTAGACCAGACTTTTGTGTCAGTTTCATTACAAATTTTCACATCATGATACAAACGGCAAAAACATAAACATCAGACCAGTTAAAATAAAATGTAAAAACATTAAAATAAATTCAATTTAAACAAGGCACTAAATAAAAAACAATTAGTTAAATCACGATAAAATCATCTCAAACACTCTCTATATAAAATATTGTTATCAATAAGTGCTATTTTAATTACTCTTTAGCATAAGAAACTTTCCAAATGGTCAGTAAATAAACCAGAATAGACTATAAAACAGTATACAAGGTGCTTTGTAGCCCATTAAATTATTGTCCTAAAGGAAAGATTAAAAAAACAGTAAGGTAAAATCATTACCGTGTGAAATTAATATATTAAGTTTTATAGCATTCATAATAATTTTGTAATCAAGTCGCAATATAATGTACTTTTCCTTGTTAATAAATTACATTTATAACCAAGATAATTATGCAATATACAAAGTTAACCAATTAGTCACCTGGCCAATCAGTTAACAAAAAATTAAGAAAATGTGTGACTTATGCCAGCACGACTGGTAAAAAGTCGCAATAAAACTGTCACTAGACACTATAAATACAATAACAACCCCTGAGTGAAGAGCATGAGTAGCACTAACCAAACCAAGAAAACCGGTAATATTCGAGCAAAAAGCCAAGTAAAAATTTTAGCCGCCGCTAGAACTGAATTTGTTTTACAAGGCTATAGAGGTGCTACGGTTCAATCGATTGCTGATCGTGCAGAGCTGCCCAAAGCAAACATTCTTTATTACTTTAAAAATAAAGAAAACATTTACCATGCTGTGCTCGAGCATACTTTAGAAATGTGGGATGAAGGTATTGGTGACATTGATCCTGAGCACGGACCAAAGGTTGCGATAGAAAAAATTATCGAAGCTAAAGTAAGGATGTCTTTTAACCACCCTGAAGCGTCTAAAATTTATGCTATGGAGATCATCCAAGGGGCGCAACATTTAAAAGATTATGCTAGAACTTACCAACGACAGTGGGTAAGAGAGAAAGCTAAATTATTCCAACAGTGGATAGACAGTGGCGAGATGGCTGATGTTGATCCCGTTCATCTAATTTTCCTCATTTGGTCTGCAACACAGCATTACGCAGATTTTGAAACGCAAATTTTAACTATAATGAATCGAGCAGATTTTGAAGAGGAAGATGTTGAGCAAGTCATCACCTTTCTTTGCGATATTATTCTTAGAGGCTGTGGCTTAAGCGAGAAAAAATAATGATGAAAGCTATTTTCTCTTCAATTCTTTTCACAGGATTAGCTGTTATGTCTAGTGTACAAGCAACCACATTAAAGGTCGCTACGTTTAACGTTAGTATGGAAGCGCTAAATTACAGTGAACACAAGCGTGGTGAACCGGTAAATGTTTCAACAAAAACATTGGCTAATGCTTTAGCGAGCGATCATCAGCAAATTAAAAATATTGCTGAGATCATTCAGCGAGTAAACCCTGACATAATTCTGCTTAATGAATTTGATTATTTAAATGATAACAGCCAAGCATTAAAAAGCTTTATCACTGATTATTTAAACGTAAGCCAGCAAGGTCAAAAGGCCATTGATTTCCCATACTATTACCAAGCACCGGTGAATACTGGCGTCAACTCAGGTTTAGATATTGACGGCGATGGCATTAAGGGTAAATTACCGGGTGATGGTTTTGGTTACGGTCACTTTCCTGGTCACTTTGGTATGGCTTTGTTATCAAAATATCCAATTGATTTTGACCAAATAAGAAGCTTCCAACACTTTAAATGGCATGATATGCCAAATGCCTTAATGCCAATAGACCCAACAACGAATAACCCCTGGTACAGCAAAGAAACTTGGCAAGCGTTAAGATTATCATCCAAGTCTCACTGGGATGTACCGGTAAATGTTAATGGTAAAACCATTCATGTTTTAGCTAGCCACCCAACACCACCTGTTTTTGATGGTCCTGAAGATAGAAATGGCAAACGTAATCATGATGAAATTCGCTTTTGGCAAGATTACCTCTCTGCTCAAGCATCAGCTTACATATATGATGACAAAGGCAATAAGGGCGGCATTAAGTCTGGGCAGTCATTTGTAATTCTTGGTGACTTAAATGCATCGAGCGTTGATGGTGACGCTATTGAAACTGGTATTTCAACACTCTTGGCCAATGAGCAAATTCAAGATGCATTACCACAAAGCACAGGAGCAAAGTTACATGCTCCAGAGAATATAAATGCTAAGCATCATACGGCTTTTTGGCGCATGCGAGCAGACTATGTTTTACCTTCAAAAGTAGGTTTAACTATTCAAGATTCTGGTGTCTTCTGGCCACTACCAAGCGATGACAGCTTTCGATTAATCAAGGATAGAAAGGCATCTTCAGATCATCGTCTTGTTTGGTTAACCCTTGCAACAAACACAACCCCTTAATCAATAAAATAAAAGTTATCAAAATGAAAAAATTACTCTCAACCGTTTTTGTTAGTCTCGCACTTGGTGCCTGTACTTATACGCAAGCGCCTGATTTAGCATCAACAGACTCTTCTAATACACCAAAAAATATTATTATGGTTGTTGCTGATGGTATGGGGCCCGCATACACCACAGCTTATCGCTACTTTAACGATAACCCAGACACAGCGGCTATCGAAGAAACAGTGTTTGACCGACACCTTGTTGGTATGGCAAGTACCTACCCTGCACGCGTTTCTGGCTATGTTACCGACTCAGCTGCCGCTGCGACAGCGTTAGCGACAGGGGTAAAAAGTTACAATGGCGCCATCGGCTTGGACGTTGATAAAAAGCCGGTCGAAACTGTACTTGAATGGGCTAAGAAGCAAGGTAAGAGCACAGGTATTGTAGTTACTTCGCAAATTAATCATGCTACGCCAGCGTCATATCTAACCCATAATGAAAGCAGAAGAAACTATAACGCTATTGCAGATAGTTACCTAGACGATGGCATCAAGGCCGATATCTACTTAGGTGGCGGCTGGGAATATTATATTCGTGAAGACAGGAACTTAGTTGAAGAGTTCAAGTCTGCAGGCTTTCATTACCTTGATGATTTTAAAGACGTAAATAACTTACCTGAAAATAAACCCGTGTTAGGTTTATTTGGCAAAATTGCCCTACCTTGGGCACTTGATGACAGCAATGAATTTCGTTTATCAACGATGACCAAAGCTGCTACAAAGCATTTAGATAACTACCAGAAAGACAATAAAGGCTACTTTCTGTTAGTTGAAGCAAGCCAGGTTGATTGGGCTGGCCACAGTAACGACATTGCCTCTGCTATGGCAGAAATGCGCGACCTCGCAAAAACCATGGAATACCTTGAGCAATATGTTAACGACAACCCTGACACTTTAGTTGTCCTTACCGCTGATCACAGCACAGGTGGTTTTACCATTGCCGCAGATGGTAAATATGAATGGAACCCTAAAGTATTGCATACCATGCAGCGCTCACCTCAAAAAATTGCCAATAAGCTAGCTAAAACTGATGTCACGGTAATAGAAAGCAGCAAGCTTCTTAATTTTTCAGTTACTCAAGCAGAAGTTGAAGTAATCAAACAAGCTAAAATAGAAGGTGCAAAGTTAGCCATTGAGTATCAAGCATTAGATAAAAATGCTCAGAAACTAGTAAAAATTAAACCAAGTGTTAAAAACAGCACTTACGTCGCTGTTAAAGCACTTATCGACAAGCGAACCAATAGCGGATGGACTACAGGCGGTCACACGGGCATTGATGTGCCGGTATATGCCTTTGGCCCTAGCAAAGACATGTTTAAAGGGAAGATTGACAATACCGATATTGCCAAGAATATCTTTACCTTATTAGGCAAAACCAAGTAATAATCAACTACTCGGTAATGTAAAAAAGCCGACTCGTGGCCACACAAGTCGGCTATGCTAACAAGCGTTAATTACGCTTGTTAGCAAAACTTTCAATGATTTAATCCAAGAAGGTTTAATGCAAAAAGGTTTAATTGATAGTCGCAACCAATTTCGATTTTTTATCCTCGGCGTATCGAACTTTAGCACCCTGCTGTAAACGCTCGCCGCCACGAATAACAACACTATCATCGACTGAAAGCGCCCCGGTCACTGACACCCAACTGTCAACCCCTTGTCCAATCAACACTGAAACTTTATGTGCCTTTTGCTCATCATCAATGGTTAAAACATAGGTCTCATTTTCACGCAACATCAACGCATCGCGCGGCACTAAAAGAGCTTGTTTAGGCTGTTGTTTTGGCAGTGATACCGTAACCGCAGTACCTGCTAACATATCAATACCATCAGCAGCTAGCCTAACATCAAATGTGCGAGATGATTGGTTTCCTGCTTGGCTCCAAGTTCGTACAGGTAGTTCAATTAAGTGTTGATTCCATTTCACCATCACTTTATTACCTCGCTTCAAATATGGGGCAATTGAAAGCGGTGCGGCAATTTTGATATCCAGGTTTTTAGTATCAATTAACTGCACTAATGGTCGGCCTATGGTAATTAACTCGCCGACATGAACAAAACGCTCACTGATATTGCCAGAAAACGGGGCTTTAATTGAGGTTTTCTCTAGTGCTAATAAGGTTTGCTCAACAGAAATATTTAATGCAGCAACTTCATTGATTGCGATGGTTAAATCTTTATTAACTCGCTCATATTCACTTAATGCCGAGTTATTTTTTTCACGCAATTTTAAAAAGCGTGCTTTTTGTCCAGTTAAGTAGTCAACATTGGCTTGATGTTGCTTTACTTGCGCTTGTTGGCGAGCTAACTGTAATTTTAAATGTCTGTCATCAATTTGTGCTAATAACTGACCTTTTTCAACTTGGCTGCCAACATCTTCCACCCATAACAATTGACCCGTTTGCTCTGCAGAGATTGGTGCATTTTTTCGGCTGATGACATTTGCCGGTAACCAAATGCTTGGGTTAACTTGCTCTTCTTTTACCGTTTCTACACTGACCAATGCTGCTGGTCTTTCATTCGTTGCGGCATATGCACCTTGATGCAAACCAACCACAGCCATTGCTCCAAGCAGCGCAATCGAGAAAAGTTTCACTATTTTATCGCTTTGCTTAGCGCTAGGTTTTTGTGCCATTGAGTTTTTCATAATAATTTCCTTTATCTTTTTCGCTGCTTATGACGCTTTAACTTTAACGGAATCTAACTGCTGCATACCGTTAACTTGATTTGATGGTGAGTTACCGTGCACTGATTTGCCAATGAAAAAATCATGTTTGGCAAGCCTTAATAAACACGGTAATAACACTATGGTGAACAATGTACTAAAGGCTAGTCCACCAACGATTACTGCCGCTAAACCTCGGTAAATGACACTACCTGCGCCGGGGATTAGTAATAGCGGTAACATGCCAAAGAAACTGGTTGCGGTACTCATGAATATTGGACGTAACCGTAAACTTAACGCTTGTTCAATGGCATCGGTTCTATGCAAACCTTCTTGTTGACCTATACGCGTTTGGTGAACCAGTAAGATGGCATTGTTTACCACCAAACCTAACAAGATGATAAAACCAATCATGGTTAATAAATCAAGCGGTTGAAATACACTTAAATTTAATGCTTGTAGCGCTAAAATACCGCCAACCGTTGCTAATGGGATAGTAATCACCACAAGTAAGCTGTCTTTAATTGACTTAAATAACGCCGCCATCAGTAAGAATAGAATCACTAAAGCAAAGGCAAAATTCTCCGCCATCACCGTAATCGCTTTTTCTAATTGATCGGCACTACCGCCATACTGAATGTTGCCATCATCAGGCATAACATCGCGAAGTTTAGGTTCTACTTCAGCTTTAAGTACCGCGATAGTTTCTTCTAAAGACCAACCTTTGGGTGGATTAACATTTAGCGTGATTGTGCGCTGACCATCGATTCTCGTTAAACGACTTGGTCCTACGGTACGCTGAATATCAACAAGGTTAGCTAATTGGGTGACGCTACCATTGCCGGTAACGACAGGAACATCACCTAGGTTGTCAGGATCGTCCCAGCCATCAGCGCGTAATATCATATTCAGACGTTTACTGCCGTTAAAATATTCACCTACATATAAGCCATCGCCTAAAGTACGTACCACACGGCCAACATCACGACGATTCCAACCTTGCTCTAAAATACTACGATCATTAGGAGCTAAATTGATTTCAGGCTCCGACATTGCAAGACCTGGGTTGGCGTTAACATTGGCGCCATCAATTGCTTCTTTCACCCAGTCCATTCCCTGAGCTGCCACTTGCTGTAGTGCTTTTGTGTCTTTTGACTGCAAATGTACCTGCACTCGCCTGCCACCACCAAAGCCGCCAAACAGATTACCTTGTCGAGCAAATACACGGGTATCAGGCAAATCTACTAATATTTCATTACGAACAATTTCAAGTAATTCATCAACGCGGTCTTGATCTTTTACCCTGACACCGAGACTGCCGCCAAAAGAGCCACCAAAAATATAATAATTCTTCAACGCAGGTTCTTTACTGCCGTCCATATAAGGTTTTAAACGCTCAACAATCGGTTGAATCACTTCTTTTTCGATAGTCTTAACATTGGAACCCGGTGGGAATTGTAAGTTTGCATCAATGGCATCACGTTTAACCGGGGGCAAATAATCAAGGTTTGGCATAGCAAGAATAGTTACCACAACCGGTAAGACTAAAAGTGTTCCAGCTAGTGATAAACGCTTAATACGGGTATTCGTTACTGACATAACAAAGTGGGTAATGTTTTGCCAAAGCTTTTGATTAGGGTCGAGTGAGTTTTGTTCTTTAAGGAAGTACTTAGCTAGCACAGGTAATAAAACTACCGCAACAATCAGTGACACTGAAACCGCGATAGCAATGGTTAAGGCTAAATCACCAAAAAGTTGTCCCTCAATATCTTTTAAGAAAAATACCGGTAAGAAAATAGCGACCGTTGTAGCAGTAGAGGCAAGCAATGCTCCCCAAACTTGTGCTGCGCCCTGCTCTGCACTCTCGTGCTCATCAAGACCTTTATCTCGCATCCTTAATATATTCTCTAACACCACAATGGCAGCATCTAACACCATACCGACGGCAAAAGCCAAGCCAGCAAGTGAGATAACATTAAGTGAACGCCCAGTGATTTCCAATACAATAAAGGTACTTAATAAACTCACAGGTATTGCGGTGGCAATAATTAGCGTTGCGCGCATTCTGCGAACAAAAAACCATAGCACAGATAAGGATAAAACAATGCCAGCAAACAAGTTGCTGGTGACTAAATTAATGGCGCGGTAGATAAACACCGACGCATCAAACGATTGCACCATCACCAATTGTTTATCCGCAAGAAGTTCAGTATTTAATAACTCCACTTCCGCTTTAACGCGATTTAGCGTTTCCAGAACATTAGCGCCGTTTGCTCGATTAATACGCATAGAAAATGCTGGATTACCGTTTTGAACCGCCATGCCTTGTCTGTCTTGTGAGCGTACCTCAACGGTTGCAATATCACTTAAACGAATATTTCGTCCACCGCGAGACTCAAGCATTAATTGTGATAAGTCATCAACACTGTATTTACCGCTATAACGTAAAGTGTATTGGCGACGACCAACATCGATAAAGCCACCAGAGACATCATCACTGGCCGAGACCATTGAAATTAATCTTGGGATTTCAATGCCATATTCAGCCGCTTTGATAGGATCGTAACGAATTTGTAGCTCTTCTCTATTACGTTCTGAAAAAGTTTCAACACTGGCAACACCTTCAACCGCTTCAAGCCTTGGCCTAATGACATCGTTGGTGAAGTCCATATATTGACTAATATGTTGAGCATTTCCCGGCAATGCCTGCAAAAAGAAAAAGGTTAACGCAGGCGTATTACCACGACCACCGCCAAGCATTACCCTAGGAGGTCGGGCATCACGTGGTAGGTTAGCAACTCGAGTCATACGACTTATCACTTCAATAAGCGTTTGCTCCATATTGGTATCAACACCGAAAGATAAATTAATGTAAGCACCACCACGATTGGCAAAAGCATTCATCGATTCCAAACCAGGAATGCCCCTAAGGACTTGCTCTTGTGGTTCAATAATTTCAGATTCAACTTCTTTAGGCGACGCCGCACGCCAAGAGGTTTGAATGCCAATTTGCGGACGCTCAATATCAGGGAATAACTGTACAGGTAGTTTAAATAAGCTAAGCATGCCCACTAATAGTGTTAGGGCAATAACAACAGCAACAGCAGCAGGACTAGTTAAAGCGCTCTTGGTGAGTTTCATTGTGATTCCAATGTCGAGTTACATAAG
>OLHI01000207.1_pt1 | contig 14371 bp, 10 predicted proteins | sample 1609501 | NCBI WGS metagenome assembly OLHI01 (sample SAMN05416862, study PRJEB24817) | seawater metagenome | isolation source: Sea water | place: Canada:Atlantic | collected 2013-11 | reverse complement strand
AAATATTTACCATTAGTTTGCTATATTATCATTTTGTTGTGTCTTATTTTAACATTATTGAGAAGAAATAATGAAAAACAAAAATAATTACTTTTTGATTTTTATCCTTATTGGGTTTAATTTATTAACTGGATTCTTATCTAATTATTTATTAAATACTAATGATTTGTTAGCCAATTTCTACTCTGAGCAATTAGCAAAAGAACAACTAGAACAATTATTAGAAAACCAACAAAAATGGGCTTGGCTAGGGTATGCAATTTTGCCTTTACTAATCCTTATAAGAGTCAGTTTAGTGAGTTTCTGTTTAAGTGTTGGTTTATTTTTTTATGATATAGAAAACAAGATACAATTTAAACAATTTTTTAGAATTGCTCTAATAGGTGAGTTTGTATTGGTTTTTGTAGGTATTTTTAAGCTTGTTTATTTCTATTTTATAAAAACAGCGTATACTTTACAAGACCTTCAGCAGTTTTATCCCTTAAGTTATATTAATTTTTTAGATGTAGAGAATTTAGAGCCTTGGTTGGTATATCCTTTACAAACAATCAATTTATTTGAAATTACGTACTTTTTTGTATTGGTGTATGGCATGCACAAACTCTTAAAAAATAACTACTGGAAAAGTTTTGAGATTACTGCTGCTAGTTATGGAACAGGCTTATTAATATGGCTGGTTTTGGTTATGTTTTTAACGTTAAATATATCTTAAGTTTCTCAAAAGAGAAGCAATTGTTACTCTTTTTAAAAAGTTATAAATGAAGAAAAAAATAAAACTCCTTCTTGGAATTTTCTTGTTCGTTATTATATGTTTTTTAGCTTACAAAATTACAAGTAAACTCAATTACAAAAAAGAGGTTGCAGAACGTGTTAAAGTAATTCCAGATTTCTCTTTTTATCGTTTAGATGGTAGTAAGTTTTCAACTAAAAATCTACAAAAGAAACCCAGTGTATTTGTGTATTTTAATTCTGAGTGTATCTATTGCAAATCAGAAACTAAAAAGATACAAGAACGTTTAGAAGATTTTAAAGAGGTGCAACTCATTTTTATATCTTTTGAAAAAAAAGAAATCATCCAACAATTTGCCAAAGACTATGAGTTATTAGATCAAGAAAATGTTCTTTTCTTAGAAGATAGAAAAGGAGAGTTTTCAAAATTGTTTGATGTAACATCTATACCTTTTATGGTCATTTATGACGAACAAAAAAAATTGCTAAAAAAATTTAAAGGAGCTACCAACATAGATGCAATAGTAGAAGTTTTACAATAAAAATTAAACAGACTGTTCGAGTGTCATGCTTTTTTTGCGTGATGTATTGAGCACTTTTTTAAAACTATAGACTTCTTGTTGCTTCTTCTGAGTATACCGAACTATAATTTTACGCTATTTTATTTCAAAAAAACACCTGTAGCCTCAAAAGATAAAAATAAATGAACCTAAAATCACTAAAAAACACTCACATCTTACAACACGATCAATCAGACTGTGGTGTCGCGTGTTTATTATCAATTATTCAATATTATGGGGGTGCTAATTCTCTAGAAAAGTTAAGAGAGTTAAGTGGTACTACCAAACAAGGAACTACTTTATTAGGCTTGTATCAAACAGCCAACCAAATAGGTTTTACAGCGCAAGGTAATGAAGCAGACCTACAAGCGATTATAGACCACAAAGAACCCCTTATTTTACATGTATTAATAGAAAAAAAATTGCAACATTATGTAATTTGCTATGGATATGAAAATAATCAGTTTATTATTGGAGATCCAGGCAAAGGAGTTACCTACTATACAAAAGAAGAATTAGAGAAAATTTGGGTTTCAAAAACTTGTTTAACCCTTACACCTAATAAAGATTTTGTAAAAGCAACTGAAATTAAAAAATCTAAAAAATCATGGTTTTTAAAATTATTAAAAGAAGACAAACAACTATTACTTATTAGTATTGTTTTAGGAATTGGTATTGCAGTATTAGGAATGTCTATGTCTGTATTTTCACAAAAATTAATTGATGATATTCTGCCTTCTCAAAATACAACTAAACTTATCTCAGGTATTGGCTTACTTACATTTTTGTTATTAGTTAGAGTAGGCTTTTCTTCTATGCGAGAGTTCTTATTAATTAGGCAATCTCAAGAGTTCAACAATAGAATTATAGATTCTTTTTACTCCTCTTTATTGCATTTACCAAAACCTTTTTTTGATACGCGTAAGATTGGAGAATTGGTCGCCAGACTTAATGACACAAACAGAGTACAAAAAGTAATTAAAATTATAGCCAGTAACTTTGTGATAGATGTTTTAGTTGTATTGGTGTCTTTTGGATTTCTGTTCTTTTACTCTTGGCAAGTAGGTGTTATTGTCTTGATAAGTTTGCCAGTTTATTTCTTTATCATTTATAGATTTAATAGTAAAATTATTAAATCTCAAAAAGAAGTGATGCAAAGTTATGCCTTAAATGAGAGCAATTATATTAGTTCTATGCAAGGTATTGCCACCATAAAAAATTATAATAGACACTCTTTTTTTCAAAAAGTAAATCAATTGGTTTTTGGAAATCTACAAAACAAAATTGTAACTCTAGGAAAGGTAAATGTTCGTTTATCTATATTGGCTGGTATTGCGGGGGTGTTGTTTTTAATGGCAATTTTATCTTATACTTCTTTTCAGGTTTATGATGAACAAATGATGTTAGGTGAGCTCATGGCTATACTTGGCATTGCAGGGTCATTACTTCCTTCCATAACCAATTTAGCATTGATTTCTATTCCTATTAATGAAGCCAAAATTGCCTTTAATAGAATGTTTCAGTTTACTTCCATAGAAAAGGAAAAACAAGGTACTATAGCACTTCAAAATTTTAATTCATTAGTACTTGAAAATTTGTCATTTCGTTTTGCCGGGAGAAGTCAATTATTAAAAAAGGTAAACATATCAGTTAAAAAAGGAGAAATTACTGCCATTGTTGGAGAAAGTGGAAGCGGAAAAAGTACCCTAGGACAGATATTACAAAAGTTTTATGATTTTGAAGATGGTACAATTAAAATAAACGAACAGTACAACCTTAAGGAAATAAAATTGAGTAATTGGAGAGATTTAGTTGGTGTTGTTCCACAAGAAATAACCATTTTTAATGGAAATGTATTAGACAATATCTTATTGGGAAAAGAAGACAATCCCGAAGATGTTCTTCAATTTTGTAAACAGTATGGTTTTGAAGATTTTATAAAAGAGTTTCCTCAGGGCTATGCCACCATCTTAGGGGAAGAAGGAGTCAATTTATCTGGAGGCCAAAAACAAATCATTGCCTTGGTAAGAGTATTGTATAAGAAACCACAATTATTAATTTTAGATGAGGCCACTGCGGCAATGGACAGAAAAACTGAAAAATTTAGCATTGATTTAATTTCTAAGTTAACAAAACAAATGGGTGTTTTATGTATCTCACACCGTCTAGAAACCTTAAAGAAATATGCAGATACTATCTATGTGTTAGAAAATGGAGAAACCAAAATAAGTGGAAGCCATGAACAACTATTAAAAACCGCTAATTTTTACAGTGATTATTGGAAAGAATTAACAGTTTAGAACTTTATGGTCTTATAAAAAAATACTTTTTAGAACACAAGGTTAACAAACACTTTAAGTTTAGCTTAGTTTTACCATTTTCTATTTTATGGTAAGCATATTGGCTTAAGCCAAGTTGTTTACTTAGATATTTTTTATGTTTTTTTATAATTATTAATTAAAGTCACTTTTTTTTTTCATGATATTATAATTATCTTCCATAAAATTATAATTACCTATGAACATCACATTTTTTTTCCAATTTTTAAATAAGGAAAATCTTAGCGTATTACGTCATGCTTATTTATGTCCAGCAGTTGTATTCTTTATATTTTTCACTTCATGTACCCCAAAAAAACAACTTGATTTAAATGACGAAGTTGAGGTATTAAGAGATAAATACGGTATCAATCATATCTATGCTAAAAACCAACAAGATCTTTTTTTTATGCAAGGGTATTTAGCCGCTAAAGACAGACTTTTTCAATTTGAAATTTGGAGGAGACAGGCCACAGGAACCGTTGCGGAAATTTTTGGAGAATCTGAATTAAAAAGAGATATCGGTACTCGGCTTTTTAAATTTAGAGGAGATATTAAAGAGGAATTAAATCATTATCATGAAGATGGGTATGAAATTATTACGGCTTATACTGAAGGCGTGAATGCTTATATACAAGAAATGAAAAACCATCCTGAAGAACTTCCGGTAGAATTTGAATTGTTAGACATACAGCCAGAATTTTGGACACCTGAAGTTGTGATATCTAGACATCAAGGATTGTTGGGTAATATTGGTCAAGAATTAAATATTGGAAGAGCAGTTTCTAGAATTGGTGAAAAAAAGGTTAAAGAATTACTATGGCTGCATCCTAAAGATCCTTCTTTAAAACTTGATAAAAAAATCAGAAAAGAAGATTTAGACCGAGATATTTTAGGGCTGTATAATGCTTACAGAACTCCTGTGAAATATAAAAAGGAGTATCTTCAAGAGAAGTATCAGAAAAAAGGTGCTCTTGCTTCATTATTACCTAAGAAGGTTGAAGACTTAGAAGATGTGTTCAGTATAGGAAGTAACAATTGGGCCATTTCAGGAAAAAAATCATTTAACGGATCTCCTATTTTAGCAAATGATCCACATAGAAGTATTGTAGCCCCCTCACTTAGATATATTACGCATTTGGTAGCACCAGGTTGGAATGTTATTGGAGGAGGTGAACCAGAAATTCCTGGAATTTCAATCGGTCATAATGGTTTTGGTGCATGGGGTTTAACCGTTTTTAGAACAGACGCTGAAGATTTGTATGTCTATGAGTTAAACCCTAAAAATTCAAATCAATATTGGCACAAAGGAGAATGGTTAGATTTTAAAGAAATAAAAGAAACAATTGCTGTAAAAGGAAATGAAAATCAGGAAATAGTGTTGCAGTATTCTATTCATGGCCCTGTCACTTTTGTAGATGAAAAGAGAAATAGAGCCTATGCTGTAAAATGTGGATGGTTAGAGGTAGGAGGGTCTCCGTATTTAGCTTCTTTGCGTATGAACCAATCTCAATCGTGGGAAGAATTTAGAGAAGCTTGTAGTTACAGTCATATCCCTGGAGAAAATATGGTTTGGGCAGATAAGGACGGCACCATTGGGTGGCAAGCAGTTGGCATTGCCCCCATTAGAAACACTCATAGTGGGCTAGTTCCTGTACTTGGTGATGGAAGTTATGAATGGGATGGATACCTACCCATTAAAGAAAAGCCTCATGTTGTAAACCCGTCTAGTGGTTTCTTCGCCTCTGCCAATCAAAATGTTACACCAGCATCATATGAACATTGGAATGCCATTGGTTTTTCTTGGTCAGATCCTTACAGAGGAGATCGTGTAAGTGATGTACTTTCAAAGAATTCAACTCATAAATTCACCATGCAAGAAATGATGGATTTACAAGTAGATTATCATTCCTTACCTTCAGAAAAGTTAATAAAAATGATTAATCAGACTTCATTAGATATAGCATTTAAAAAATATTTTGACAGACTTTTAACTTGGAATAATAAACTCACAACAGCTTCTGTTGAAGCTATGATTTATGTAAATTGGGAACGAACTATCATTAGAGAATTTCATAAAAAATATGTACCAGAAAGTGTCCAAGGGTTATTAACTCTTCAACTCTTTAAAATAATTGAAAATTTAAACAAACTTCCAGCAAAGCAAAGAGATGATTTTTTAAAGAACACCTTTGTTACATCTGTTAAAGAATTAGAGGCAAAGTTTGGTAAAGATTTAAAGAATTGGATATATGGGCAGAAAGATTTTAAGCATATCAAAATTAAACATCCACTTCAAAATATTGTGAATGACTCAATCTATAATTTGATAAGCTTTAAAACTTATCCAAGGGGCGGTAACGCCTATACGCCTGGTTCTTCAGGTTCAAATTTAAGCCAATCTTCAGGGGCTAGTTTTAGAGTAGTTATAGATACAAAAGATTGGGACAATTCTAAAGCAACCAACTCACCCGGACAGTCTGGAGACCCCAATAGTATTTTTTACAGAAATTTATATGAAGATTGGGCAAATGACTCATTTTTTGAATTGCATTATAGTAAACAAAAAGTCAATGCGAATCTTCATAACAAAAAGGTTTATTATCCAAAAAATTAATTACATTTAATCTTTAAAAACTAAGGTATTTGTTAGCATCAATCACGATAAAAAATTATGCTTTAATCAATGAATTACACATTGATTTTTCTTCGGGTCTATCTATAATTACAGGAGAAACAGGTGCCGGTAAATCAATTTTACTAGGTGCTCTTGGATTAGTTTTAGGAAATAGAGCAGATTCTTCTACATTGAAAGACACCAATAATAAGTGTGTTATTGAAGCCATAGTATCTATAGATACTTATAATTTACAAGATTTTTTTGAAACAGAAGATATCGATTATGAGACCAATACTATTTTAAGAAGAGAAATTCTTCCCTCAGGAAAATCTAGAGCTTTTATAAATGATACGCCTGTAACGCTTTTGGTTTTAACAACGCTCAGAGCTAGGCTCATAGACATTCATTCGCAACACCAAACGCTTCAAGTCTCAGACCAGGAGTTTCAGTTTCAGCTGTTAGATGCTGTTGCCAATAATGAGAGCAAGCTAGCTTCTTATCAGAGTGGGTTAGCGAGTTATACTAAAGAAAAAAAGAAACTAGAAGAAATTCAGCACGCTCAACGAGAGGCTCACCTTCAATATGATTATAATTCTCATTTATATAACGAATTGCTTGAAGCCAAACTTATTGAAGACGAGCAAGAGTTATTAGAGGAAAAATTAGAGAAAATAAATAACGTAGAAGAAATCAAACAAAATTTATCAGCAGCGCTTCAAATTACTTCTGATGAGAATATTGGAATTCAAAACTTATTGTATTCACTAGAACAAAAATTAACTAAAATTGATTCGTATTCAAAAGAATATCAAGAACTTTCTGACAGAATTTCTAGTGTTAAAATAGAATTAGATGACATTATTGGAGATCTAGAATCTGCATTTGAACAGGTAGATTTTAACCCCTCTGAAGCAACACAGTTAAACGATCGCTTGCAATTAATCTATAATTTGCAGAAGAAACACTATGTCAACTCTATTTCAGAGTTATTGACTATTCAATCGGCATTACTTTTAAAAGTTAATACAGTAGAAAACGCGGAACAAAGCATACTAGATCAAGAAACTATCGTAAAAGGAATAGCAAATAAATTAGATGCAGTAGCTCTGAAAATTTCAGAGGCTAGAAGTAAAATTATCCTAAAGTTATCGAAGCAATTAGCAGATATATTAGCAGATTTAGGAATGTCTCATGCGCGTTTTCAAATAAAAAACACACCATCAGAAAATTATTACAAGAACGGAAAAGACAGTTTAGAATTTTTGTTTTCTGCCAATAAAGGAGGGCAATATGGAGAGTTAAAAAAAGTGGCTTCCGGGGGAGAGTTATCTCGAGTTATGTTGGCTATAAAAAAGATTTTATCAGAAAACAGTCAGCTGCCAACCATTATTTTTGATGAAATAGATAGTGGTGTTTCTGGGGAAGTCTCTAATAAAATGGCGCATATCATGTCTCAGATGAGCCGTAAAATGCAAGTAATTACAATTACACATTTACCACAAATTGCCGCTAAAGGAAATCAGCATTATAAGGTGTATAAAGAAGAGGTAAACCATATTACTACAACCAATTTAAAACAATTGTCTGAAGATGAGAGAATTGTTGAGATTGCAGAAATGTTAAGTGGTAAATCTATTTCAGACAGTGCTCTAACCCACGCAAGAGAGCTCCTTAATTAATAGTTGACTTTTATTTTTTGAAAATTAGTAGTTATTCAAATAGAATATAAAAAATAGAACGATAAAAATTAAACGATTATATTTGCCCACGAATAAAAAACAAACAATTTAAGAGATGTCTTATAATTTATTAAAAGGAAAAAAAGGAATTATTTTTGGAGCATTAGATGAAAACTCTATTGCCTGGAAAACTGCAGAAAGAGCTCATGAAGAAGGAGCAGAGTTTGTATTAACAAACGCGCCTATAGCCATGAGAATGGGAACTATAAAAGATTTAGCAGCCAAAACAGGATCTCAAATTATTCCAGCAGATGCTACTTCTATGGAAGACCTAGAGCATTTGATTGAACAATCTATGGAAATTCTGGGCGGTAAAATTGATTTTGTATTGCATTCTATTGGTATGTCTGTTAACGTAAGAAAAGGGAAATTGTATACAGACCCTAAGTATGATTTTACGACCAAAGGGTGGGATGTATCTGCGGTGTCTTTTCATAAAGTAATGAATGTCTTATATAACAAAGAGGCCATGAGCGAGTGGGGTAGTATCGTAGCCCTAACCTACATGGCAGCTCAACGTGTTTTTCCAGACTATAACGACATGGCAGATAACAAAGCTTATTTAGAAAGTATAGCGCGTAGTTTTGGATATTTCTTTGGTAGAGATCATAAGGTAAGAGTTAATACCATTTCTCAATCTCCAACACCAACTACAGCAGGTAGTGGTGTAAAAGGATTTGAAGGTTTTTTAGCCTATGCAGACAAGATGTCTCCATTAGGAAATGCTACAGCATTAGAATGTGCAGACTATACCATTTCTTTATTTTCAGATTTAACAAAAAAAGTAACCTTACAAAACTTATTTCATGACGGAGGCTTCTCTAATATGGGCGTAAGTGACGCTGTAATGGATAAATTCATAGAAGAATAATTAAAGTAATTATTTTTAAAGTGTAAATAGGTTTTGATTTATTAATCAAAACCTATTTTTTTTATGATATGTTTAATAATACCAATAATTTGATTTTTTTTTCACTTAGTTTTTTCTTATTTGGCGGAAAAAGTGTAGTTTGCATGTTAACCCTATTTTAACAAATAATTAACTAAAACCAAACAATATGAAAAAAATTACTTTATTATTATTTTTATTAACAATAACTTTTACTAGTTATGCTCAATTATCTGAGGATTTTGAGACAGATCCACCATCAGGTTGGACGTTTATGCAAACAGAGACCGATGATCCGGGTTGGGTTCAAACAACCGTCAGAGCAAATTCTGGTGCAGCATCTTTTTTTCATGATGATGCTAACATTGCTTCAGAATCAACTTCGTGGATGATATCTCCAGCTTACACTGTATCTGCAGATGATAAACTTTCATTTTTTTACAATAATAACTACAATACATATTCTGTTGAAAGTGGTGTTTGGATATCAACTGCAAGTGGAGATCCAATTGCAAATCCATCAGATTTTACTGAGATATTTGATATAGATGCCAACTTTTCTGAGGATGTTTGGGCTTCACATGAATACGAACTTTCTTCTTATGTAGGGCAAACTATTTATGTTGCTTTCAAATATAGAGGTGATTATGCTGATGAGATCTACATAGATGATTTTTCTATAGCTCCTCCACCATCATGTGCACCACCATCTAGCCTTGAAGCTACAGCTAACTCTATTACAGAGGTTGAAATCTCTTGGACAGCAGGTGGTACCGAAACTGAATGGACCTATGAATTTGGTCCTACTGGTTTTGCTCAAGGAAGTGGAACACTTACTGTAACTGGGCCCAACAACCCTATTACTCTAGGAGGCTTAACTTCCGGAGCTACATATGATATTTATGTTCAAGCAAATTGTAGTGGATCTGATGGTGATAGTTCTTGGGAAACTATTTCTTGGACTATGCCTATAGCAGGAGATACCTTTGCAACTGCAACAGATTTACCTTTTACGATATCTCCTGAAGGCACAGGATGTACAACATCTAATATTTCTATTGATTTTCCCAACTCAGGATTTACTGCTAGTGGTTTGGTAAGCCAAGGAACTTCACCTACAGGTGTAGACGCTTTTTTTAATTGGACAGCAACAACTGATGCATTACGCTATTGGGGAACTGGTTCTGGTTATCCTTACATTGCTATTCATGATGCATCGGGTACAGAAATTGCTTATTCTACATACAATCAAGGTGATGTGGTTTTGAGTGGTTGGGCAATAGGTGATGAACTTGTAATTAGAATTTATGATTACGGAACGTCTAACGTTATTGTAGACTTTTGTTTAGAGTATTATACTTTACCATCTGCACCTAATTGTGCAGAAAATGTATCTCCAACAGGTTCAGATGTGTCATTTAATAATGGTGCTGCTGCTATTAGTTGGGATGCACCTTCATCAGGTCCAACACCAACTGGATACGAAATTTTCTGGGGGACAACTTCTGGTGATTTAACTTCTATAGGCGTTATAGATGCACCTGCTACTACCGTTAATATTACAGGTTTAGCATATGGGGAAACCTATTACTATTCTGTAGTACCACAAAATGGTGGTTCTTTGGCTATCGGTTGTACTGAATATTCTCTAACCATTGAAAATGCCCCAATACCCTTTAGTACAGATTTTACTAATTATCCTGCTGGATTCTCCGAGTCTACAGGACCATATGGTACCCCTTCTGCAACAGTCACTGCCAGTTCATGGGCAACTTCTGATTTTTTAAATGACGCAACCTTAGGTAAAGGAGCAAAAGTTAATATTTATGGAACAGGTATAGATGAGTATTTAATATCTCCTATTTTTGATTTAAGTGCTGGTAGTCATTATCTAAACATAGATGCTGGTATAACTGATTGGAATGGTTCTGCAGCTGATCCCGGGGGAATGGATGCAGGAGATGATTATGTTGCTGTTCTTCTTTCAGAAGATGATGGAGCTACATGGTCAGAATTATACCGTTGGGATTCTACATCTGGTTTAACAAATGCTGCTGAAGCTATGCCAGAGGTAACTCTATCAACTACTTCTTCAACAGCTAAATTTGCTCTTTATGCATATAGTGGAGCTTCGGGAGCAGATTATGATTTCCATGTAACTAATTTCCAAGTTACAACTACAACTTTAGGTACAGCAACGAATATATTAGAAGGGTTTACCTTGTATCCAACAATTGTAAAAGAAGAACTAAATTTTAGATCTCAAAATAATGTAGAGGCCATAACAGTCTTTAATGTATTGGGTCAAAAAGTATTTTCTGGAACACCAAATACAAACAACTCATCTTTAAACTTGTCTAATTTAAGACCTGGGGTGTATGTTGTAAAAGTAAGTGCCGAAGGAAAAACAGGATCTTACAAGATTATAAAAGAATAACTATTTTTTTAAAATATCTTATTAAAAACGCAAACCGAAAGGTTTGCGTTTTTTTATGCTATTTTTACGCTTGTAATTTAAGCTAAATAGATGGTTTTTTTTAAGAAAATAGACAAGATGTTTTCATCTTCAAGTAGTTTTCATCTTCTAGATAGAAATGAAGTAGATCTTCATATAGAAGAAAATATTAAAAGTGTTGGAATTGCTAAATATGCTACATCAGACTATGGAGATGTATACATAACAATTAATGAATTAGGAGGCTTTTTAATGCTAGAAACTATTTTGGTGAGTGCTACTAACGTGAAAACTAAAAAAGGAAGTAAGCTTACTTTTTCTGCAAAAGACGCTTCTCTAAAATTTGATTCTGATGAAGACAGAATAGAATCAGATTTTTCTAGTGATGCCAATAGATATAGTACTAAAATAGATTACAATATAAGTGAAGAAGAAGCTGAAGTGTTTAAAACAACAAAGTACCATTCAGTTTTATTTGAAATTAACGGACAAGAAATTAACTTTTCTGTGATATAGCAATGCCAGTGAAACCAGTTTTTTCCATCATCATCCCTGTGTATAATCGTCCAGAAGAATTAGACGAATTATTGGCCAGTATTCTTATTCAAGAATACGTTGAGGTTTTTGACGTTTGTATTATTGAAGATGGATCTTCTGTAAAAAGTGATTTGATTGTAGAAAAGTATAGAACTGAGTTGCCTATTCACTATTTTGAGAAAGAAAATACAGGACCTGGACCTAGTAGAAATTTTGGTATGCAAAAAGCAAATGGAAATTACTTTATTATTCTAGATTCTGATGTAATTCTACCAAAACACTATCTAGCATCAGTTGCTAAGCAATTAGAGCATAAATATACAGATGCTTTTGGTGGCTCAGATGCTGCGCATCCTAATTTTTCTGTGCTACAAAAAGCCATCAATTATTCCATGACCTCTTTTTTTACTACTGGAGGTATCAGAGGAAAGAAGACTAGTGTTGGGAAATTTCAACCTCGCAGTTTTAATATGGGGCTTTCAAAAAAAGCGTTTGAGATTACTAACGGATTTTCAGAGATGCGCGCAGGTGAAGACATAGACCTTACCTTTCGTTTATGGAATCATGGTTTAGAAACTCAGTTCATAGATACAGCTTTTGTATACCATAAGCGCAGGAATTCCATCTCAAGTTTCTTTCAACAAACCTATGCATTTGGTGCTGCAAGACCCAAACTTAATAAAATGTATCCAACAACTGCTAAACTCACGTATTGGTTTCCAAGTGTTTTTATATTGGGTTTAGACTTATCAATTTTACTTTTAATTTTTGGAATCTATAACCCCATACTAGTATATGGCTTGTACTTTTCTTTGATAGCTTTAGATGCTTCTTATCGTAATAATTTTAATCCAATAGTGAGCTTATTAAGTATCATAACTTCATTAACGCAGTTTTTGGGGTATGGTTTGGGTTTTTTAGAAGCTACATTCTTTTCAAAAAAATAGGCTAAGCTATATTATCTAAGATATTTTTAATGCTATTTATATCAGAAACTATTTGCGGCGTATTTCCAAAATAAGAATGAGTTCTGTTGGAAATGATCTTTGAGGCAGAGCTATGAATTTCGGTAAAACCATTATTTTTAAAGTGAATGCAATTCTCTGAATTTATGCCACTACCGGGAAGTATGGTGAGTTTGTCCTCTGCTATCTTTTGAAGCTCTAGTAATAAGTCTATGCCATCCTCAGCTTTTTCTTCTTGTCCAGAGGTTAATAAACGATGTACACCTAAAGCTATTAATTGAAGTAATGCTTCTTTTGGTTTAGAAACCACATCAAAAGCTCTGTGAAAAGTAAAAGACATGGGTTTAGAGAGTTCAATTAATTCTTTAGTTCTTTTAATATCTATGGTGTTGTCTTCATGCAGCACCCCAGAAACTATTCCAGCACAACCTAAGTCTTTACAAAGACGAATATTTTCCTTCATGATCTCAAATTCTTTATCAGAGTAGGTAAAGTTTCCACTTCTTGGTCTAATTAAGACATGAACAGGAATGTTAATATCTGCCATTACTTTCTTGAGTAACCCATATGAAGGGGTAGTTCCACCAACAGAGATTTCTGAACACAATTCTATACGATGTGCTCCTGCAATGTTTGCATTAACAGCTGATTGATAGGAGTTGGCACAAATTTCTAAAATCATATTATTCAATAATTATTTCATCAATAAAAGTCCATGCTTTGTGGCCTGCACCTTGTTTTCCTTCTGGAATTGTACCGTAATTTTTTACAATAATATCTAATTTTTTAACAGCTGTAGACTTCAATTCATAGGAGTAATTTACTAACAAATTATTTTTTTCTTCTAGGATAGTAATATCATTTACAGTTTTTCCATCTTCTAGATAAAAGCTGAAACCAATTTCGTTAGGTGCATAAATCCACTGTCCGTTTCCATTATAAAATCTGGTGGAGATCGTTTTAATATTTTTTGGGTTATCAAATTCTATAGTAACTATAATATCTTCCCCCGAAAAACCCAACCATTCCTTATCGCCATAACGTTTATTATTTCCAGAAATACCATTAATTAAAGCATTTTTTCCACCAGCATTGTATGCTGGGTGTGGTTCTTTATTTATTGAAATTTTAGCACCAACTCCTTGATGTAAATTAATTTTTTGTTGAAATACAGCTCCTAATGGAGTTTCTTTTGAATCTAAAACAATTGCTTTTATATGCATAGATGTATCTACGGTAATTGGAGTTGAATATAATTTTGAAGGAAACGATTTATCTGTACTGTAGTAAATAGGATAAGAAGAGGAGGTAGTACTTAATTGATAAGCTAAATTCCCTTTTGAATTTATTAATTCCCCTTTTACAGAATAGATATGGTTGGCATAGTTTACCTCTAATTGGTCTAATCTTTTTTGATACTGCTCTAATCTATGTATGAAATCTGAATAATTTTTATGTTTAGGAGAAGACCAGAGCACCTCACTTAAAGCTACTGCTCTTGGATAAGCCATGTATTCTACCTGTTTTTCAGTTTGCATATATTCTGTCCAAACATTTCC
>OLHI01000195.1_pt1 | contig 14972 bp, 15 predicted proteins | sample 1609501 | NCBI WGS metagenome assembly OLHI01 (sample SAMN05416862, study PRJEB24817) | seawater metagenome | isolation source: Sea water | place: Canada:Atlantic | collected 2013-11 | reverse complement strand
CGAGATAGGAGTCCGTCTCGTGGGCTCGGAGATGTGTATAAGAGACAGGGACAAACTATGCGATTTATCCGGTCTGCTACTAGACCTATAGATTTTGTCCTAAAAGGATTTTTGTCATGGAACAAGAGCTCGCACAATTCACCGCCATTTACGCCCAGATAGTAGCCTACCTTGTGGAGTACAGCTTCCAAATCGTCGGCGCAGTCATCGTTTTTCTCATCGGGCTATTCATCAGCAGAAGAGTCGGTGCGCTCATACTCGCTCTCTGTAAACGTAAGAACCTCGACATTACCCTAAGCAGATTCTTCTCGAGCAGCGCCCGCCTCACCGTCGTTGTTGCCACTCTGATCATCGTACTGCCTAAAATAGGCATACAGATAACGCCCTTTATCGCGGCGATCGGCGCAGTAGGTCTTGGCGCTGGACTTGCGGTGCAGGGGCTTCTTTCAAACTACAGCGCGGGTCTGAGTATCATCTTCACGCGCCCGTTTGTCGTCGGAGACACGATAAGAGTGAGAGGTGTATGGGGCATTGTCGAAGAGGTTCACCTCTCACATACCGTCCTCACCAACGAAGATGGCGAGATTATCACCATCCCAAACAAGCACATCGTTGGGGAGATCATCCATAACTCTCAGGCGGATACCGTACTCGAGCTTACTGTTGGTGTCGCCTACGACAGCGATGTCGACATCGCAATTTCAGCGGTGCGTTCCGCCCTGTCACGAATCGAAGGGCTAAGCACAAACAGAGTCTCGCAAATAGGCATCGCTAAATTCGGCGACAGCGCGATTGAGATTGAGGCACGCGTCTGGGTGCAGACCCGTAAATTTCATGAGGCAAGGTTCGAAGCAAACTACGTAATCAGCGGGGCGCTAGACAAAGCTGGGATAGGTATTCCTTTTCCGCAGCGTGTTGTTCGGTTAGTTAGGCCGAGAAACTGAGCAAAATATAGCCTAATTGGGGCTTTAGTAAAGCAAGCAATCCAGCTGATCAGCAAAGAGAAATCATATTAACCGGAAACTTGGTAGGAAATTTAATCCGAGCTAATAAATGCCGCCACAATTATCAAGTATCACTTTTATGAACTATATAAATGTCTGTAGGAAGAGCCTGCGATCAATAAAGTTCTCACAAGGATATTGAGTATGAAAACTGAAAGATTAGAAAACTCCAATTTCAAATTCAGCAACAGAGGATTTTTAGTTGCACTAGCGGCATCGTCGATGCTCCTGATGAATAGTTTCAACTCTATGGGTAAATACAGTGCCGGGTTAAAAGAGATTACTTTTGTTCCAAAAACTTACGCTGATGATGCAATGATAATTCAATTGTGCAAAGAGGCGGCCACAAATGCCCATAATGACAGAATGCTAAGTAGTAGGGAGCGAGCCGAGGGTCTCCAAAATATAACTATTGGAACGTCTGTTGGATTTAGTATAGCTGCTGTGGCAGTAGGTGGACTTGCGCTGACACCTTTGGTGCCAATAGTTTTGGTTATCGGCGGCATTGAGTACAGTTGGATGCAATCTCAAGTAAGCACGCAACTAGCTGAGGCGGAGGCTAGATCGTCAAATCAAATGGCTGCGGATCATGTTAAGTGTGTTGAAGACCACGCAATTCTTGTGACAGAGTTAAACGTCCTTGACCAGGCCGAGACGAATATTCAATTCAACTACACATCAGGTGCCCTGCTAGGTGGCTTGGTTGATATGCCGAATGGAAAGACGCCGGTAACCTCTGCAACCCTTATACGATAGTATTTTTCTGAGAAATAACCCAAGGAGATCAACACGTGAAAAATTGGAATTTTAAAGTCAACTTATGGAAAGTAAGTATCAGCGTGGTTTATCTTTTTTCTTTCATCAGTTTCTCTGTCGTTGTTCTTGGGTATTTTGGTCATTCGAATGAAGAAAATAACAATCGAATCGAAAATAATAGTGCAGTCAAAATGCAAGTGAAACTAACTGAAGTAACCGCTTCTATTGATAAGAAAGAAAATGAAACGGCAAAAGATCAAAGAAGCAAACTAAAATTAGTGCAAGTTGATAACGAAGAGGAAGAAGAATTAGGTGCTTTCATGAGCGCACTTAGTCTATTCGAATCAGGCTATTTTTATGACATAGCCGAGTCAATTTTTAACTCAAAAGAATTTGAGAAATATAGAGAGTTGGCCGGAGACTCCTTGAAAGTACCAACCCACTCAGACCAAGATAAAATCTCTCTGATTGTAGGTGGTGAATTCGAATTGCTCTGGCGTGAACCATTAGAGTCTCTGTCTCTTAGTGAGGTCGAGAAAGCATCTGTAAGTCAGTTAATTTATAACGATATTAGACTCCGTGCCGAATTGGACACTATGCTCGCTAATTTTGAAATTAGTAGGCAAGAATATGAGATCGAATTAGCTGCATTGCCAAGTTTATATGGAAGTTTGGAGTCGCATATTAGTTTAGGCTATATAGATCAATTGAAGAGTGCACAAGGTCAAGTGGCTCGCGAGAGGGACTTCAGCCCCGAATTATATTCCGCGCTGGAAGACATGAAGAAAAATCCTGCCTACAGTATGGTCTATTCTGATGATTTCGAAGCTCTGGAAAATTATCTTTCTTCAGGATTGGACGTAGGCCAAACTAGGTCATCAAAACCTGATTTTAGCCTCATCGATGCCGATGGTGATACACCGCTTCATCGTGCGGCAAGCCAGGGTAGCCTAGAAATTATCAAAGCCTTGCTTAATGCTGGAGCCGATGTTGATGCTAAGAATGATATGGGGCTGAAAGCGGCAAGCGTCGCGAAGATTGCTGAGCTGTCTTCGTTAGATGAAAATTTCGATATTATTGTTCAGCTTCTTAAATCTTCGGAAGAAGGTTGAACTCAAGGGTACGTCAGCTACTTTTAGAACCTCTGCTCTCTTTCCAGCCATTCGTCACCTTATGCGTCTCCCGTCCATTTGATGTATTCTTTCTCATCAACAAGTCCTCAAGGTTCATGGATTCGAGCCATTTATGCAGGGCTCGAATTTCAATTAAGTGAGAACCTACCATGTCATACCTTCCCGCCGTCGAACTTGAGTGGCCCAAGGGCCTGTCCGTCACCGCCTCTGTAATCTGGTTGCACGGTCTCGGTGCCGACGGTAACGACTTTGCACCAATCGTCCCCCAACTTAATTTGCCAGCAGGTGTCGGTGTGCGCTTCATTTTCCCCCATGCGCCTTCTATTCCCGTCACGATCAACAACGGGTATGTCATGCCAGCCTGGTATGACATTAAATCGATGGATGGCGGTCGTCATGTAGATACTGAGCAGATCGAGCAATCGGCAGGGTGGGTGCACGATCTCATCGAACGTGAAATCGAACGTGGCGTAGCGCCGGATCGCATCGTCATCGCCGGTTTCTCGCAGGGCGGTGCGATCACCTACGAGGCAGCGCTGAGCTATCCCAAGCGGCTTGCAGGCATGATGTTGCTGTCGACGTATTTTCCCACCGCACAGACGGTGAAGATGGATGCAGTGCAGGCAGGCTTGCCTGCACTCATTTGCCACGGCAGCCATGATCCGGTGGTTGTCGAAGGTATGGGTCTCGAGGGTAAAGCGCGCCTCGAGGCACTGGGCTTTACGCCCGAGTATAGAACCTATCCGATGGAGCATGCGGTTTGCCCGCAAGAGATTGCGGACATAGGCGTGTGGTTATCAAAAGTGCTTGCGTAAGAATCTTCTATTAAGCCTTGACCTTAGAGTAAGCTCTAAGGGTTATACTTGTCCTATCAAACGACGCAGTGTCTGCGTCTAAACGTGGGAGGCTTAGATAAATCATGAAAATCAGCCAGTTATCAGCACACTGCGGGCTGTCGGCGCATACGCTGCGTTTTTATGAGAAAAACGGGCTTATCGAGTCGAGCGAGCGTAGCGCCTCGGGGTATCGGCGCTACAGTGACGCAGACATTCGCCGTGTTGAGTTTGTAAAGACGGCGCGAGACGCAGGTTTTTCTTTAGATGAGATCGCGCAGCTGCTGTCTATTCGCTTGGACCGTGATCATCACACGTGCGAGGAGGTCACCTCGATCACTCGTCACAAATTAGAGTCGATCAACGAAAAAATAGCGCAGTTGGAGGAGATCCGGCAGAGTCTGCAACTGCTGCTCAAAAGCTGTGATGGAGGCATGGACAGCGCCGTGCATTGTTCGATTATCGAAGCACTTGATGCCGGCAAAGTACCCATTGAGGAGGCAAATGCATGAGTAACTTATTGAGCATATTCTGGAATCTCGTCATTGAGAGCGCGCCTTGGCTACTTTTGGGTTATTTCATTGCAGGGGTTATCAAACAGGTTATTCCGAGCGAGTGGGTGCAGAAGCAACTCGCCAAGCCGGGGCTGCTGTCTATTACCAAAGGCGCGTTGATCGGCGCGCCATTGCCGCTGTGTTCTTGTGGGGTCATACCCACCGCGCTTGCCGTGCGCAAGGCCGGAGCGTCGAAGGGCGCGACGGCTTCATTTCTCGTTGCGACGCCTGAGACGGGCGTCGACTCGATCGCTTTTTCCTATGCGATGCTCGGGCCAGTTTTCGCGATCGCGCGTCCAATCGGAGCGTTGGTGAGCGCGGTTGTGGCAGGCGTGTTAGTCAACACTCTAGACTCGGAGGAAGAGGCTGTGGATACCGCGCCAGCGCCCAAGAGCTGCTGCAGTATGAATAAAGAGTCTGCGGTGGTTGCCGCACAGCCGAGCCTCGGCGAGCGTTTCGTGCAAGCATTTCAGTATGGTTACGGCAGAATGATTTCCGACACAGCCAAGTGGTTATGCATCGGCCTCGTAGCGGCGACATTGGTGACAGCGTATGTCCCGCAGTCGTTTTTCTTGCAATGGGGTGACGGGGTCGTCGCAATGCTTGTCATGGTGATTATCGGTCTGCCCATGTATATCTGCGCGACAGCATCGACTCCAGTTGCGGCGAGTCTGCTTTTTGCCGGTATTTCACCCGGTGCTGCGCTGGTATTTATGCTTACCGGGCCTGCGACCAATATCGCAACAATGGGTGTTATTAAAGAGCAGTTGGGCAGTCGTTCGCTGGTCGCTTACCTGCTTGGTGTTATCGTCACTGCGATCGCGGCGGGTCTCATACTCAATCAGCTCTATGCGATATTCGGTTGGGAGCTTCAATTAGCGGCAATGAGCCATGGTGAAGAGACCGCGCTCTGGCGGCAGTTCGCGGCGGTCGCGCTGTCGCTGCTTGTCGCGCGCGTGTGGGTTAGTAGTCTGCTAAACAAGTTTTGGCCGAGTACGCCATCCTTAGGCGCCGCAGCATAGTAAGGCTCGGTTACTCTCAAGAATCCGCCTAAGAGGGGCCGCTTGAGTTTAGGGTAATGGACAGGCGTGACTTTAACGCCTGCCAACAATCCTCTGGTTCGTATCCAACTCGAAAACGGTATCGGCGATTGAAGGCAGTAGTAAGAGGCAGTGCCGTGTAAGCCTCTCGAAATGCTGAACAAAACGCGCTATCTGTGCCTCGCTCATTAACGCGTTTGCTTGTTTAACCGAATGTAAGCTTTGCGTTGCTTTCGAGTCGTCACCATCCTGCCGCGCTTTATCTTTAGGCGTTTTGTAGCTTTCGCGCAGGCGTCTCTCTTGCTTGTTACGCCAGATCGACACACAGTCAAAGGTGGGAGCCTCAAGGAAGAGCAGATTGTCGAGTTGGCTAAAAAGAGTCTGATAGTCGCCTGCGAGCTGCTCGTTCACAAAGCCTCGCCAGCGCCCATCCGAGTCATATTCACGTTCTAAGCTGTTACAGGTACTAGTGAGCTCGCTCGCCGATTGCGGCGTGACGCCCACACACCAGCCTTCGAAAAGCACGATGTCGGCGGCGGGGCGATCTTGTCGCGAGACAAGCACAGGCCATTCCGCACGTGGCAGTGGATTGTCGGTTGCTTTGTCGAAGCGGGGCAGGGGAATACCATCAGAGTGCTTGGTATCAGTTAGCGCCGCAAGGGTGGCGAGAGCAAGCGGTATGTCATGCGTGCCGGGCACACCTCGCGTGGCCAGCAGTGGATGCACTGTTGATGCAAGCGTTAATCTCTGTTGTCTACTGAGATAAAAGTCGTCGATTGATAGCCTTGCGACGACTAGGCCCCGAGCTGACAGCAGCGACTCAAGGAGTTCGCTCGCGGTTGACTTGCCGCTGCCTTGGCATCCGTTAACGCCCACAACAAAGGGCGATGCGCCAGTTGATTCGCTGCGCGCGAACGCAGCCACTAATTCATCGACGAGAGGGACAAACCAGCGCTCGGCGTCGTCTGCATAGCTCGAAGGCAGAGCATGGGACTCAACAAAACGCTGGATAACGTGTGTATGCATTGTGTAAATCAACCTTTGTCTCTGCTCAGTACGATAAGTCTTTTACGTGCTTGGCTTCACGGCGTATCCTTAAGAAAGATTACCGCATTGAGCATTGAAAAAGCAGCAATATGAATTCGACACTAATACCTGAAAGACCGCTCCTTATCTCACCCACTCTCGCAGCCACCATCGGGCTAGAGGAGACAGTGATGCTGCACGTGCTTGGTGAGCTTATTGCAATGCGTCATGTGCTCGCAGCGCGGGGTGCGGAGCACGAAAAATGGGTAGAGCTTGATGCCGACCAGCTGCAGAGCGTGTTGCCTTTCTGGGCGCCAATCGATATTCGCCGAATTCAGTCTAACCTTCGAGAGCTCGGTTTGCTCAAAGTCTCGGAGGGCGCATCCCATCTTGCGCAGCGGTTCGAGATAGACGACGGCGTAATGGCGACGCAGAACCCAAGGCAACAGCCGGCAGCCGTTCCAGTGGCTGCGCAGGCTTTTGTTGGCGACAATGACGCCGCAAGTACCGAAATGGCAGCGCCCCGGCAGGGCCTCCCTGTTTATGGATCCTCTGCGAACACGCATGCGGCAAGTGCGCAGCAGAGGCAAACGAATGGCGCGGCGACACTAATTCCAGCTAACTGGCAGCCAGAAGCCACTTGGATAAAACAATGTCAGCAGCACAATATTCCCGAAAACTTTCTTCGGGATGCGCTCCCAGAGTTCGTGCAGTATTGGCGTGACCGCGGTCAGGCGCGCTTCTCTTGGGGCAACGCTTTTTACAAGCACGTGTTAAAGCTGTGGCGCGAAGAGCAAACCCGCCGCGGCGCGTTCGAGCAAGTTAGCGAGATGTCTGCCGCATGGCGACCGAGTTCACCGGCGCTGTCGATACTTCATAACGCAGACGTGAATCCGCACTTTATCGAAGACGCGATTCCCGAATTCGTGCTCTATTGGGAGGAGCGCGGCGCGAGTTCGGGCCCTTGGAATACACGATTTATCGAGCATGTTCGCAGGCAATGGGCACGCTGCAGCGCGATGCAGGGTTTCGACGATACCCCAAGGCCAATCGCTGCTAACTGGACGCCCAGCGCCGACTTTTACGAGACCCTTCAGCTTGCCGAGATCGATGCCGAATTTGCCAATGCTCGTGTCGCCGAGTTTGTTCTATACTGGCGCGACAGTCAGCAAGCCAAGGCGTCTTGGAATACGACATTTCTTCAGTTTGTTAAGGCCGAGTGGGCGCGTAAACTTCAGCGCGATGCACAGCAACCAAGCCGCGGCATGAGCACGAGAGGAGGACAGAATGCAGAAGATCGACGCGATGGTAGCGCAGGCACGAGCAGCGTTGCAGAACGACTCCGACAACTCGACGACCGCAGTTGGGCAAGCTGATTTGGCGCAGCCAGAAAGAAGCAGTGCCTCGTCCTCGCCGTCGGATGATCTCGATCATATCGCAGCGATAAATAGGGTGTTCTCGCAGCTACAGTTTGCCTACCACAATCAGTATTATCGCGCGTTTCCCGATGTCGACAGCGAGACGATCGCGAAAAAATATTGGCTTAGCTGCCTCGAAGACTATGCGCCTCAGCAGATTGTCGCAGCAACCAAAACTATTGTACGAAGTCAGACCTTTTTACCTAGCCTCGCCGAGCTGATAAAGGCTTGTGAACGCGGGGGCGACCTGTTCGGCTTACCAAGTGCACGCGACGCGTATTACGAAGCGTGTTCTGCACCCTCACCGAAGAAAGACTTTGCGTGGAGTCATCCCGCGGTCTATTACGCGGGCCGCGCGGCAGGGTGGTATACGCTCGCAAACGAGGGGCAACGCCGAGGGCAGCCGATTTTTGAGCATCATTACCAGGTATTTTGTCGACGCGTGATGCGCGGCGAAAACCTCGAAGGGCTTTCGCCGACACCCTTGCCTAGCCGCGTGAATAAACGACTCGATCCTGCCGAGGCGAAAGCGCGATTCGCAAAGCTTCGAGCCGAGCTAGAACTTTAGTAGTCGGCTCGGCTTGCTTAGAAGCGCATTGCACCGGGGTTTTTCAAGTCGCTGTTGCAAATTTTAGCCGCCCAGCTTCTTATATTTTATTCGAGTCGGCTCCGCGCCATCACCAAGGCGTTTCTTGCGATCGACCTCGTAGTCGCTGTAATTGCCTTCATGCCACACCACCTGACTGTCGCCTTCGAAGGCGAGGATGTGAGTGCAGATGCGGTCGAGGAACCAGCGGTCGTGCGAGACCACAATGGCGCAACCAGGGAAGGTCAGCAGCCCTTCTTCGAGTGCGCGTAGGGTCTCAACGTCTAGGTCGTTGGTCGGTTCGTCTAGCAGCAACACGTTACCACCGCGCTTGAGAAGTTTTGCCATGTGCAAACGGTTGCGCTCGCCGCCCGAGAGGTCTTTCACAAATTTTTGCTGATCGCCGCCGCGGAAATTAAAGCGGCTCGCATACGAGCGCGACGACACTTCGTAGCGGCCGATGACGAGTTGCTCGTTGCCGTCGGAGATTTCCTGCCACACTGTGTTGTCGCCGTTAAGCGCATCGCGGCTCTGATCGACATACGAGAGCTGAACCGTGTCGCCTAGCTCAATGCTGCCGCTGTCCGGCTTTTCGTCGCCCACGAGCATGCGCAAAAAGGTCGTCTTGCCCGCTCCGTTGCCACCGATTATGCCAACGATGCTGCCTTTTGGAACACTGAAGCTAAGATCATCTATCAGCGTTTTCTCGTCGAATCCTTTGCAAAGGTTGTTTACCTCGAGAACCTTGTCACCAAGACGGGCGCCCGGTGGAATGTACAGTTCTTGCGTTTCGTTTCGGGTTTGGAACTCTTGCGAATTAAGCTCTTCGAAGCGAGCGATACGCGCTTTACTCTTGCTCTGGCGGCCTTTAGGGTTCGCGCGCACCCATTCGAGCTCGGCCTTAATGGTTTTCTCGTGAGCTGCTTGCTGTTTTGCTTCGGTCTGCAGTCGCGCCTCTTTGGCTTCGAGCCAATTCGTGTAATTGCCTTCGTACGGAATGCCATGACCGCGGTCGAGCTCGAGAATCCAGCCGGCTGCATTATCAAGAAAATAGCGATCGTGAGTAATCGCGACAACAGTACCGGGGTAGTCCTGGAGAAAGCGCTCCATCCAAGCCACGCTCTCAGCATCTAGATGGTTTGTTGGCTCGTCGAGCAGGAGCATGTCAGGCTTAGACAGAAGAAGCCGGCAAAGAGCAACACGCCGTTTCTCGCCGCCAGATAAATGAGCAACCTTGGCATCCCACGGCGGCAGCCTCAACGCGTCGGCGGCGCGCTCTAGTATCCTATCGACTTCCCAGCCATCGACAGCATCGATCTTGGTTTGCAGATCGCCCTGCCTTTCGAGCAGGGTGTTCATTTCATCGTCGCTCATTGGCTCGGCGAATTTGTCGCTTATCGCATTAAATTCTTCGAGCAGCGCCATGATTTCGCCTAGTCCTTGCTCAACATTGCCACGCACATCAGCGTCTTCGTCTAACTGTGGTTCTTGCGGCAGGTAACCGATATTGATGTCTGCCTGTGGGCGAGCCTCGCCATTAAATTCTTTGTCGACGCCAGCCATGATGCGCAGCAACGTCGACTTTCCCGAGCCGTTGAGTCCGAGTACGCCGATCTTCGCGCCGGGAAAGAATGAAAGTGATATATCTTTGAGGATTTCGCGTTTGGGAGGAACAACCTTGCCCACGCGGCTCATTGAGTAGACGAATTGTGATGCCATAACGCTCTCGTGATAGTCGGAAATATTGAGTTTGATTGAGATCAGCTAATCTGAGTTGCGATTGTACAACATAGAAATTGTAAAGCAGTCGGAAATATTTTTACTCGGCGAAATGAGCCGCGGCGAACAAGTAAACCAATCATTTAGTTGAGGTTCAATCCTCTCTCTGATAGCTGCTATGGTCTGAGGGTGACTATCAATGAGGAGTAGTCTAGCTATTGCCAATTCCCTATCGATCAAGTTCTTTCCCTGTGCACAGCTCCTGTGCTTTTCTTTTGTGCTCATTTTCACCCGCTCAGCTTATTCTCAAACCGATTCACCAGTGTTGGCAGAGGCGGCTTTTCAACCGCCGTCTGTGTCTATAGAAGAAATAGTGGTGGTATCACAACAGACTTTTCAACGTCTCAGGACGCAGTTAGACCTCGCCGAGGTGGCGCTTTCTGCCGCGTACAATGACCTCAATGACCTCAATGACCTCGACGAGTTTGATGTGAGCTGCAAGAAGTCGGATTGGGCAGGGACGCATATCCAGCAGCAAATGTGTTGGCCTCAATTCATGACCGAGCTGAGCGCACAGAACGCACAGGACTGGCGCTTCGATATCGGTATGCTTGTTCCGGTTGATCAATTGCAGCTCAACAACCGTGATAAATTCGATGATCTGCGCGAGAACATTAGAGTGGTCGCACTAGAGCATCCTGATGCGGCAGCTGCGCTTCTTCGTGGTTGGTAAGTTGCAGGCGGCAATGCGCAGAAAACGCGAGGCGTGTATGCAGCAGAAACCTTTTCTTTTCGTGTTTAGGTTATGTCGATAGCGGCCGGTTATTTTACTTGATCAGTCCGTGCATCACCGGCAGCGAGCACCAACAATAACACTTGGCCGGGCCATCATGACAGCGTGTTGTCCTGATGGCGTAAAAAGAGAATTTTCCGACACGTATAGAGCCACTTAAAGATGCCGAGCGGCGACCTATCATGTAGAATACCTGCGCTAAATCAAGCCCATTTGACGCCTTTGTCCGGAGTAGAAGATGTTTAAGACCGATGTCAGCCTCGCCGAGTTCGATCCTGAAATAGCTGTAGCCATGGAGGCCGAGCGTGTTCGGCAAGAAGAGCACATTGAACTGATCGCTTCAGAGAATCATGCGAGCCCCTTTATCATGGAAGCTCAGGGCTCTGTCTTGACGAATAAATACGCCGAAGGCTACCCCGGTAAGCGTTACTACGGTGGCTGCGAACACGTTGACGTGATTGAGCAGCTCGCGATCGATCGCGCTAAACAACTCTACAACGCCGACTATGCAAACGTGCAGCCTCACTCCGGTTCGCAGGCAAACGCAGCTGTATACATGGCGCTGATGCAGCCGGGCGATACTGTGTTGGGCATGAGCCTCGCCGACGGTGGTCACCTTACCCACGGTGCAAGCGTGAGCTTCTCCGGGCGTATCTACAATGCCGTGCAATACGGGCTCAATGCCGAAACGGGCGAGATCGATTACGATCAAGTTGAACGCCTCGCACACGAGCACAAGCCGAAGATGATAATGGCCGGTTTCTCTGCCTATTCTAAAATCGTCGACTGGCAGCGATTTCGCGATATCGCCGATGCTGTCGGTGCGTGGTTTGTCGTCGACATGGCACACGTCTCGGGTCTAATCGCGGGCGGCGCTTACCCAAGTCCCGTTAACATTGCCGACGTCACAACATCGACTACACACAAGACACTGCGTGGCCCGCGTGGCGGCATCATTCTCGCTCGCGCTAACCCCGAGCTAGAGAAGAAGCTAAATTTTGCCGTATTCCCCGAAAGCCAAGGCGGCCCCTTGATGCATGTGATCGCTGCCAAGGCGATCTGCTTCAAAGAAGCGATGAGCGATGAGTTTAAAGCGTATCAGGCGCAGGTTGTTGCAAATGCGCGTGAGATGGCGAAAGGTTTCATGGCGCGCGGCTATGAGGTTGTCTCGGGCGGTACCGATGATCATTTGTTCTTGCTGAGCCTGATCAAGCAAGACATCACAGGCAAAGATGCCGACGCAGCCCTGGGGCGTGCGAACATCACCGTGAACAAGAATGCTGTACCGAACGATCCGAAATCGCCTTTCGTCACAAGCGGCCTGCGGATAGGATCACCAGCAGTCACGACGCGCGGATTCAAAGAAGCCGAGGTCGCTGAGATGACCTCGTGGATGTGTGATGTATTAGATAACATCGAAGATGAAACAGTCATTGCCGAGGTGAAACAGAAGGTTCTCGAGCTCTGCTCGCGCTTCCCTGTTTACGGCTAGGTCATTTTTCGATTACTAAAGCTCGCCTGCCGGTGCTGGCAGCGAGCAAATTCGCTTAAACGGAACCTGAGCTATGCATTGTCCTTTTTGTAGTGCGGTCGACACCAAAGTAATCGATTCGCGGCTCGTCGCCGAGGGCAATAATGTGCGCCGTCGCCGCGAATGTATCACCTGCGCCGAGCGCTTTACGACCTACGAAGCGGCCGAACTAGTGATGCCGCGAATTATTAAAGCAGGGGGCATACGCGAGCCTTTTAACGAAGACAAAATGACGGCAGGTTTGATGAAAGCCTTAGAGAAGCGCCCCGTTAGCATCGAGCGTGTCGAAGAGGCTGTGACCAAAATCAAGGCAAGCTTGCGCGCAACGGGCGAACGTGAAATTGATTCGCGTGCGGTGGGCGAACTCGTGATGAGTCAGCTGCGCGACCTAGACGAAGTCGCGTTTGTGCGTTTCGCGTCGGTGTATCGCAGCTTCAAAGACCTTGACGAATTTCGTCAGGAGATTGATCGCTTATCAAACGAGGAAAAACCCGAGGCGTAGAACAGGCTGTGATGTTAAAAACACACTGCACAGAAAACGCCTCGCTTTCTTCATTCTTTTAGCGCCTAAGGCATCCCCTTATGCAAACCCTACGTAATACCGAGCTCGACGCGCTACAGACAGCGTGGCCGCAGCATATGCAGCGCGCGATTCAACTCGCAGCGTCGGTATTTAGTGCTGCTCCGAATCCCCGCGTAGGCTGTGTCATCGTTGGTGGCAATGCGGAGGCAGGTGACAGCGTATTAGGCGAAGGCTGGCATCAGGGCGCAGGATTGCCTCACGCAGAGCCCATAGCGATTGCTAATGCGATTCGTCTTGCGGCAGGCTCGACGGCTTTCGTGACGCTCGAGCCCTGTTGCCATACAGGCCGCACAGGGCCTTGTAGCTCGGCGCTTATCGAGGCTGGCGTAAGCCGCGTTGTTATAGCGAGTAAAGACCCGAATCCGAAAGTGAGCGGTGGTGGGATTGCTGCGTTAGAGGCGGCGGGCGTAGAGGTCTTTTTTTTACAGGACTTCGAGGACGGCGCTCGGCGATTGAATCGTGGTTTTTTCAGTAGGCTCGAGCGGCGCAGGCCTTTCGTTCGATGCAAGCTTGCGATGAGTTTAGATGGTCGCACAGCGCTGGCGAATGGCGAGAGCAAATGGATAACTGGCGCAGAGGCGCGCAGCGACGTGCAACGACTTCGCGCTGAGTGCGACGCCATCGTGACCGGAATCGAGACGGTTTTAGCCGACGATCCAGCGATGACCCTGAGACAGGCAGAGCTCGGACTGAACGCACAGCAATTGGTCTGGAATGAGCTGCGGTTGTCTAACCCACCGCTGCGCGTTGTTCTCGATAGCCGTGGGCGCTTGAGTGAGACAGCTAAGATAGTCACAGAGCCCGGGCGCTGCATTGCGTATAGGCTCGATGGCGCGAATAGCTCTGTAGAGGCGTCATCGCCTATCGCGGTGCGCTTAGCGCCGAATAGCGGCGAGTCGGTGTCGAGAGTGAGCCTGCTGTCTGTGCTAGAATCGCTCGCTGAGCTAGATGAATGCAATGAGGTTTTGGTCGAGGCTGGCGCGACGTTGAGTGGCAGTTTTATCGAGACCGGGCTTGTCGACGAATTGATCGTTTTCATTGCACCAAAACTGCTAGGCAGCGACGGCAGACCTTTGCTGGGAATGAGCGGCCTAAACGAGTTGAGTGATGCGATTGAGTTTAAAGTCGAATCAGTCGAGCAGGTCGGCGCCGACATCAAGGTCACGCTCAGGCCTCGCTAATTTTACGTGGTGCGAAGATACGCGGCGTAAAAAGAGTAAACCTTGTTAGATTGTTAGTTAGTTCGTTAGAAGGTGAATCATGTTTACAGGAATTATCGAAGCTACCGGCTCAGTCGCTAACCTTACGCGTGTCCGCGAAGAGTGGCGACTTTTGGTCTCAGCCGGCGGCCTGTCGCTCGCCGATGTAAAGCTAGGCGATAGCATTGCCGTTAACGGTTGCTGCCTCACGGTTGTCGAGTTTGATGAGCATCAGTTTGCCGCCGACGTGTCTAACGAGACGATGAATTGCACAAGCCTTGGCCAGCTCAAAACAGGATCGCGCGTTAATCTTGAGAAGGCGATGCAGGCGACAAGCCGATTCGGCGGGCACATAGTAAGCGGTCACGTCGATGGCGTGGGTTCGCTTGTCAGTTCCGCGCCAGACGGGCAGAGCATCCGTCTCATCTACGAGGCGCCTAAAGAACTCGCGCGTTATATTGCCGGCAAGGGTTCGATCTGCATCGACGGGACTAGCCTCACGGTTAATGCGGTAAACGGTGCGCAGTTTACTGTGAACGTGATTCCGCACACGCAGGTTGAAACCATCATCGGCGAGTATGTGGTTGGCCAGAAAGTGAATCTCGAAGTAGACCTCGTGGCTCGGTATCTAGAGCGATTGATGCTTGGCGACAAGGCGGCAAAAGAGCATGGCTGGAAAGAACAGGCTGGTGGAATTGACGCAGAATTTCTCGCCGAACACGGCTATAAGTAGCGCTATCGGTAGCGCGTATTGAACGCGACACTGACTTACGACTCGCGCTAAAAATCACTAATGA
>OLHI01000178.1_pt1 | contig 16241 bp, 9 predicted proteins | sample 1609501 | NCBI WGS metagenome assembly OLHI01 (sample SAMN05416862, study PRJEB24817) | seawater metagenome | isolation source: Sea water | place: Canada:Atlantic | collected 2013-11 | reverse complement strand
TACGAGATAGGAGTCCGTCTCGTGGGCTCGGAGATGTGTATAAGAGACAGCAATGGGCGTTCCACGCAGCGCGGATTGATAGGCGATACCGCCTCCCATGATGCCGGCGCCAAGGACAGCCGCCTTGCTAATTGCAGGCACGCCCTTCGACAGCGAGCGAGATTTCGAGGCAAGATATTGATCGTTGAGAAACATTTGGACGAGATTAGCAGCCGTCGAAGTCCCCGCGAGCTTTATAAACCCTTCGTGCTCTTCGGCAAGCGCGCCAGCACGGTCCTCCAACACCCCTTTCTCCATGGCCTCTACGGCAGTCAATGGCGCAGGATAATTTGGCCCCGTCGCTTTGAACACCTGCGGCTTGGCAACAGCGTAGAGCGAAGTGAGCGCACCCGGCGCGCTCTGCACCGGCTGTGTTTTCAGCACTCGTCGCGCAACGTAATCTAAACTGCCGTCGAGGCAGTCTTCGATCATGCGTTCGGCAGCGGCGATAAGATCATCAGATTCTACGATGGCGTCGATCCCGCCTTCAGCTAACGCTTGCTGCGCTCGCACATGTGATCCTTGGCTAATCCAGGCGATTGCTTTTTCTGGGCCGACTAATCTTGGTAGGCGCACTGTGCCGCCGAAGCCGGGCAGAATGCCGAGCTTCACCTCGGGAAATCCAACCACTGCCGCGTCTAACGCAAGGCGAAAATCCGTCGCGAGCGCCAACTCAAAACCGCCTCCCAAAGCCACCCCGTTGATTGCAGCAACGGTAGGTATAGAGAGATCCTCAACAGCGTTGAAAACCTCATTAGCACGACCGATCCATGTACGAATCGCCTCTGGGCCTGTCGCGAACAAGTCGGTGAACTCAGTTATGTCAGCTCCAACGATAAAAGTAGACTTTGCACTCGAGAAAATTACGCCACGTGCATCGCTTTCGCCAATAGCCGCAACCGCCTCACCCAGCTCTTTTAGCGTTAATTGGTCGAACTTGTTGACGGATGAACCTTCAAGATCGAAGATTAGCTGGGCAATACCCGAAGGTAGCAATGAGGCTTTGATAGCTTGGCCGGAAAATAGCATTAGGTCTTCCCTAGAGTAAAAATCTAATCATCGAACAAAAATCATCGATGAACGCAACTCGGACAGTATAGCGGTGCGCACCCCAGAGTTGAAGTAGTCGCACTGACACCTAGCCACCTGAGCTATCCCTCTAACCGGAGCCATCTCTTTAACCGTAGCTATCCCTCTAACCTTAGCCATCCTTCTAAAAAGGCAAGCACATGCGAGCAGCGACTTTACACGGCCAGACAGCAAGACCCCTACCGTTCGCCTTTTGGCTTTGCGCACTTTTCGTCTGCCCTGTAGCGCTAGCAGATCAGAACGCTGTAATCTCTGTTTACCACCATGTCTCTGACTCAACCCCACCTTCGACATCCCTTTCGCCCGAGGCCTTTAGAGCCCATCTTTCCTTTCTCGCCGAAAACAATTTCACGGTGCTGCCACTCACGCAGATCCTAACGACGCTTAATGATGGCGACGATTTACCCGACAGAACTGTCGCTATTACCTTTGACGATGGTTACGAGTCAATCTACTCAACGGCGTTTCCCCTCCTGCGCGAATTCGGCTTTCCTTTTACCGTTTTTGTCAGCACAGGCCCTATAGATAGGCAACAAACCGGTTATATGACCTGGGAGCAGCTGTCTACTCTTCACCGCGCTGCCGTTGTAATAGGCAACCATGGGACAGAACATCGCTCATTACTTGAACTGAGCGATAGTGAGGCGCGAGTCGATATACTCGCCGCGCAAGCGCGCATTACCGAGGAGCTCGGGCCACAGCCCAGACTTTTTGCCTACCCTTACGGAGAATTTAATGACGCCAGCAAGCGGCTGCTCGCAGACCTTGGCTACGCAGGCTTTGCCCAGAATTCCGGTGCGGTTGGGCCCACAACCGAGCAAACCGCCCTGCCGCGCTTCCCACTCGCTGGACTCTATTCGGGGCTTGAGGGAGCGACGTTGAAATATTCTACGCTCGCATTCGACGTACAAACGCTTGAGCCGCTGTCGCCGCAGACGCAGCTCACTGCGCCTTCGGCAAGAGTAAGGTTTGGGGAGGGAGACTATTCTCAGGCAAGAGTGGCCTGTTTCGACGACGGCGACCCTATGGCGATAGCTTGGGAGGTGGGTCTCAGCGAAGACAACGTTGCGACGCTTAGCACTAACGCGAAGCAACGAGGCAGGCGCTGGAATTATGTCTGTACCGCGCCGCATACCGGCTCGGCTCGGTACTTTTGGTTCTCTCAGCCTTGGTTCGACGAGAGCAAACCGCAATAAGCAGGCAAGGCGCTAGCCATCGTCTCTGAGCCGCAAGTCGTTTTGTTGAATGATGGTCTGGACCTCGTCGATGTAATTATCGCCACGCTGCGAGTAACTACCTAAACCATAGGCCAATTGAATAGGATCCAGATTTTTCTCTTGGTCGCGCATGCGGGCGCGCATGCGACGAAAATGCTCGTAGCTTGTGTGCGTATTCAGGTTTTTAAAGTACGCCGATACTGCCGCAGCGATCGTGTTGAATTTCCTGACTTCGTGACTCGCTTTGTCGGCACGCTCTAGCGGAACAAAGCCACAGCCCTCTTCGTAACACCATTGCCCGAACAAATTATTGCCGTCTACAGCGAAGCGAGAAGTCCCCCAAGCCGACTCGTTGGCGGCCTGAGCCAACACAAGGGATACAGGAATCGCATCTACGCGCCGTAGCAATTGTTCAACGAGCGCAGCATCTCCCCGCCGCCCCCTATCAGAATCAAAATCAACGCGATAATCTAGGGCAAATTTGGCAAGACTCACTCTCTCGGATGGACTTAATCTATGGCCGTTCGCTAACACCCTAGCAAACATCGTGAGCGTTTCTCTACGCTGCAGGAGTCGGGCATTTTCAGCATTGACATAGGCTTCAAGAAAGTCAAAGAACTGTTGCTTTCGCGCATCGACGTCTGCCACTAAGGCGAAATCGGGCAGCACAGAAAGCTCTGGCGCCGCGGCACTGACTCGAGCAGGGGCCGATAGCCGTTCGGGTCTGTCATTTTGCTGGAGCAACAAGGCAGAGGCGCCAGCGCCTAGCGCTATTAAGATTGCGCCAGCGGCATAGGGCGATCTGACGTAACGCCAGATACTAGCCATAACTTGTTTAATAGAAGATGTGATCATGAGCACCAGTTTACTCGACTTATGGCTAACTCAATAGCCTGTCGATGAAGACTGAAACACTGTTCGAGACGCCCCAAAACTCTGAATCAATTAAAACCTATGATATCGGTGGGGCCGGCGTGCGCGCTCATTGCTACTCGCTTACGCTTAACGCCCTTTCGAGCCCCCTAAACAAGCAGGCGAGTCGGCAACCGCGTTGTTCCGCGCGTCCCACTCCGACAGCGTAAACAGATGCAGCGATAAGGCGTGCACCGATGCCTGCAAATAGCTTGCGAGCACTTTGTACACTAGTTGATGGCGTTGCACTGAGCGCAGCCCTTCGAATTCAGGCGCGACCAAGACCAGCTTGAAATGCGAATCCGTCGCAGGCCCACCGTGATTATTACTCTCGTTTTCAAATCGTAAATAGGCAGGGGTAAAGGCAGTCTCCAGTTCACTCTTCATGGCTGCGGCTACCGGTCCTGCATCATTTAGGGACGGGGATATTTCTGATACAAAAGTCTCGGACATAGACGCTTTCTCTTTACAAGGGGAGATACACTGCAGCCGCAGGATAGCGAAACGACACGCTATAAACTAGCGGAGCCGCCGCTAAACCGGAGAATAGCTGCTAAGGCGGTGGAGTTTACCGCAATCGATCGCTACACTGCACTGCTGCAAACTCGCACATTAATTTAGATGGAAAGCACGATGGCACTCAATTGGTATCCTGGCCATATGCACAAGGCAAGTAAGGAGGTTGTAAAGACCCTACTGAAAACCCAGGCAGTCATTGAAGTCTTGGATGCACGTTCTCCTCAGGCGAGTTCCAACCCACATTTCGCCGCTCTGTGCGCTGATCATCCTCGCATTCGTATACTCAATAAAGCTGACCTCGCTGAGCCTTTCGTAACAGAGCAGTGGGCAAAATTCTTTAACGCGCAGCCGAAATCAGTTTGTCTGGTCAACGGGCATGAATCGCTGCTCGATGCAGAGCAAATTATTCAAGCCGCGCGTAAGCTGTTCTTGGCTAACGACATCAAAATTGGCGAGCGGCAGCAGCTGCTAATCGGCGGCATTCCCAACGTGGGTAAATCAACACTGCTCAACATTTTCTGCGCCCGCAAACTCGCTAAAACCGGCAATGAACCTGCAGTCACCCAAATTCAGCAACGGGTAAGACTCGATGATCACTGGCATCTAATCGATACTCCAGGACTTATGTGGCCTAAATTAGAAGATCAAGTTGGCGCTTATCGATTAGCCGCAACTGGCACAATACGCAGCACCGCTGTCGAGGCCGAGGACATCGCTTGGTTTCTTGCACAGGAATTGTTACTGCATTATCGCGATCGACTTGTTGCCCGATTCGAGCTTCCACAAGACGCGAATGATGCAGAGTCTGTTATGGAAGCAGTAGCGAAAGCACGCGCCTGCATAAAAGCAGGACACCGTATTGACTGGCATAAAGCATCAGAAGCCCTGTTAAATGAATTCCGTTCGGGCAAGCTCGGCAGATTCAGTTTAGAGCGGCCTCCAACTTGAAGCATTTTACTTAAGGCAAGCGGAGCAAACCAGCGCCCAATCGCCACCGTACAACCAAAGAATAAGACGCTCAACCCACCACAGAATAATTACTGCGCACAGCGCGCGTTAAGACCAAAGCGAGACCTTATGAACAAGCCAACACAGCCGCCTCTCGATGGATCTACTGAAGTTACTCCGACCGGGGCGGCTCACTCAGCATTCGATTGGCTCCGCAGCGAGCGCATCGATTCGTTAAACCTGACCATGGAGCATTATGTGCATCGCGTCACCGGCGCGGCTCACTATCACCTCGCGAGCAGCAACGATGAAAACGTTTTTCTCGTTGGTTTTCGCACCGTTCCAAGCGATTCAAAGGGCGTTGCGCATATTCTCGAGCACACTGCACTGTGCGGGAGCGAGAAATACCCAGTTCGCGATCCGTTTTTTATGATGATACGACGCTCGCTCAACACGTTCATGAATGCGTTTACGAGCAGCGACTGGACCGCCTACCCTTTCGCCAGCAAGAACCGGAAGGATTTTAACAACCTCTTAGAGGTTTATTTAGATGCGGCCTTCTTCTCGCGCCTTGATGAATTAGATTTTGCCCAAGAGGGACATCGACTCGAATTTGCCAAGCTCGACGACCCAACAACCGACCTTCAATACAAAGGCGTGGTTTATAATGAAATGAAGGGTGCGATGAGCTCAACCAATAGCGTTCTCTGGCAGACGCTAAGCAAGCACTTGTTTCCTACCACAACTTACCACTACAACAGTGGCGGAGAGCCGGAAGATATTCCTAGCCTCAGCTATGAAGAACTCACCGCGTTTTACCGGTCGCATTATCATCCAAGTAACGCAGTGTTCATGACATTCGGCAACATCTCAGCGCATGAGCACCAAGAGAGAATCGAGTCACTTGCCCTGCATCGTTTTGAGCTGCTTGATGAGAAAATTGAGATTTTGGACGAGGTACGTTATTCGGCGCCGATTCGAGTGGAAGAAACCTTTGCAGCCGAGCCACAAGAAGCGCCGCAAGGGCATGTTGTGGTGGGCTGGTTGCTCGGCAAAAGCAGCAATAGCGAAGAGCTTTTCAAAGCGGAATTGCTTACCGCTGTCTTGATGGACAACAGTGGAAGCCCCCTACTCGCTGCACTCGAGACGAGTGAATTGGGATCGTCTCCCTCACCAATGTGTGGGCTTGAAGATTCGAATCGTGAAATGAGTTTTATGGCAGGCCTCGAAGGCTGCGAGCCGGAGGCCAGTGATGCCGTGGAGGCGTTGATTATTGGTACTCTCGAGAGAATCGTCGAAGAGGGAATAGACCAAGAGCATGTACTCGCTGCGCTGCATCAGCTTGAGCTTAGCCATCGCGAAATTGCCGGCGACAGTTACCCATACGGTTTACAACTTATTCTTGCAGGCCTTTCCAGTGCGATGCACCGCGGTGATCCGATCGAATTAATGGACATTGATCCGGTTCTTGAGACACTGCGCGAAGAGGTTATGTCCCCTGACTTTATCCCCAACTTAATCCAGACGCTGCTGTTGGATAATAAGCATCGCTTAACGCTAACCTTAACCCCTGATTTTGAGCTCGCCGAGCGAAAGGAAATCGCCGAGCGCGAAAAGCTTGCCGCGATAAAAGGCGCGCTGTCACCAGAACAGATAGACGCCATCGTTGCCCGCAGCATCGCGCTGGAAGCACGCCAAAGTGCCGAAGACGATCCATCAATTTTACCTAAGGTGGGTAAAGAAGATGTGCCAGCGACGATATCGGAGCCGCAGCCAACTGTAAGGGTTCTCGCAACCGGTGACCCGTTGAGTTATTACGGGCAAGGAACTAATGGCCTCGCTTATCAGCAGGTTGTTTATGCGCTGCCTTCGCTGCCGCAAGAATTACTCGAAATACTCCCGCTCTACACCAGCTGCGTAACCGAACTCGGTGTTGGCGCGCGCGACTATGCCCAGACCCAAGCCTGGCAGGCGCAAATCTGCGGCGGCATAAACTGTTTCAGCAGCATCAAAAGCCATCAAGACGATGAACAGCAGGTGCAAGGTACCCTAACGTTCTCCTCAAAATGCCTCCGCGCCAACAGTCAGGCCCTCAGCGAATTGCTAGCCGAAACTATTGAGGGCGTGCGTTTCGACGAAGAGCAAAGAATTGCCGAACTGATCGAACAAATCACCACCCGCAAGCTAAGCAGCATCACAGGTTCAGGGCATTCCCTCGCCATGAGCGCCGCGAGCAGTGGCTGGTCTCCGACGGCACAGATGAATCATCAATACGCGGGCCTCGCGGGTTTGATTCGATTGAAGAAGATACGCGAGTCCCTCAAAAACACCCAAGAACGCGCCGCTCTGTTACGACGCTTTAAGACGCTTCATGAGCTGGTGACCTCCGCGGATCGACAGTTTTTACTCATTGGCGAACCTGAGTGCGAAGAATTGCTGTCAGCGCCGGTAGCTCAGGCTTGGGCGACAAAAAGCAACGAGAACGCGCTCGATGATTTTACGCTCGAGCCCATTAGACAATCTGTTGCTCAGGCATGGACAACATCGACGCAAGTCAATTTCTGCGCCCAAGCGTACCCGACCGTGCCGGCGAATCATAAAGATCACCCGACGCTGCAGGTGCTTGCTGGATTCCTTCGCAATGGCTACTTACACAGCGCAATTCGCGAGAAAGGCGGCGCATACGGCGGCGGTGCGAGCCAAGACGGCTCTTCTGCGTCGTTTAGATTTTACAGCTATCGTGACCCTAGGCTGGAAGAGACGCTTACAGACTTTGCCAAATCCATTGATTGGTTGCTTAACACCGAACATGCCGACAATCAGCTCGAAGAGGCAGTGCTTGGTGTGATCGCCGCAATGGATAAACCTTCGTCGCCGGCGGGTGAGGCTAAAGCCGCTTTTTACAACAGAGTATTCGGCCGCAGCATCGATCAGCGCATGACATTCAGAGAGCGCGTGCTCGCCACCACATTTGATGAGCTCAGAGCAGTCGCCGAGCGCTATTTCGTGGGCGTCACTCCAAGCGTTGCGGTAATTACATCAGCTAATGCAGCACAAACGCTCAAAATAGAAGGGTTGGAAGTAATTAAAATCTAGTTATTTCAATAATTTAAGCAATTTTTGAGAAACAGAAAATATTTATTGTCGTGTTGGGAACTCTCCTAGGAAGGCGGGGTCTTATTAAGTGTAGGTAGATAGTATTCAAAATTGTGGGTTTTGAGCCATTTATCTCTCCCTTGATAGATTGACCGCCGCTAAGGTGGTCCTTAAATAGGCCTTCATGCCTTAAGCCTGCGATCTTCGGATCGCGGGCTTTTCTTTGTATAATGCCAGCCACCTTAGCCCCCTGATTAAGATCCTAGCAGCTTATGCAAAAACACCAAGATGCTCAGACCGAAGCTATTCGCGTCACCCTCATCGGTATGGCTTTAGACCTCGCGCTTGGTGTGGGCAAAATAATCGGCGGGGTTTTTACCTCGTCATTCGCGCTTGTCGCCGACGGTGTGCACTCTTTAACTGATGCAGCGACGGACATCTTTGTTCTTATTATCGCCCGCACCGCCTATGCAGCGCCCGATAGAGGTCATCCGTACGGGCATGGCCGCTTCGAAGCTGTCGGCACTATCGTGATGGGTATTGTCTTCTTTTTCACGGCCGGAATACTTCTCTATGATGCGAGCGAACGATTCGCCACATTAGATGATCTCGCCATTCCGGGTGTTTTTGGCGCACTAATAGCAGCGGCCTCAATTGCTAGCAAAGAGTGGATCTATCGATTCACGTTAGCAGCAGCTAACCGTCTTAATTCGAGTCTTCTTCGCGCAAACGCTTGGCATAGCAGGAGTGATGCACTTTCATCTGTCGCTGTATTGATCGGTATCGTTGGGGCGCAGTTCGGTATTGTCTGGCTCGATACTATGGCCGCCGTCATCGTTGCGCTTCTCATCGCCAAAATAGGCTGGGAACTATGCGCCGAAAGCATGCGTGAACTTGTCGACAGCGCATTACCCGATAAAAGACGCGGGGAGTTCGAAGCCTGTTTAGAGGAAACACCGGGGGTCAGGGGCATTACAGACCTCCGCTCTAGGCTTTCGGGCGGCAAAGCTATTGTCGAGGTTCACCTTGCTGTCGACCCGCGGATCTCTGTCTCGGAGGGGCATCAGATAGGCGCAGCTGCGAGCAAAAGGCTGCGGCAAAAATTTACCGACATAAGTGAGGTAATCCCGCATATCGACCCGCAGGGCAATCCAGATCACGACCACCCTTTAGGTGGCGAGAATTCAGTGCCGTCGCGGGCAGAAGTAGCGGCGTTAATCAAAGCGCGATGGTCTGAGCTTACGGCGCGCAATTCTGATCTCGCGTTCGATTTGCACTATCTAGAGGACGGTATAGAGATAGACTTAATCGCTGAAAGTTCGGCCGACACTGCATTCGCTCAGACGCTTGCCGAGCAGCTAGTCAGCGTTGAGCACATTATTGGCGTGCGCGTTCTTCAGCATATTGCGTCACAGTCTCAATAGCGCAAGGCTAGCCCACCAAATCGATTATCCTTCTCGTGACTTACGAATCAGATCATACGCTGACTTAATATCTTGGGTCTTACGATTCGCGATGTCGATCATCTCTTCTGGCAAGCCTTTTGCGACCAGCTTGTCAGGGTGGTGTTGACTCATTTGTCGGCGATAGGCGCGCTTAACCTCCTCCATGCTTGCCGAAGATTCAATAGCCAGAAGCGCGTAGGCCGCTGACAATTTTGACCGACTTTCATCTGCACTTTCGAACCCAGCCTGTCCCGATACTCTCGCTAAAATGGCATCGAGTCGAGGCCCGCTAACACCGAGTTTACTGGCGATAAGTTCGAGCGTTTTTCGTTCTTGCGCATGCAGGGTTCCGTCGGCCAGCGCTGTTGCTGCAACGATTTCGAGTAACATCTGTACAAGACTCGAGCGTCTGAACGATTCTCGTTTGAACTGTGTCAGAATTTCTTCGAGCGGGAAATCTTGACGCTTGCCTTCGTTAAAGAGCTTAACGGCGACTTCTCGCTGCTGCGCGTTTAGTCGCATCTGAGACATGACCCTTTCGGCCATTGCTATTTCATCACGCGTGACTTTTCCGTCCGACTTCGCCACATAGCCCATCAACGCAAAGGTCGTGGTAAAGAATGCCGACTGGACCCGCTCGGTCGCCCCTAAACCTAAACGAGAGCTCTGCGCGGTAAGGCCTCCATCAAAATAGTTGCCAAGACTCACACCCATGAGGGCGCCGAGTGGGCCGCCAAGCATAAACCCAAAAGTGCCACCAACAACTTTGCCCCACCAACTCATACATCATTTCCTAATTTGAGCGCTTTCGCGCAATAACCTGCAGGGAACTATTCTATCTATCAGGGCGCTGTCTTCGGTGCATCTGACGTCGTCTCTAACGCGGCGAGCAGTGCGAGAAGTGCGGCTTCATCAGCTACTTCGACGCCCAGCTCAGTTGCCTTAGCGAGTTTACTGCCTGCACCGGGCCCCGCATAAACAATAGTAGTACTTTTAGACACACTGCCTGCAACTTTGGCCCCAAGCGCGATAAGTCGGGCTTTCGCTTCGTTCCTCGAGAGCTTTTCTAAAGTGCCGGTAAGGACCACGGTTTGACCTGCTAACGGTTTACTTTCTGGACTCGCCACTGTGATCGCAGGCCACGAGACACCTCGCGCTGTGAGCCTTGAGAGAAGATCAATATTCGCGCGATTGGCAAAGAAACTGACTATATGCTCTGCAACGATGGGGCCTACATCGGGCACAGCGACCAGTGTCTCAACACTCGCCTCTTGCAACAGCATAAGATCGCCGAAATGGTTAGCCAGCTGCAGCGCTGTCGCCTCCCCCACTTCTCGAATGCCCAGCGCATAAAGAAACTTAGGCAGAGTCGTTCGACGTGACCGAGCTATTGAGGCTACTAACTTTTCGGCCGACTTCACTCCCATCCTATCCAAACTCATCAGTGTGCTTGCTTCGAGAACAAAGAGGTCAGATACGTCACGAACGAGTTCGGCATCTACTAACTGCTCGACAATACGCTCGCCCATACCATCGATATCTAGCGCGTTGCGCGAAGCAAAATGACGAATCGATTCTTTGCGCTGTGCGCCACAAATCAGCCCGCCACTGCAACGAATAAGCACGTCGCCTTCTTTCTCAACAGCACAGCCACACACCGGACACTGGGTAGGTGCGATAATTGCTCTCGGTGCTGGGTTAACAGACCCAGCAAGCACCCTCACCACCTTAGGTATAACATCACCCGCTCTGCGAATAATAATTTCGTCACCGATTCTCACGCCAAGGCGTGTTACTTCATCCATATTGTGAAGCGTTGTATTACTCACGGTGACACCACCTACAAAAACAGGCTCGAGCCTTGCGACGGGCGTAATCGTGCCGGTGCGACCAACCTGAAACTCGACGTCTAGAAGGCGCGTGCTCTTTTCCTCTGCTGGAAATTTGTAGGCCATAGCCCAGCGAGGTGTGCGTGCGTTGGAACCGATGCTTGCCTGCAGCTCCAGTGAATCAACCTTAATCACCGCACCATCTATTTCGTATTCCAGCGCGTTACGCATCTCTAGCAGTGCCTCGCAATAGGCAATGCAGCGCTCGATGCTCTCCACGACCTCACGCTGCGGATTAGTTGGCAATCCCCAACCCGCTAAGGCCTCAAAAATTCCGCCAAGACTGTCGGGGAGATCACCGCCTTCTTGCAGCCCTACGCTGTAGCAATACATTTGCAGAGGCACTTTGGCTGCGCGTCGAGAATCGAGCTGCCTGAGCGTTCCGGCGGCGGTGTTACGGGGATTAACAAACACCTTCGATTGATCTAGACGCGCTTGCTCATTGAGTTGGGCAAAACCGCGTTTGCCAAGAAAGATTTCACCTCTAACCTCGAGCACAGCCGGATAGCCCTCGCCGCTAAGTTGCAGAGGTATGGTGCGAATAGTCCGGACATTGTGAGTAATATCCTCGCCGATCGTCCCGTCGCCTCGGGTAGCCGCGCGGACCAATTGCCCCTTCTCGTAGAGCAAACTCACCGCAACACCATCGACCTTTGGCTCGCAGCTGTAGGTAATCTCGCTGCTTACTTCGATACGTTTGAAGAGCCTTGCCTCAAACGCACGAAGGTCCTCTTCACCAAACACCTTATCTAGCGAAAGCATTGGAATTTCGTGCGCGACTTGAGTAAATCCCGGCAGCGGCTCTGCGCCAATGCGATTCGACGGCGAGGAAGGAGAAAAGAGGTTATAGTCTTTTTCGAGCGACACTAACCGAGCCAACAAGGCATCATAATCGGCGTCGGTAATTTCTGGGCTATCGAGGGTGTGATAGAGACGATTGTGGCGCTCAAGCTGCACTCTAAGCGAAGCAACCTCTTCTAGGATTGCTGTGGAGGCACTCACCCTGCAGCAGCTCGCGAACGCAAGCGCCGCAGTTCAAAGTCGCGTACACGCTGCCTATAGTGTTCTATTGTTTGACCGGTCATCATATTGCGCTGGTCGTCGCGCAATTCTCCGTCGATAGAGCGGACAAGATCTTGTGCTGTTTGCAGCATTTCTTCGAACGCCTCGAAATTGCTGATTGGTGAAGGCAGCGCAAGAAACAGCGTGACGCCCACGGTTGCGAAATTTTCCATATTATTCAGATCGAACGTACCCGGTTGCAACATATTGGCCACGTTAAAGAGAATCGGGGCTCCTTCAGCGTCGTCTGTTCGCTTGCTAAAAATCTTCCTTTCCCCGTACTCAAGTTCAAGTCCCTGCATCAAGGACAGTAGGCGCTCACCCATGATTAACCGGCCTTTCTTGGCCGTTACATTCAATACGAGAACCTCTGACACCTCACCCACGGCGGCGCCCTTCGGCTTCTCCTCAATTGCAGGTGCTGCCTGTTCTTTAACCTCATTTACTCTAGGTGATAGCGGCGCGGGGGACGCGTCGGCCGGCTCTAGAACTTCGGGCTCAGGCGCCGCTTCTTGAGCAAAGGTTTCGGGGAATAAGTCGGTAACCGCGGGACTATCATTCTCCGGCATGATGTCGCTTGCCTCGCTAGGCGAAGCCTCAGCGCTCTGATCCTGTTCGTAATTTTCAAACAAGGCACTATGATCGTGTGTGGATTCAGCGATGGGGACAGCAGTGTTGGCCTCAGTATGCTCGCGAAGTGGCGTATCATCAGGTGCGTCAGGAACAGTCTTATCTGACTTTCGGCTGGCAACCAGTGCGCCAAGCGACCTGCTTGCAGCGCCCAACGAGCCGAGGATAGAGCTACCCCGAGAGTCTTTTTTCGATGGCATTTTAGGCGATTCTTTTGTGCCTCCGATGCGGTCACCTGCAGACAGACTGATCGAAGAATACTCGTCGTCATCGTCATCAATGCCGTCGCCCAAAGAGAAAGTATGCGTGGGAGCTGAGTCTGTAGCTATCTCTTCGGGAAATTCTTCAGGCAATTCTTCGGAGAGGTCTTCGGTTAGCTCCGCAGGAGGCTCATTAGTCTCCTTTTCGCCCACTTCATCGGCGATCTCATCGACTGAACTCAGAAGTTTTACGCGCTCTGTTTCCGGGTTAATCGCAACTGCCGGCACATCCAACTGGGTCTCTTCTGTCTCTTTTGTCTCTTTAAGCCATTCAGACTCTTTAGACTCTTTAGACTCTTCAGACCCCTCAGACTCTCCTGGCGCCTCAGAGCCCTCTGTTTCTAATGACTCTCCAAACTCTAGGGGCAGAATTCCTAGACTCACGGCCACAGGTTTTGACACGGGGATATTTAGCAGAGCGTCAGCCTTACTCTCTGTGTTCGCTGCATGAAGCTCATCGGGGGAGCGGCGAACAACGCGCGCGCCGCCGCTAGGGAGCTCCGCTAATTCGATTGCCTCGAGGTCGATGTCTTTAGGAATATTCTTGTCGATCGCAAGCCTGAGCTGGCTTTTTCTCGCTTTCAAAGCGACGAGAAGGCCTCTCACGACGACGCCAACGATAGTTAGGCCAAGGACTAGAATGACGAGTTCGCGTAAATCCATAAGATATTTTAGACAGGCTAATGAAAGAGTATTATCTAAAGAGTTATCAGCCAGGTGACAGTAGATCTTTAGCCAACTGCGGGCTTAAGTCGAAAATACTTTTCCCTCATCAGCCATACGCTCAGTTTGGCTGGTGAGGATGCGCCTAGGCAAACCACCCTACATTGCAGCGAGTTCTGCTGCCTCTTCAATATCGACCGCCACAATACGTGACACGCCCGGTTCGTGCATGGTGACGCCCAACAGTTGGTTTGCCATTTCCATCGTTATTTTATTGTGTGTAATGAAGATAAATTGCACGGACTTCGACATCTCTTTGACCAAATTTGCGTAGCGGCCAACGTTGGCATCATCGAGCGGTGCGTCAACCTCATCGAGCATACAAAACGGCGACGGGTTTAATTGGAATATAGAGAATACTAGCGCGATTGCCGTCATCGCTTTCTCACCGCCCGACAAAAGATGAATAGTGCTATTTCTCTTTCCAGGGGGCCTCGCCATAATTGCCACACCCGTATCGAGCAAGTCTTCACCGGTCATATCAAGATACGCGTGGCCACCACCGAACACTCTAGGGAATAATGCCTGAAGACCAGCGTTTACTTTGTCGAAGGTCTCTTTAAAACGCGCGCGCGTTTCTTGATCGATTTTCTTGATAGCGTTCTGCAGCGTAGTCAATGCGCGTTCGAGGTCGTCGTTCTGTTTATCTAAATAGACTTTTCGCTCAGACTGCTGTGCATATTCATCAATAGCCGCAAGGTTAATTGGCCCTAAGCGTTGAATGCGATTAGCGAGTCGCTCCAACTCTGTGTCACATTGCGCTATATCCATCTCTTCAGGCAAGGCATTGAGCACCGCTTCTAGATTGAACTTGGCGTCAGTAAGCTGCTCGAGAATGGCCTCCTGCTTTACTGAAGCGCCTTCGCTTTTAAGCCTCGCCTGCATAAGCACTTCGCGAATTTGATTACTACGCTCCTGAATACTATTGCGCTCGGCTTCAAGACCCCTTATGGCATGCTCGTTAGCGTCGACCTGAGCCTTAGCCTGTGCGAGTTCTTGCTCGACCTCTAAGCGCTTTTCGAGAAGCGACTCTAGCTCCAAGCGCATGTCAGCAACGGGCTCTTCGGAGGTCGCTATTTGTGCGGTTAAAGTTTCTATACGTTCTTGGCTACGCTTTACCTGCGACGACATTCGATCCATTGTTTCTCGAGTCGACTGCAACTGCGACTGCAACGTTTGTTGTCGCAGCGCGAAGGCATGAGCAGCGTCCTTATCATGCCGCGACTTTTCCCGAGACTCTTGCTGCGAGCGCATATGTTGCTCCCGCCTGTGCTCGAGTAGCTCGCGAGCCTCGATATTCTCTTCCATAGAATCGAGCGCCACCTGAAGTCGCTGCCGTGATTCCGCTATATTTTCTTGCTCAAGCTCTATCTGACGCTTGAGTTCTTCGAGCTCGTGATGGATCCTCTGACGTCGAAGTCCTGCTTCCTCAACTTTTGCTTGTTGTGCGCTCAACTGTGATTTGAGGTTGCCGAACGCTTTGCTGTTATTAGCAATATCCAGCTGAAGTTGTTCACGGGCTTGTTCGGCTTCTGCAATGGCTTCTTTGAGTTCGGCCTGACGCTCGTTTAGTTTATTCGACAGCACAAGACGCGCATCAATCGATTCATTTAACTCTTCGATAAGCCCGCGCCTCTTCACTATCGAGCCTTCTTTGTCAGCGGTCTTTAATTGAATCCATGATCTACCGATCCACAACCCATCGAACGTCACAATCGACTCATGCGAGCCCAAGGCTTGCCTCTGCGCCAGTGCTTCGGCAAGTGATTCGGCCGCGTAAATGCCCTGGAGCAAATCGCGAATACCGCTGTCGGCTTCGACGTAACCGGCTAGCGGCTTCAAGGTCAATTTCGTTTGCAGGTTATCTGTCGCTAAGGTACTTACATCAACAAGGGCGATACGCCCCTCTGGAAGCTCGGCAAGGAGTGACTCGATATCGTCCAGCCCCTCGACACAAATACTTTGTAGCGTTTCGCCCAAGACTGATTCGACGGCCTGTTCCCATCCTGATTGGATGCGGATGCTTTGAGCGAGTCGCTGCCTGTCTCCAAGACCATTATTTCGAAGCCAAGCGTTTACCTCTTCATTGTCCAGACCTAAGGCAGCTTGTTGCAGCGCATCTAATGATGCAAGCTTGCCCCGAGCCGTTTGCAATTCACTTCGTGCCGCGTCCAGCTGATCTGCGCACTCACCATATTCGGACCGACGCAGCGCAATTTCACTGCCTGCGAGTTGGCTTTGCCCCTGCAGCGTCTCGATGGTTTCCTCTAAAAGGGCAAGCTCCTCTCTGGCCTCAATAACTGTGTCGTCTTCGTCTGATTGTAAAAGCTGCTCGCGCTCTTCCTCGAGCCGCCGGCTGCGTTCGAGTCCTCGCTGTACAATGTTTTCGAGTTGCTGAATACGGGCTTGTTC
>OLHI01000177.1_pt1 | contig 16320 bp, 9 predicted proteins | sample 1609501 | NCBI WGS metagenome assembly OLHI01 (sample SAMN05416862, study PRJEB24817) | seawater metagenome | isolation source: Sea water | place: Canada:Atlantic | collected 2013-11 | reverse complement strand
TAGGAGTCCGTCTCGTGGGCTCGGAGATGTGTATAAGAGACAGATGTGCAGCAGTCCCCGCTCCTGCATCAATTAAGGCTGATAAATAACCACCATGAGTTATCCCAGCAGCATTTAAATGATTTTCATTAATTGTAGTTTTAAATTCATATTCTGTTTCAGAAATAGTTCTAAATAAAACACCACCATTGTGTTTCATAAAACCAGGCTTAATACTTATTTGCTCAAATTCATTACTCATAGTTCTTTATAATATGAAAGTTAAAATTAATAAAATTATAAAAACAATTATAAAAAAATATATAACTGATTTTTGTAGTGATGATTTTAGTAGCCAATCTAACATTGTTATTTATCCTTTTTGGTGGACCGCCCAGAACTCGAATCTGGAATCTCCCGGTTCGTAGCCGAGCGCCTTATCCAATTTGGCCAGCGGTCCTTAATTAAATAATTTACTCAGTATATCAAAGTTTTTAATGTAATTTAACTTATAAAATATTATGTTGTATTAGCAATGACCAAAAAACTAGATGATGTAGTTATTACAGCTGCATTAAGAACACCTATAGGCACATATAAAGGATCTTTAAAAGGTTTGAGTGCTGATAAATTAGGTGCATTAGCTATTAAAGAAGCTGTCTATAAATCAAAATTAAAATCAGACGATATTGATGAGGTGATTATGGGACATGTTTTGACTTCTGGATTAGGGCAAAACCCAGCAAGACAAGCTTCTATTCATGCTGGAATTCCAGTTTCAAAACCTGCACATATAATTAATCAAGTATGTGGATCTGGATTAAGATCTGTAATTTCAGGATATCAGTCTATTAAACTAGGTGAAAATAAAATTATAGTTGCTGGTGGACAAGAAAATATGTCTAGAGCACCACATGCTATATTTTATCGAGAAGATAAAAAACTAGATGAAAATAAGTTAGTAGATACGATGATCAATGATGGATTAATAGACTCATTTAACAATTATCACATGGGAATTACTGCCGAAAATGTTGCAGAAAAATATAAAATTTCTAGAGATGAACAAGATTTATTTGCATTAAATTCTCAAGAAAAAACTCAAAAAGCTACAAATGAAAATAGATTCAAAAATGAGCTGATCAAATTAAAGATTGATACAGATAATAAAAATTTTCTTTTTGAAAAAGATGAACATCCAAGAAGCAATTTAAATTTAGAAGATCTAAAAAAACTAAAAACTGTTTTCAAAGAAAATGGAACAGTCACCGCAGGTAATTCATCAGGAATCAATGATGGTGCTGCAGCAACTATATTAATGTCTAGAGAAGAAGCAGAACTTAGAGATATAGAGCCTTTAGCTAAAGTAGTCTCTTGGGCAACTTGTGGTGTTGAGCCTTCATTGATGGGGTTAGGTCCAATTCAGGCTGTCAATATAGCTTTAGAAAAAGCTGAATGGAGGAGAGAAGATGTCGATTTATTTGAAATAAATGAAGCATTTGCAGCTCAAAGTATTGCTGTAATTAGAGATCTTAAAATTCCTAAAGAGATTGTAAATGTTAATGGTGGGGCAATTGCATTAGGACATCCAATTGGAGCTTCAGGAACCAGAATTTTAGTAACCCTTATTCATGAGATGATTAGACGAAATAAAAGCAAAGGTTGTGCCACCCTCTGTATTGGTGGTGGAATGGGAATAGCCATGTGCATTGAGAGAAATTAACTTCTTATTTATTTGTTAATTTTAAAGTTTTTTGTTTAATAAAAATACAGGTTTGCACAAAAAGGCTTATTATTGTGCTAAAATAACATGAGATATAGTTTTTTTTAGGTGTATAAATCGATTTAAATAATGAGTGAAAAATTACTTGTCCCAGATATTGGTGAATTTGAAAAAGTTGAGGTTATTGAACTTTTAGTAAAAGTTGGAGATCAAATAAACTTAAATGATCCTGTTGTTACCATTGAGAGTGACAAATCTAGTGTTGAAATTCCATCAACAGTTTCTGGCAAGATAGAATCTGTGAATATTAAAGTGGGTGATAAAGTTTCTAAAGGAGACGTATTATTAAGTATTGAGTCTTCAAAAGAAAGCCCTTCAGAAAAGCCAATTCCTAAAGATACAGAAAGTATTATTAAACAAGCAGAATCTGTTTTAAAGAATGAAAAAAAAGAAGAAGCTATTCAACAAAGTCCAGCCCCAGAAAAAAAACAAACAATAATTCAAGTTACAAATGAAAATGATATTGATCCATTAGAGACACAAGATTGGTTAGAGTCTTTATCTGCAGTTGTTGAAAAAGATGGAAATCAAAGAGCTCATTTTTTGATAAAAGAATTAATCAACAAAGCATATCAAGAAGGTGCAAATATTCCTTATACACAACACACTCCTTACATAAATACAATCCCACCAGAGGCAGAAGTTAAGTCTAATGGAGATCAGAATATTGAAAGAAGAATTAGATCTTTAATTAGATGGAATGCAGCAGCCATGGTTGTGAGAGCAAATAAAAAATTTCCTGAATTAGGTGGTCATATAGGAACATTCGCATCTGCAGCAACACTTTATGATGTAGGAATGAATCATTTTTGGAGAGCTAAAAATAATAAATTTGGTGGTGATTTAGTTTATTTTCAAGGTCATAGTGCACCAGGCATCTATGCTAGAGCATTTTTAGAAGGCAGATTAAATGAAAAACAATTAGATAGTTTTAGACAAGAAGTAAAACCAGGTGGACTTTCTTCATATCCACACCCTTGGTTGATGCCAAAGTTTTGGCAGTTTCCAACTGTGTCAATGGGATTAGGACCTATGCTTGCAATTTACCAGGCGAGATATATGAAATATTTAATTAATAGAGGATTAATTAAAGATGAAGGTAGAAAAGTTTGGGCATTTCTTGGTGATGGAGAAATGGATGAGCCTGAGTCTTTAGGTGCTATAGGGTTAGCTTCTAGGGAAAAACTGGATAATTTAATATTTGTTATAAACTGTAATCTTCAAAGATTAGATGGACCTGTTAGAGGTAATGGAAAAATTATTCAAGAGCTAGAAGGAAGTTTTAGAGGAGCTGGTTGGAATGTAATTAAAGTAATTTGGGGTTCTTACTGGGACTCACTGATTGCTAATGATAAAACAGGTCACTTAGTTAAAGCTATGAACGAAACTGTTGATGGTGAGTATCAAGCAATGAAGGCTAGAGATGGAGCTTACGTTAGAGAAAAATTTTTTGGAAAATATCCAGAGACACAAGAGCTAGTTTCTAGTTTGTCAGATAAAGATATTTGGAGATTGAATAGAGGTGGTCATGATCCTCATAAAGTTTATGCAGCATATGATCAGGCATCAAAAAATCAAGGCAGCCCAACGGTTATAATCGCTAAAACCATTAAAGGTTATGGCATGGGAAAAACAGGTGAAAGTGTTAACACAACCCATCAAACTAAGAAATTAGACGTAGATGATTTATTATATTATAGAGATCGTTTTGATGTGCCTTTAACTGACGATCAAGTAAAAAATGTAGAGTATTTTAAGCCAGATGAAAAATCTCCAGAAATTAAATATATCAAAGAAAGAAGAATGAACCTTGGGGGTTCTTTGCCAGAGAGAACAACTTACGCAAAGCCAATTAAAGCACCAGCAAAAGATATTTTTGATTTTATGAAAGTATCAACAGGTGAAAAAGAAATGTCTACAACCATGGCATTAGTTAGAATGTTTACAAATTTGCTAAGAGACAAGAATGTTTCACCGAGGTTAGTCCCAATTATTCCTGATGAAGCAAGAACTTTTGGCATGGAAGGATTTTTTCAAAAAATAGGAATATATGCACACGAAGGTCAAAAATATGAACCTGAAGACTCTGCACAGTTAAGTTCTTATAGAGAAGATAAAAGTGGACAAGTATTAGAGGAAGGAATTAATGAAGCTGGAGCAATGTCATCATGGATTGCAGCTGCAACAGCTTACACAAATCATGATATTGAAATGATTCCAATTTATATTTTTTACTCAATGTTTGGTTTTCAAAGAATAGGAGATCTTGCATGGGCTGCTGGAGATAGTCAGGCCAGAGGTTTTTTAATTGGAGCAACAGCTGGAAGAACTACTTTGGCTGGTGAAGGATTACAACACCAAGATGGACACAGTCACTTGATAGCTTCAACGATACCAAATTGTGTAACATATGACCCAACTTTTCATTATGAGTTAGCTGTTATTTTTAGAGAAGGCTTGAGAAGAATGCATGAAAAAAATGAAAATGTTTTTTATTATATCACAACCATGAATGAAAACTATTCACATCCAGGAATGCCAAAAGATAAAAATTGTGAAGAAGGAATTCTTAAAGGAATGTACAAGATTAAAGAATTTAATAGATATGGAAAAACAAAAATTCAACTTTTAGGCTCAGGTACAATATTGAGAGAAATGATGTCTGCAGCAGAAATTCTTCAAAATGAATATCAGATAGATAGTGAAATTTGGAGTGTTACTAGCTTTAATGAGTTGAGAAAAGATGGCATGGAAGTTGAAAGATATAATCTCTTAAACCCTGATAAAGAACAAAAAGTTTCATTTGTAGAACAGTGTTTAGGAAAAACTGAAGGACCGATTATGGCAGCCTCAGATTATATGAGAATGAATTCTGACCAAATTAGACCTTATACTAATAAAAGTTTTTATTCTTTAGGGACAGATGGTTATGGAAGAAGTGACACTAGAAAAAACCTTAGAAAATTTTTTGAAGTTGATAAAGAGCATATTGTTGCCTATGGACTGAGTGTGTTAGCAAAAGAGCAACTGATAGCTTCTAAATACGCTAAAGAAGCCATAAAGAAGTATAATATTGATGGCAGCAAACCAATGCCAACAAAACTATAAGATGTCAGATAAAGAGATTAAAGTACCAAATATTGGTGAATTTAAAGACGTTGAGGTAATTGAGGTGCTAGTTTCAAGTGGCCAGTCAGTTTCTAAAAATGATCCACTTATTACAATTGAGAGTGACAAATCTAGTGTTGAAATACCAGCTTCTTTTGATGGAAAGGTTAAGTCTGTTAAAATTAAAGTAGGAGATAGGGTTTCAGAAGGTGATTTGATATTAACTGTAGAGCAATCTGGAGAAGAAGAAAAGAGTATAGAGCAAAAAACTATTAAAGAAGCAAAACCAGTTACAAATCAAAATCAAGAAGAAAAAATTGAAAAAGTTATACAAACACAAAATTTAATAAAAAAAGACAATTCAGAAGCTTCATCTGCAAGCCCAAAAGTACGTAAATTTGCTCGAGAGCTTGGGGTTAATATTAATGAAATAGTTGGTAGTGAAAGACAAGGAAGAATTGTGGAAGATGATGTAAAAAATTTTATATCCTCTAAAATTAATAAAACTTCAGATAAGACTGAAGCTCAACCTAAAAAAATTGTTAGTGAATTTTCTCATTCTGATTTTGGTGAAATTGAAGTTAAAGATATGCCTAGGGTTAAAAAATTAGCCTCTACATATTTAGTTAATTCTTGGACTACAATACCTCATGTAACAAATCATGATGAAGCAGATATAACTGAAATGGAAGATTTTAGAACTTCACTTACTGATATGTACACAGGTGAAAGAAAAAAAATTACTCCCTTAGCTTTTATTGTTAAAGCTTTAGTTGCATCTTTAAAAAAGTTTCCTAGTTTCAACTCTTCAATAGATGATATTGAAAATGGAAAAATTACAATGAAAAATTATTTTCATGTTGGAATTGCAGTTGATACTCCTCATGGTTTGATGGTGCCAAAAATTAGAAATGCTGACAATAAAAGTATTTCATATATTAGCAATGAATTGAAAACAGTAAGTGATCAATGTAGAAATTTAAAAATAGATAAGAAAGAATTCTTTGGAGGATCTATGACTATTACAAGTCTTGGAGGAATTGGAGGTTCATTTTTTACACCAATAATAAATTATCCTGAAGTTGCTATACTAGGAGTGGGTAAAGCACAAAAAAAACAAATTTTTTTCAATGGAAAATTTGAAACAAGAACAATGTTACCGCTTTCATTATCATATGATCATAGAATAATTGATGGAGCTGAAGCAGCTAGATTTAATAATGATCTAAAAGAAAATTTAGGCAAAAATTTTGCTTATAAATTAGCTGTATAGATATTAATGTCAAAAACATCATCATTATTTTGTGCATTATTATGTACATTCATATGGGGAACAACTTTTATAGCTCAAGATACTGGAATGGACGACATTGGTCCTTTCACTTTTAATGCGGTAAGGTTTTTTGTAGGCTTTTTAGTAGTAGCCCCTTTAGCTTTTATTTTTGAAAGAAAAAATATCTCAAAATCAGTCCAAAGAAATCAAAAAGAATTTACCAACTTAGCTCTTTTAATAGGCCTATCTTTATTCTTAGGATCAGCACTTCAACAAGTGGCTTTACTCTATACAGATGTTGCTAATGCAGCGTTCTTTACTATTTTTTATGTACCAATGGTCCCGTTTATAATTTTTTTTATGTATAAAAAGCCAATTCACTGGAGTATTTGGCCTTCAGTTCTCCTTTGTGTTATGGGAGGCTATTTGCTAACTAATTTTTACAGTGCAACAGTTAGAACTGGTGATGCGCTTATAATAATGGGTGCATTTTTCTGGAGCACACACATTATCTTTACTGGTAAAATTATAGAAAACTACAATCTTCCATTAACAATTGGTGCAATTCAAACTTTAATTGTTGCCTCTTTATCATTAATTATAGGGTTAATTTTTGAAGACTTTATTTGGTCTAATATTCTTAAAGAAAAATTTCAAATCTTATATGCTGGAATTTTGTCTGGAGGTCTTGCATTTGTTTTACAAATATATGCACAAAAAAATATATCCCCTGCTCCCTCAGCAATAATCTTTTCTTTAGAGGGTGTTTTTGCGACAATTGCTGCTTGGATTTTATTAGATCAAATTTTAGATATAAATAATTTATTTGGATGTTTATTTATTTTATTTGGTGTTTTGTTTTCACAATTAGCACCGATATTAAAAAAAAATTAATTATATATTATTATAAACAGAATTATTGAAATAATTATTCTGTAAATAACAAAAACATTCAAAGAAAATTTGTTTATATAATCTAGGAAAAACTTAACTGTAAAATAAGAAAATAAAAAAGAAAGAGTGATTGATATTAGTACAAGATAGTTAAGCTCAAAGCTTTGACCAATGGCATTTTTTAACTGCAGCACACTTGCTCCAGCTATAGCAGGTATAGCTAGTAAAAAAGAAATTTTACTTGAGTCAAATCTATTAAATCTAAAAAGTCTTGCAGCTGTTATTGTAATTCCCGCCCTACTCACACCAGGTATTAAAGCAAGTATTTGAAACAAACCAATATATAGTATTGTTTTAAAATTTAGGTTGGAGGATATTTTTTTATCAAATTTACTTTTATCTGCGAGATATAAAATAATTCCAAAAATTAATGTTGTCCAAGCGATTATCTTTAAATTGTTTTCTAATAGGTTAACTAGACCTGTGGAGCTGATTATGTAGCCAGCTATTACAATTGGTATTGAGCCAATAATTAATAAAGATAATAACTTCTGATTATTTCTAAGGTCTAATAACTCTCTTCTAAAATAAAAGATTATTGCAAGTAAAGAGCCAAGATGAAGACTAACATCAATCATTAGTGAGTTAGAATTAAACTCAAATATTATCTCAACAATATTCAAGTGAGCTGATGAACTAATTGGTAAAAATTCTGATATTCCCTGAACTATTGATAAGATTATAATTTCAATAATATTTGAGAACATTTAATGCTTCGTAGCTTAAATATTCAATAATTTAAACAATTCCATTTTAACATATTAGATATGCAAAAATTAAAATACAAAGAATTAACGGTACTTATTGTAAATTTAAGGTCATATATATTGACCTTGTTTGTCTTTTATTACACAAAACCTTATTATATGCTCAGTTTATTAAAGGGTATATATGTCAGAAAAAATGCTTAAATTTGTTAAAATAGGTCAACAAACTCCACCTAAAAGAGAAGTTGGAAATAGAAAAGAAGATTTTAACGAAATTTATAAAGAGTTTATTAATGAAAAGGCAGGCGAACAATCTAGCAGATGCTCACAATGTGGAGTTCCTTTTTGTCAGGTACATTGTCCATTAAGTAATAATATTCCAGATTGGCTGAAATTAACTGCAGAGGGACGATTAAAAGAGGCTTACGAATTATCTCAAAGCACTAACAACATGCCAGAGGTGTGTGGAAGAATATGTCCACAAGATAGATTGTGTGAAGGAAATTGTGTAATTGAACAATCAGGACATGGAACTGTAACTATAGGTTCAGTTGAGAAGTATATTACTGATAATGCTTGGGAACAAGGATGGGTAAATCCAATAAAGGTTAAAAATGAAAAGAGTCAAAGTATTGGAATTATAGGAGCAGGCCCAGCTGGTCTAGCTGCTGCGGAGCAGTTACGTAAGTCAGGTTATCAAATTACAGTATACGATCGATATGATAGAGCTGGTGGTTTAATGATTTATGGCATTCCAAATTTTAAATTAGAAAAATTTGTTGTAGAGAGAAGAACCAAATTATTAGAAGAAGGTGGAATTAAATTTGTTCAAAATTTTGAAGTTGGAAAAGATGCTACATTAGAGCAATTAAGAAAAAAACATGATGCTCTTTTAATTGCAACTGGAGTTTATAAAGCTCGAGAAATAGATCTACCAGGAAAAGATTTAGGAAATATTTTTCCAGCTATGGAATTTTTAACAGCTTCAAATAAAAAAGGATTAGGAGATAAGGTAGAGTTATTTGATAATGGAACCTTAAATGCTGAAGGAAAAAATATTGTTGTAATTGGAGGAGGTGACACTGCAATGGACTGTGTTAGGACTTCAATCAGACAAAAAGCAAAATCAGTTAAATGCCTTTATAGAAGAGACAAAGAAAATATGCCTGGATCTGCTAGAGAGGTAGCTAATGCAGAGGAAGAAGGAGTAGAGTTTGTATGGCTATCTAGTCCCAAAGAATTTATTGGAACAAATAAAGTTGAAGGTTTGATGGTGGATAAAATCAAACTTGGTGAACCTGATGATAGTGGTAGACGTAAACCTGAAATTCAGAACAATTCTCACTTTAATATTAAAGCAGATATAGTAATCAAGGCTCTTGGCTTTGATCCTGAAAATTTACCAAAACTATTTGGCTCTGAAGATCTACAAGTTACTAAATGGGGAACATTAAAAACTAATTTTGATACAATGGAGACAAATTTACCAGGTGTGTTTGCAGCTGGAGATATTATTAGGGGTGCATCTTTAGTTGTCTGGGCCATAAAAGACGGAAGAGATGTAGCAGTATCAATAAAAAATTTTTTAGAGACCAAAGAACTCAGTAAAGAGAAGGTTGCTTAATGAAAAATTATAAAAAAAATCTTAAAATTCTTGAAGAAGGCCATGTTTATTCAAAAGAAATGGAGCATGACGCTTGTGGAGTAGGGTTAATTGCTTCTACAGAAGGTAAAAAATCAAGGAAAGTAGTAGAATATGGAATTAATGCCCTAAAAGCGGTTTGGCACAGAGGAGCAGTTGATGCTGATGGAAAAACAGGTGATGGAGCTGGAATCCATTTAGAAATTCCCTCAGACTTCTTTGCTGAAAAGATAGAAATCACAGGTCACGACCATGATGGTTCAGAAATTTGTGTGGGTATGATTTTTTTACCCAGAAACAATTATCAAGCACAAGAAAATGCAAGAACTTTAGTTGAAAGTGAATTAACAAAAAGTAATTTTAGTATTTATGGATGGAGACAGGTTCCAGTAAATCCAAAAGTTTTAGGTGAAAAAGCAAATCTTACGAGACCAGAAATTACTCAAGTATTATTCAAACATAATAATAAAGATTTAACAGAAAAAGAGTTAGAAAGAAAAATTTATGAATCTAGAAGAAAAATTGAAAAAGAAGCTATTAAAGATGCGATAGAAGGTTTTTATATTTGTTCACTAAGTTCTAAGTCAGTTATTTATAAGGGAATGTTTTTAGCAGAGTCTATTGCAGATTTTTATTTAGATTTAAAAGATGAGAGGTTTATATCTCGATTTGCAATATTTCATCAAAGGTTTTCAACAAACACAGCACCTAGTTGGGATCTGGCACAACCTTTTAGAGCATTAGCTCATAATGGAGAAATAAATACATTCAAAGGAAATACAAACTGGATGAAAGTTCATGAGCAAGAAATGAATAGTCCATTATTTGATAATATGGAAAATTTAAAACCAGTTATACAACCAGGATCATCAGACTCTGCTGCACTAGATAGTGTTTTTGAACTTTTAAATATTTCTGGCCAATCAGCACCCCTTGCAAAATTAATGTTAATTCCAGATGCATGGTCTAAAAAAAGTCAAACATTATCAAAAGATCATCAACAACTATTTAATTTTTTAAACAGTACAATGGAGCCATGGGATGGACCAGCTGCTATTGCAGCTACTGATAATGAATGGGCTATAGTAGCTGCTGATAGAAATGGGTTACGCCCAATGAGATATACTATTTCAAAAGATAAAATATTGTGTGCAGGATCAGAAACGGGAATGGTTGAAATCGATGAGAAGCAAATTCTTAAAAAAGGCAGATTAGGACCTGGAGAAATTCTTGGAGTTAGAATAGCTAAAGGTAAAGTATTTTCTAATGTTGAAATAAAAGACTATCTAGCAAAAGAGTTTAAACATTTTAACAATCAAATAATTGATTTAGAAAAGAAATTCCCAATAAAGAATGAAAAATCTACTTTTTCAGGTGATGAGCTAAAAAAAAGACAACATACATTTGGTTATAGTTTAGAAGATCTGGAGCTTATTCTTCACCCGATGGCAGAAGATGCAAAAGAAGCCATTGGCTCTATGGGTGATGATACTCCACTTGCGGTATTGTCTGACCGTTATAGACCGCTTTACCATTTTTTTAGACAAAATTTTAGTCAAGTTACAAATCCACCAATTGATTCTTTAAGAGAAAACAAGGTTATGAGTTTAAAAACTCGTTTTGGTAATCTTGGAAATATTTTAGATTTTACTAATTTAACAGAAGAAAACATATACGTTTTAGACAGCCCTATATTATCAAATTCTCAATTAGAAAAATTTATTAATTTTTTTGGGCAAAAATCAATAACTATTGATTGTACTTTTGATAAAAGTGAAAATCTTGAAACCTCTATTGAGAGAATTAGAAAAGAGTCTGAAATTGCAGTTCGACAAGGCCTTACGCAATTAGTTTTAAGTGATAAAAATATTTCTGAAAAAAGATTACCCATTCCAATGCTATTAAGTGTTGGTGCAATAAATACCTATCTTATAAAAAAAAAATTAAGAGGTTATGCATCAATCAATGCTCAAACTGGGGAAGCATTAGACACACATTCATTTGCAACACTTATAGGTGTTGGGGCTACTACTGTTAATCCTTATTTAGCACTGGATAGTTTATATCAAAGGTTTGAAAAAAAATTATTTGGAAAGTTTGAGTACGATGAATGCATAGCTAGATATATACAATCGGTAAATTATGGACTTCTGAAAATAATGTCAAAAATGGGAATTTCGGTCATAAGCTCTTATAGAGGTGGATGTAATTTTGAAACAGTTGGTTTGAGTAGAACAGTAGCATCAGAGTATTTTCCAGGAATTTTATCAAAAATTTCAGGCATAGGTTTAAATGGAATAGAAAAAAAATTAAGAACTATTCACAAAGAAGCATTTGAAGGAACGGATGCAGTTTTACCAATCGGAGGAATTTATAGATATAGAAAGAATGGTGAAACTCATCAATATCAAGGTAAGCTCATTCATCTTTTGCAAAGTGCAGTTTCATCAAATTCTTTTGAAGCTTATAAAAAATATGCAGAAGGTATTTATAATCTTCCTCCTATACACCTTAGAGACTTGATTGGATTTAGAGATAAAAATTTAAACCCATCCTTAGATATTTCAGAAGTAGAACCAATCGAAAATATTTTAACAAGATTTGGAAGTGGAAGTATGTCTCATGGTGCATTATCGAAAGAAGCACACGAAACATTAGCTATAGGAATGAATAGAATTAAAGGAGCCTCTTGTAGTGGTGAAGGTGGAGAAGATGAAAAAAGATTTATTAAGATGGAAAACGGAGATAGTGCTAATTCTAGAGTTAAGCAAATAGCCTCAGCAAGATTTGGAGTAACACTTAAATATCTAAATAACTGTAACGAAATAGAGATTAAAATTGCACAAGGAGCAAAACCTGGTGAGGGAGGTCAATTACCAGGGTTTAAAGTTACGGAAGAAATTGCCAAATTAAGACATTCAACACCGGGTGTAACCTTAATATCACCACCACCTCACCATGATATTTATTCTATCGAGGATTTAGCTCAATTAATTTATGATCTTAAACAAGCCAATCCAAAAGCAAGAGTTGGTGTAAAATTAGTAGCATCATCTGGTATAGGAACAATTGCAGCTGGTGTAGCTAAAGCTAAAGCAGATATAATTTTAATTTCTGGACATAATGGAGGAACAGGAGCTACACCGCAAACAAGTGTTAAATATGTGGGGATACCTTGGGAGATGGGATTAACTGAAGCTAATCAAGTTTTAACTTTAAATAATTTAAGGCATAAAGTTACTCTAAGAACAGATGGTGGAATTAAAACAGGAAGAGATGTTGTTATTGCAGCCATGATGGGAGCAGAAGAATATGGAGTAGCTACTACAGCTTTAGTAGCCATGGGATGTATAATGGTTAGACAGTGTCACTCAAACACATGTCCAGTTGGAGTTTGTACTCAAGATGAAAAACTAAGAGAAAAATTTTCTGGTACGCCAGAAAAGGTAGTCAACTTATTTAAATTTATAGCTGAGGAAGTAAGAGAAATTTTAGCACAAATAGGATTTAAATCATTAAATGAAATAATTGGTAGGACTGATTTATTAAGACAGGTAAGTAAAGCTTCACCAAACTTAGACGATTTAGATCTTAACCCTTTATTTGTTCAAACAGATGCTGGTGAGAACACAAGATACTGTACAGTTCCAGAAATAAATTCTGTTCCAGATACTTTGGATCAAGAAATTTTACCTGAAATTAAAGAACAAATTGGAAAAGTAAAAATTATTGAAAAAGAATATATTATTAAAAATACTCATAGGACTGTTGGTACAAGAATTTCTAATCATCTTTATGAAAAATATGGATCTGAAAAACTAGAAGATGGCTTTTTATCTTTAAAGTTTAAAGGATCAGCTGGACAGTCATTTGGTGCATTTGCAATAAAAGGCTTAAAACTTATTTTAAAAGGTGATGCTAATGATTATGTTGGTAAAGGTTTGTCAGGAGCAACAGTGGTAGTTAAACTTCCAGATGAAAGTAATTTAGTTTCACATGAGAATACCATAATAGGAAATACAGTTTTGTATGGAGCAACATCTGGAAAACTTTTTGCAGCAGGTCAAGCTGGAGAAAGGTATGCTGTAAGAAATTCAGGATCAATTTCAGTTATTGAAGGATGCGATTCTAATGCTTGTGAATATATGACTGGTGGCACAGTTGTAATTCTAGGCGATGTAGGAGACAATTTTGGAGCTGGAATGACTGGCGGAATGGCGTTTATTTACGATATAAATAAGAAATTTGATAAAAAAGTAAACCCAGAGACTGTAGTATGGCAAACACCAGAAACAGATTATTGGATAACTTATTTAAAAAATTTAGTTCAAGAACATCACCAGGAGACAAATTCAGATTTTTCTAAAAAGATAATAAAAAATTTTGATAAGGAAATTTCTAATTTTATTCAAGTTTGTCCAAAAGAAATGATTGATAAGCTAAAAAACCCAATAAGTTTAAAATCTATTATAAAAGAAGTTAGTTAAAATGAAGGATATAAATATTTTTTGTTTTGGTTTTGGCCAAGTAGCAAAAAATTTTATAAAGAAGCTTAGTGTTGAGCAGTATAATATTAATTTGTCAGCAACCTCTAGAAGTGAGTCTTCAAAAAAAACATTCAATGGTATTAATTATAATAGCTATCTATTTAATAGTGAAAAATTTGATCAAAATTTAGTTGTAAAATTAAAAGAAGCAGATCATATCTTAGTTTCTATACCACCAGAAAATCAAGAAGATTTAGTTATAAAAAATTTTTCTAAATTTATAGAAAGCTCCAAAGTAAAATGGATAACATACTTATCAGCCACTAGTATTTATGGTGATCATAAGGGAGAGTGGGTTAATGAAAATAGCAAAACAAACCCAATTTCAAATAATGGTATTGCAAGATTGAAAGCTGAAAATGCATGGTTTTCTCTAGAAAAAAATAAGAAAATACCAATTCAGATATTTAGGTTATCTGGAATTTATTCTAATGAAAAAAATATTTTAATACGTCTAAAATCAGGAGATGTGAAATTGATCAATAAAAAAAATCATTATTTTTCTAGAATTCATGTGGATGATATTTCAAACATATTATTTAAATCTTTATCAAAATTTAAGTCAGGAGAAATATATAATCTATCTGATGATAAACCTTCTACATCTGAAGATGTTACTTTATTTGGAGCAAAAATATTAAATATTGAAAATATCGAAAAAATTGAAGTTGACCAAATTAAAAGTGAGATGTTGAAAAATTTTTATAATGAGTCTAAAAAAGTTAGCAACAAAAAGATGAAAAGTTATTTTAATTATAATTTAAAATTTCCAAGCTATATCGAAGGATTAAACCATATTAGAAGTAATTTTATCTAGCTCTAAGAGTATTCTTTTTAAACCTCGTTTACTTGATAAGCTGTGATCACCATTTTTTATTATCACTAATTTTTTATTAGCTTTAGTAAATAACTTAAGAACCTTTCTAGAATAACTTGTTGGAACAACTTCATCTTTACTTCCATGAATCATAGTTACATTGATTTTAGATTTAATCTTTTTATTCAAGATTTTATTTTTTCTACCATCTTTTATTAACTGATAAGTGATTGGATACTCATAATTACCATGTTTTAAATTATAAATTCCTTTCTTTATAGTTTCGTTTTTCATTTTTTTTGAGAATTTTTTCCACATTAAGTTTTGTAAAAACTCTGGAGCTGAACCAATTCCTAAAAAACCTTTAATTTGATCTTTAAAATATTTAAATTGATTTAAGGAGAGCCACGCTCCCATACTTGAACCAACTAAGATAAATTTATTTTTTTTAACTACTTTTTTTATTACTATTTCAACTTCTTTTGACCATTGAGTAATATTCCCTTTGATAAATTTTCCTGAAGATTTTCCATGACCAGAATATTCAAGAGCAAGAAAACCAAGCTTATTTTTTTTTGCAAATTTTAGTATTGCTTGAGGTTTTTCACCTTCAATGCTTGACATAAAACCATGTAAAAAAACAATATAGAGATTATCTTTATATTCGTTACTTAAGTATCTTATTTGCTTGTTATTAAGGACCTTAATGTATTTAAATTTATTCATATAAGTTTATTAGAATTAATTCTTAATATATAGTTCTATCAAATGTCTTCAGAATTAAAAGTATTGCAAGTAATTCCTAAACTTGGATATGGGGGTGCAGAAACAGGCTGTTACGATCTTGCACACTATTTACCAGAAAATAATTGTAGTTCCTATATAGTAACTAGTGGAGGAGAATTATTAAAATTTATTGATAGAAAAAAAGTAAAAGTAATAAAACTTCCCGTCCATAGTAAAAATCCATTTTTAATGCTCTTTAATTCAATAGCTTTGATTTTTATTATTTTACTAAATAATATATCTATTGTTCATGTAAGAAGTCGCGCGCCAGCTTGGTCTTGTTTGATAGCAGCTAAAATTACTGGTAGAAAATTTGTTACAACTTTTCATGGAACTTATAATTTTAGTGGTAAAATCAAGAAATTTTATAATTCTATTATGGTTAGATCTAACTTGATAATAGCTGGATCTAATTTTATTTTTTCTCATATTAAAGAAAATTATCCTAAATATCTTGATGAAAAGAAAAAACTTTTAGTTATTTTTAGAGGTATCAACGTTGACTATTTTGATCCAACTACCAAGTTAGATAGTGATGAAAAAAAATTATTAAAAAAATGGGAAATAGAAAAAGATAAAAAAATAATTCTTTTACCTGGAAGATTAACTGCATGGAAAGGACAAGAAGTATTTATTGAAGCTATTAATTTGGTGAATATTGAACTTGGATATGAAGCCTTCAATGGAGTTATTCCTGTCTCTTATACACATCTGACGCTGCCGA
>OLHI01000176.1_pt1 | contig 16498 bp, 15 predicted proteins | sample 1609501 | NCBI WGS metagenome assembly OLHI01 (sample SAMN05416862, study PRJEB24817) | seawater metagenome | isolation source: Sea water | place: Canada:Atlantic | collected 2013-11 | reverse complement strand
CAGCAGCAGGAGTGTAGCTTTCTACATCTTTCTTTACAATTCTACCATTTTCTCCGGAACCTTTCACATCTGCTAAGTTAATACCTTTATCTTTTGCAATTTTTTTGGCAAGAGGAGAAGCAAAGATTCTACCTCCAGTATTATTTGACTGAGGAATTACAGCAGTTTGTTCTTCAATTTGTTTAGTTTCAGGAGTAGAAGTCTCTTTTTTAGCTTCAACAGTCGCAGTAGAGATACTACCATCTTTGTGAGCAGTTACGAGAGTAGACACATCTGTGCCTTCTGGTCCAATAATGGTTAATAAACTATCTACTTTTGCACTTTCTCCTTCTTGAACACCAATATGTAATAAAACACCTTCATAGAAAGATTCAAATTCCATAGTGGCTTTATCAGTTTCAATTTCAGCTAAAATATCTCCTTCTTCAACTTTATCCCCAATATTTTTCAACCAGGAAGCAACTGTTCCTTCCTCCATGGTATCACTTAATCTCGGCATCGAAATTATTTGAACTCCGTCAGGAATTGACGAAGTATTGCTTTTTACAGTTGTTTCTTCTTGAACAACTTCTTGAGGAGTCTCCTCTGTAGAAGCTCCATTTAAAATCCCTGAAATATCTTCGCCTTCATCACCAATAATTGCTAAAAGAGCATCTACTGGAGACGTTTCTCCTTCTTGAACTCCGATGTGCAATAACGTTCCTTCATTGAAAGATTCAAATTCCATGGTTGCTTTATCAGTTTCAATTTCAGCAAGAATATCTCCTTCTTCAATTTTATCACCTACTTGTTTTAACCATTTAGCCACAACACCTTCTTCCATGGTGTCACTTAAGCGAGGCATGTTTACTACTATTGCCATATGTTATCCTAAATTATTTTTTAATCTTCCTCTTCTAATTTGCAAATGCTAAATTATAAGTGTTATTCTTTTTAAACCTTCTTATACTATTTGATAAAAGGGTAATCTTCTTGTTCGTAGACCACATCATGTAATTGACTGATTTCAGGATATGGAGACTCATCAGCGAATTTTTCACATTCTTTGACCATATCTTTAACTTCCTGATTTATTTTTTCAATTTCTTCTTGTGTAGCGTAATTTTTGTCTTTAATGACATCTAGTATTTGAGTAATTGGATCAATTTTTTTGTATTCTGCTACTTCATCTTTTGTTCTATAATGTTGTGCATCAGACATGGAATGACCTCTGTAACGATAGGTTTTCATTTCTAAAAATGTTGGACCTTCACCACGTCTTGCTCTTTGGATAGCTTCATCTACAGCTTCAGCAACTTTTATTGGATTCATTCCATCTACTGGACCACAAGGCATTTCGTATCCTAAACCTAGCTTCCATATATCCGTATGATTTGCAGTTCTTTCTACAGAAGTTCCCATAGCATATCCATTATTTTCAACAATAAATACTACGGGTAATTTCCAAAGCATAGCCATATTAAAAGTTTCATGAAGAGAACCTTGTCTAGCAGCACCATCTCCAAAACAAGTGAGTGTTACCCCATCACTTCCTTTGTACTTGTCACCAAATGCAATTCCTGCACCTAACGGAATTTGACCACCTACTATTCCGTGACCACCATAGAATCCATGTTTTTTTGAGAAAATATGCATGGAGCCTCCCATACCTTTTGAAGTACCAGTTACTTTTCCGTATAATTCTGCCATTACTCTTTTAGGATCTTCACCCATTCCTATAGGTTGAACGTGATTTCTGTAAGCAGTAATCATTTTATCTTTGGATAAATCCATAGCATGAATAGCACCTGCTAGAACGGCTTCTTGACCGTTATATAGATGTAGAAAGCCTCTTACCTTTTGTTGGATGTAAACAGAAGCTAATTTATCTTCAAATTTTCTCCAAAACAACATGTCTTTATACCAATTAATATAGGTTTGCTTGGTAACTTTTTTCATTCTTTTTATTGTTTTTTTCAAATTAGGAACCTAATAAAATTGACAGATTCTTAATACAAAAATAAATGAATTAAGTAGAATAAAAAAAGCAGGAGTGGTTAAATTAATTACAACGTTTTCGCTTCCTTTAATTATTTGTCTTTTGCTATGATAACAGTGGCTTTAGCACCAGTGGCAAGGTTCCACTCATTGGATGAAATAACATTTCCTGCATCATCAAAAACTGTAAAACCAGCTGTGTTAGGTCCAGATGTTCCTTGGTTTAATGCAATAAAAGCAATTTTATTAATTCCTACCTGTAATGGCAAATCAAAACTTTGATAAGAACTGTATAAGGTGATGTTTCTAATTACAGGAATATCATTGATGGTGATTGTTACTCTATCTCCATCTGGATATTGAAAATCTCTACAAATAATTCGTACAGCTTTAGATTGCGTTCTAAAGCTTCCAAGATCTTGATCAATCTTAGGGAAAGGGGCATTTATTTTTTTCCATGATTTTAAAAAACGTTCTTCAGAGATTTTAGCATCTGAAAGAATTCCTTTATTATTAAGGTCTTCTTCTTTTTTCTTTTTTGCGTCTTTTTTCTTTTTATTGTCAAATGCTTTTTTAAAACCATCATTATTTCCAATGTCTAAAGACATTGGTTTTTTGAATTTTTTGTTTGGAATTCCTATGATAACATTTTTCCCTACGTTTTTTTTATTCGAATCGGTGAGTGTATCCGTCTGGCTATATAGAGAGAAAGAAATAAAAAATAAAAAATAAAAAATAGTTGAGAATAATTTCAAGTTAGTTGATTTTATAGTATGCTACACAAATATAATGCCGTTGTAATTGTATGTCCTTTAGATTTTGTTAAAACTTTTATTATTCAATTGTAAAATTAAAGTAGGTAGTGGGGTAGGGTTCATCTTTTAATGTAAAGTGCCACCATTCATTGTCATAGGGTATGAAACCATTTTTTATCATAATAGATCTAAGTAACATCCTGTTTTTCATTTGTTTATCAGTGATTTTTTTATAAAACGGATGCGACTTTTCACCGAAAAAATCATAAGAACTCCCCATGTCTAATTCTCTATTTGTTTTTATGTCAACAATACTAAGATCTACCGTACTGCCTCTTGTATGACCAGATTTTAAGGCAATAAAGCCCAATGTAAACAATTCAGATTTTTGAACATCCGGGTAATAAAATTGTTTCATTAAGGTATCATTCATTACTTTGGCCCATCTGATAAAATGATTTACAGCTTGTTGTGGTCTGTAGGCATCAAAAATTTTAATGCTAAGTCCAGAACTCATCAATTTAGTTTGAATTTCTTTTAGTGCTCTTGCTGTAGGGGTTGTGAGTATAATCTTATTGTTTTTATATCCATCTATGGGTATTCCAATAAAATTATTTGTGGTGAAATACCTGAGCTCTTTTTTTATAGTTGGATCAATTTCTGATAAATAAGTAAAGCCATCAGGTAGTTTTTGTCCTTTACCCTCAAGGCAAAATAAAACAATAAAAAAAATAACATATTTTTTCATGCGCTAAAAGTATAGAAAATATTTAATTTTGTATCCTATGGAAGCATTAACATTAACTACACCCGCACTTTTATTTTCGGCAATATCTTTAATCATGTTAGCCTACACGAACCGATTTTTAGCCTACGCTGCAGTAATTAGAAATTTACATGCGGTTTATTTAGATAACAAAGATGAATCATTACTCAGACAAATTAAAAACCTTAAACTAAGACTTACGTTAACACGTTGGATGCAAATATTTGGGATAGGAAGTTTATTGTTGTGTGTCTTAACCATGTTTTTAATTTATATAGAATATAAACTTGTGGCCATTTGGTTATTTGGAATAGCACTATTGTTACTGCTTGTCTCACTTACTTTATTAATTAGAGAAATACAAATTTCATCGGAAGCATTAGAACACCATCTTGCTGATATAGAAGAACATTTGAAAAAAAAATAAGAGTTGTTATGTTTCAAGCAACTCTTATTTAATAGACTAACAAAATTAAACCTATATTTTCTTTTTCATTTAATTGTTACTTTGTTAACTGCCAGAAATACTTCCGCCGGATGATGTTTTTCTTGTTATTTTTTCTGGATTCCCTTCAAAAGAAATACTTCCTCCACTACTAGCTTTTCCATCAATAGATTCTGATGCATGGACACTTATACTTGCACCACTACTTACCTTTGTCGTAACATTTTTAGACAGTAACTTATAGGCATTTATAGAGCTACCACTTGATGCACTTGTTTCATGGTTTGTGGACTTACCTTTAATTTTCATGTTTGACCCACTACTAGAACTTGACACTACGCTGTTAGCATTTACATCTATATTGGCACTTGCGCCACTACTGGTATTTGATATAAGGTTAACTGCTGCAACCTCTAGAGTTAACTTGGCGCCACTACTAGAGCCAATATGAAGATCTGTAGCTTTAATTACATTAGTAGTGATTACATTACTTCCACTAGAAGCTTTTAACTCTTCCAGGGTATTTACTGTCAGATACACTTTTTTTGAAGCAGATTTCCAAATATTTTTTTCAGTATAAATTTTTAATTTTCCACCCTCAACCTCTGTGATAATAATATCATGTAAATTTTCGTCGGCTTCTACAGTTAGTGAAATTTCACTTCCTTGGTCTATTATTAATTCTATACCTGTACTTACCTTTACTTTCGTGAAATCTTCATTAATATCTCTTTTAACAGAGATTACATTTTTATTTCCTTCAATTCTATTTAGTATATCTATACTACATGTGGAAAGAGTAATTAGAAATAAGAAGGCTGTAAATTTGATGATAATTAGTTTCATAGTTTTTTTTTGATAAATGTATGATTCTTTTTGTGTTTAATTAATTATTGAGTGCTCAATTGTTGATTTTTTTGGATGAACTGTTTTTAAACATCTTTTAATTACATTTTAAGCTGTTTTATACAGTCAGTACAATTCAACCCTTTTTCTGTCATTTCAAAAAAATGATTGGTTACATCTCCATGATATAGGTTATTACTATTTTTAATTCGATATAAGAAACTATGAGTGCTAGTGTCTATAAACACAGTGTTACCCTCTGGAACATATATCGTCACATATACAATTTCATCACTTGACCTATGATTTAAATGAGATAAGAAAAAAGCATTTAATTTTAGAGTACTGTCTTTTATTGAATAGCGATAATCAATTTTTGCAGCTTTTTCAGTAGCCTTATTTTTATTTCTTCCTTCAGAGACTTTTCTAATTTTAAATGTAAAATTTTCAGTATTACTTTTTTCTACAGATACTTTTACGTTGGTAGCATAAATTTTTTTAACGCCATTATCTTCAACTTTTATTCTCTTAGTACTTCTTCTTAATTTGTCTTGAAAATAAAGTTCATCATCATTTATCATTTTTAAAAACAAGGTGTCTTTAGATGATAAATTTAATGGATAATTTTCAATTTTGGTTCCGTTATAAGCATCAGATGTTCCTATGTCTATTCCGGCAAAAACAATTGTTAATAAAGCTACAATCCAAACGCTAAGTAATGATAAAGACACTGTTTTACTGAATTGTTTTATGTTACTTGAAATAATTCTAAGGCCAAGTATAAAAAGAATTAAAAAAGGAAATCCAATTACAATAAACATACAAATAGTAAGTATCCAATAGGGTAAGATTGAATCATATACGAAATCGGGAAGGTTTATAAGATTGTCACCATATCCTAATAATTCAAAACTTCCTAAAGAGAAAACTCCAAAGAAAATAGAGATTAAAATGATTGAAGAAAAAATAACTATAATTAAACCGATTAACTTACCTATTACATTAAATACAACAGTAATCATATTTCCAATAACGTTAAGAAAGTCTTGCAAGCCAGATGTGGTATTCTTTCCATTTCTTTGAAATCCATCTGCTACTTTTTTTTTTACATTATTTGCGCCATCTTCGATAGTTTCTTTGATAGAACTGAACTCCTCTCTAATTTTTTTCTCAATATTGTCAATAGTTACTCGCTCTCCTTCCATTTGAAGTTTTTCTGCAGTTGTTTTTGCTTCTGGAGTAACAATCCAAAATACTATGTAGGCAATAAGACCCATCCCAGAAAAAACAGTTAATAAGATAAATGCAATTCTAATCCAAACAACATCAAGATCCAAGTAATGAGCAATCCCTGATGAAACACCACTTATAAATCTATTTTCACGATCTCTAAATAATTTTTTAAAATTGTTTTTACCGTTGTTAGATTTAGACTTTGTTTCCTGGAAGTTCTCATCATGATCTGAATAATCTTCAGGTTCTCCCATTATTTTTATAATATTATGAATGTCTAGCTCATTAACTACTTGACGAGTTTCTGTAATTTTTTCAGATAATAATTCACAAATTCGCGCTTCAATATCAGCAATAATTTCATTTTTGCCCTCCGGATCATCACTTAAAGATTTAGCAATGGCATCTAAATATCTTTTTAATTTTTTGTAGGCGGTTTCGTCTATATGAAAAAAATATCCTCCTAAATTTATATTGATAGTCTTATTCATTTATCATTTGTTATTTGGTTTACAGCAAGCATTAAATTATTCCAGGTCATATCTAATTCTTTTAAAAATTGTTGTCCGCTTTCTGATAATACGTAGTATTTTCTTGGTGGACCAGAACTGGATTCTTCCCATCGATAGGATAATAAACCAGAATTTTTTAATCGAGTAAGTAATGGGTATATAGTTCCTTCTACTACAATCATTTCTGCACTTTTAAGTGTAGAAATGATCTCAGATGTATAGGCATCTCCATGTTGTAAAATAGACAAAATACAATACTCTAAGACTCCTTTACGCATTTGAGCCTTCGTGTTTTCTATCTTCATAAATGCTGTGAAATTTTATAGTGTAAGGTTTATTTATGCAAATATAGGGTAAAAGATAGTATTATGCAAAACATAGTACTATATTTTAATAGATTTAGATTTTATAAATTGCCTTTCATAGCATGTGGTAATAATCAATTTACTTTTTTTATCTAAAAAAACAGATCTAATCAATTATCATTTAATTCTTAGCTTTGGATAAATTTTTATCAATAAAAATGACACAACTTCAATATATTTCTTTCATTTTATTAGGACTTTATTTTTTTGTAATTATGGTTGTTGTCCTTAAAGCTAAGAAAAGCACTTCCTCAGAAGACTATTTTTTGGCAAGTAGAAAATTGCCATTTTGGGCTTTATCAATAACTTTTATTGCTTCATGGTGGGGTGGTGGTTCTGCTATAGATCTTGTAGACCACGGTTTTAATCAAGGAATCAGCTCTTTTTGGATTTATGGAATGCCTGTTTTGTTTTCTACATTTTTAATGTATTTATTTTCTAAGGCTATTAGAAAAATAGGCACGATTACCCAACCACAATTGATGGAAGCTCGCTACAATAAAAGAGTAGCGTTTTTACTTTCATTACTTATTTTAATTTTTATGATATTAGGAGTAGCTACTCAGGCTGTAGTTATTGGTAATTTCTTTCAATCATTTTTTGAAATTGATTATAAAATAGCCGCTTTTTTTGGGACTTCAATGGTTTTAATGTATTCCTTTTTTGGAGGTTTTAAAGGAGTTGTTATTACAGATATTATTCAGTTTGTATTTTTACTTATAGCTGTTGTGGTTCTTTTTATAGTTGCTTACCAACATTCTGGCGGTTTTGGAAAAGTACAAGAAATTGCTTTAGAACAAAATAAGCCAGCATTCTTTTCCTTTTTTCATAACATTTCAAACAACCTGGTTTTTATTATAACCTTTGGATGTTCCTGGATGATACAAGCCAATATTTGGCAAAGAATTTCTGCAACAAAAAATCCTAATGATGCAAAAAAAATGATGTCTTTAGCCTTTATGGTTTTTATTCCTCTTTACCTAATTGTAACGCTTACAGGAGTTTTAAGTTTGGGTATATTTGAATCTGTACCAGAAGGAGGAATAGTGCCTGCCATGATTGTTGATTTATTGCCAGTTGGATTAGCAGCCTTTATTTTTGTAGGGCTTTGTTCCGCAATTATGTCTACTATGGATTCCATGATCAATACCGGTGCTTTGGTGCTTAGTGTAGATATGTACAAGAGTAAAATAAAACCAAATGTTAGTGCTAAGGAAATGGTATTTGTAGGGAAAATTTCTACAATAGTCATTGCTTTATTAGGCTTACTAATTAGTTTAGAGATACGTTCAATACTTCGCATTGCCTGGATTGGTTCTGACTTTTTAGCTACTGGAGCGTTTGTGCCTTTAGTTTTTGCTTTTATTTGGAAGTCAGGGAATTCTAAAGGAGCTTTTGCTTCTATTGTATTTGGTCTACTTTTTTCTTCTTATAATATGCTCATAGCCCTAGGTGTAAAATTACCTTCAGTATGGGAAATTGCTTCGGTAGAGCAAGCACTTATCGGTATGTTAGCCTCTGCTATAATTTTTGTAGGGGTTAGTTTACTTACAAAACCAGAGATCGAGAAGTCAACTCAATTTATTAAAAAAGCAGGTATGGTATAAGCGAATTCAGGGATTAACTTAATCTAAATATTTTTTTAAAAAATTAACGCAACCTTTTAATAATTTGGGCACCTTATATAAGTAGACTTATATAAATTTATTTTATTTTATTTTATTGTATTGGAAAGGTTTTTGATATATATTAAGTAGCAATCACAATTTTTTTATGAGATTTTTAAAATATTCTTTATTCTTTATTGCTTTTACACTAATTTTTAGTGCTTTTAAAATTTTAGTTTTTGAAAACGAAGTCAATTCTTTATTCATTTTAGAGACTTTTGTTGCAAGTTTAATTGCCACAATAGTGATTTACTTTTTTAATAACTATCAAAAAAATTAAGATCTTATAGATTTTTCAATATTACCTGTATAAACAAGTTTTTTTTACCATACTATCCTCTGAGGTTTAGGTATTTTATCTCAATACTTTTCCTTTTATTCAATTTCTAAGCTCACAAATTATAAGTATCTTTCGCAACAAATTTATACTTCATGAACATTACACCTAAAAGAATCAATAGATTTATGTTATTTAAATTACCTCTTGCATATTTGGGAGGAGTTCGGGTGGTTTCAATACAGGAAGAAACAGCTATAGTTAGTATTACTCATAAATGGATGAATCAAAATCCTTTTAAATCTATGTTTTGGGCAGCACAAGGAATGGCTGCAGAAATGGCAACAGGTGTATTGGTGATGAAGGGTATAGAAAATATTGGGAAAAATGTTTCCATGTTGGTTACCAATCAACGTGGTAATTTCACAAAAAAAGCCACTGGTAAAATAAGATTTGAATGTCATCATGGTGGGTTAGTAGCCAATGCTTTAGAAGAATCTAACAAAACTGGAGAAGGCAAGGTAATTACGATGAAAGCTGAAGGATTTAATACAGAGGGAATATCTGTATGTAATTTTCACTTTGAATGGAGTCTTAAAGTTAAACAATAAGCGCTTTCTTCTATTTTTCTGTTTCCTTAATAGTGGCTACGAACTCTGCTAGTTTCTTACCATAGTAAGATAGCTGAACTTTTTCAGTTAATGAATTATTAATACTATCTAAGTATTTTACATTAGCATTAACTAACTCAGTTAAAGTAATGTAAGCAGCAGCCTCTGAATCTGAATTATTCAAAACAAAATTAATCGTGTAGATGTATTTTTTTAAATTTTGTTTTTCAGCTTGTTTTCTTAAAGATTGAGAGGTTTCGAGATCCTTTTCCTTCTGTGCTTGCATATTAGCAGCTAAAAGGTCTAATTGCTTTGCTTGAAATTTTCCAGCTATTTCTTTATAATTTTCTAAAATTATTTGGTTACTAGAGCCCTTTATTATTGGTGAAACACCAAATTTTTCTACTTGGTCGTTTATAGAAATAACTCCTTCTTCACCAAAGAAAGAAAGTATACTTTGATTTTGATCTAAACTTAGGAAATACATTTCTGGAGAACTAATATTATCTGTTAGCGTAAAGGTGTCTTTTCCAAATAATCGAATAGAATCTATTGAAACTACAAGGGTATCTCTCATTTTTTTTAGATATAAAGTCCCTTTTTTTATTCCTTTAATTTTTCCTTGAATTACCATATTTCCCAACTCTTTTTCTTGAGAACAGGCTACTATTAAGAGCATTAAACCAACTACAAATACTTTCTTCATAAGATTATAAAATTTTAGGCTACAAATATGCAGATTTCTATTTAAACAGACGCAGCTAATTCTAATAAAATAGTACATCCGATGGCAGCTATAGTCCCTATAGCGTAGCCAAAAACAGCTAAAAGTACACCTACTGTAGCCAGTGATGGGTGAAATGCAGAAGCTACAATAGGAGCAGATGCTGCTCCACCAACATTGGCTTGGCTACCTACTGCTAAAAAGAAGTAAGGAGCTTTAATTAGTTTAGCTACTAAAATTAAAAGACCGGCATGAACACACATCCAAACAATTCCAATAATAATTAAACCCCAATTATCAAAAATCATGCTTAGATCCATTTTCATTCCAATGGTAGCAACCAGTACATAAATAAAAATACTTCCAATTTTACTGGCTCCTGCTCCTTCATAATTTTTTGCTTTAGTATAGGATAGTAAGACGGCCATAATTGTAGAAATACTAACTAACCAGAAAAATTGAGATCCCAGGAAAGTAAATATATTTCTTGTAATTTCAGATGAAATACCACCAATAAGACCTTTAAAAAATTCCGCTAAAAAACTTGCTGCAAAGTGTCCAAAACCAACCGTACCGAATGCAATGGCTAGAATAATCATATAATCTGTAAGTGTTGGGGTTTTTTTTATTTTTTGAGTGAAAGAAATTACTTTTTCTTTTAATTCTTCAATAGCAGAAGTGTCTGCTTTAAGCCATTTATTAATGGTATCTTTTTTTCCAATACCAATTAACAAAATTGCCATCCAAACATTAGCAACTACGATATCCACAAAGATCATTCCTCCATATTTTGCTGGATTGTATTGATAAATTTCTAACATAGCAGTTTGGTTTGCACCACCACCAATCCAACTTCCTGCAAGGGTAGAAAGACCTCGCCAAACCGCATCAAAATCTGCACCACCAACAGTTTCTGGAGATACTAAAGAAATAAGTAATATGGCAATGGGGCCTCCAATAATAATACCAACAGTACCTGTGAAAAACATAATTAATGCTTTAGATCCTAAATTAAAAATAGCCTTTAAATCTATACTTAAGGTCATTAGTACTAGTGCAGCAGGTAATAAAAATCTACTAGCAACATAGTATAATTGAGAACTTTCTTTTACAATCTCACCACTAGCGTTTGTAGTTTCCCATTCCGTCGCAATAGCGCCTACGGTTGTGAAAATAGCCGGTATAAAATAGGCCATAAAGAGACCAGGTACTATTTTGTAAAACTTATGCCAAAAACCACTTGTTTTAGCTTCTGTATAGAATACAAAACCAAGTGAAATCATTAAAATTCCGAATACAATTGCATCATTGGTAAAAAGAGGTTGTTCCATAATTTTGATTTTAGCTAAAGTACTAAAATAGCTGCATAAAAAAAGCGAAGTTTTTCAACTTCGCTTTAAGAATTAAAACTTCTGCACTTCTTTAAAAGGAGAAATACGAATAGTTTCTACTGTTGTTTTATACGCCTTCCAATCTGTCTCAAAAAACGCATTTGTTTGGCTTATTGCTGTCTCTAATGCCTTTTTATATTGGCTAATTAATTGCTTTTCAGTAGTTGTTAGATGACCAAACCTACTCCCAACATATCTTCTTGCAGAGGAGTAACGTCTGCTTACGGTTACTTCTGGGTTCCTAGTAATTCCTTGGCGTTTGTCTATACTTCCTATATATACAGCAATAAGCTTTTCTATTTTTTTGATAATGTCTTTAGATGCATTAATTTGATTTTTGTATTTCTTTTTGTCTTCTTTGGTCAGATCTTTCTTAAATGCAGTAGCTGTATTTTTACTTTCTACCAATTGTTTTACAGCATCTGCCATTAATTGCTGATCTTTTTCCATTTCTTTACTAGTATTGTAGATTTCTGTCATGGCATCTGTGGACATCTCCAATCTTGGATCAAACTCAACTTTTATGCTACTTTCTGAAATTTGATTTCCAAAAGACATTTTTAAGTTATAGGTGCCGGGTTTTACAGAAACACCTCTAGGCTCATTGGTTCTTTTTCTTATTTTTCTTGAAGGTCTGTCTGCACCTTTTTCGTTCATATACCAATACATTCTATGAATTCCATTCTCTTTTGGGGCTTTTTGGTGTAAAGTTCTAATTAAACGAGCACCCTCAAAAATTTCTAATTTTATAGAATCAAATTTCACCTCAGAGATCAGCTCTTTTTTAATAAGAGGTGCTTCTGTTTTTTTAGCTCCTTTTCGTTTCTTTTTTCTTGCAGTCTCCTTTTCTTTCTTCTCTTCTTTAGCTGATGGTCTGTTTATGTAATATGAAATCATGGCTCCAGACCGTTTGTTTTCTCCATTAAATAAGGCATCACCTCCAAATCGACTTCCTGTTGGTTGTTGATAAGCAGCTTGGTATGCCGTTGGGGGAGTAAATAACTGTAGGTTTTTAGCAAGTACATTGCCATTAGCCATAGCACGAAGTGGTCTAATATCATCTAAAACCCATGCTGCTCTTCCAAAAGTGCCAATTACTAAATCATGTTCTCTAGGTTGTATCACCAAATCTTTTGTAGAAACTGTTGGAAAACCAGCAGTCCATTTCATCCATTGGTTTCCAGCATCTAAAGAGATATACAAACCATCATCTGTTCCTAAGAAAAGTAAATTAGCGTTAATAGGGTCTTCAACAATACTTAAGGTGTAGCTTTTTACGTCATTTTCATCAACGATACGAGACCAGGTAGTACCGTAATCCTTTGTTCTGTAAGCATATGGTGTAAAGTTAAAACGCCTGTAATCATTTGCTATTAGTAGAGCTTCTCCTTTGTTTTTGTTGGAAGCTTTTATTTGTGCTATCCAACTCCCTTTGGGTAATCCTGGAATGTTAGCACTAACATCTGTCCAGGTTGAGCCACCATTTCTAGTCATATGAACTCTACCATCATCTGAACCCGTCCACAACATATTTTGTTCAACTTCAGAAGGTTCTATCACTAAAATAGTGGTGTGGTTTTCTGCACCAGTTGCATCCATGGTTAATCCACCACTTTCTGCTTGCTTTTGTTTCTCTTTATCATTGGTAGTTAAATCCTCTGATATGATAGTCCATGTAAGTCCTTTGTCTATAGATTTGTGAACAAATTGGCTTCCAAAATATAAAGTGCTATTATCAAATGGATCCATATTAATGGCAGCATTCCAATTAAAACGAAGGGCTACCTCAGGGTCCGGGTGTGTTGGCTTAACAGAATAATTATTTCCTGTGATGTGGTCATATCTTACTACAGAGCCTTGCTGACTCATAGACCATCCATAGCGAGAATCATCTTTGTCTGGGACTACATCAAAACCGTCTCCAAAACTAATTTCTTGCCAATATGAATTTCTAATTCCTTGGGCTTTCCAAACGTATGCAGGACCTCTCCAAGAGCCGTTGTCTTGCATTCCTCCATAAACATTATATGGATACTCATTATCTACATTTATATGATAAAATTGAGCTACAGGTAAATTACCAATAAAACGCCAAGTAGCCCCTTTATCTTTGGTGATGTTCATGCCCCCATCATTTCCATCAATCATAAAAGAACCATCCTCTGGGTGAATCCACCATGCGTGATGATCTGGGTGAACACCATTAGAAACACCATAGGCTGGCATTAATTCTTTAAAGTTTTTTCCTCCATCATCAGAAACATTCACATAAGTAAATACGGTGTAGATTCTATTTTCATTTTGAGGGTCTACATAAATTTCTGAATAATAAAAAGGTCTATTTCCAATACCAGGTTTATCATTTATTTTTTTCCACTTAAATCCACCATCTTCACTTTTATATAGTGCATTCTTTTTTGCCTCTACTAAAGCATAAACAACATTAGGATTACTTCTTGAAATAGCAACACCAATTCTTCCTAATTCTCCTTCTGGAAATCCTTCCTTTTCGGTAACTTCTGTCCAAGTATCACCTCCATTGTAGGTAATATACAAGCCACTACCTTCACCACCTGATTTAAAAAACCAGGGATCGCGTTTGTGTTCCCACATGGCAGCAATTAATTTGTTTGGATTTGAAGGATCCATCACCAAGTCTGCAACACCAGTTTTAATATTATTGTATAGTATCTGTTTCCATGTTTTACCACCATCTGTGGTTTTATAAACACCTCTTTCTTTGTGCTCTCCCCATGGAGATCCAATAGCACCCACATACACCGTGTTTGGGTTGGAAGGGTCTATTATAATTCTATGGATATGACGGGTTTTTTGAAGTCCCATAGGTAACCAGTTTTTGCCACCATCTAAAGATTTATAAATACCATAACCACCATTAAGGCTGTTTCTAGGATTTCCCTCACCAGTACCTGCCCAAATAACACTTGGGTTAGATTGTTGAATAGCTACTGCACCAATTGAGGCTGTTATCTCTTTATCAAAGATAGGATCCCATTTAATTCCTCCAGAAGTAGATTTCCAAAGTCCTCCAGAAGCTGTTCCAACATACATGATATCTGGATTTGAATTGACAACATCTATAGAGGTTACTCGACCACTCATACCCCCAGGACCAATATTTCTAGGAGTCATATTTTTAACCAAATCCATTGAGAATTCTTGTGAGAATAAAGAAAATGAGACTATTGCAAATAGTATAGTAAAGATTTTTTTCATGAGTAGTGCTTTAATTAATGTATTATAAATTAAAGGTACGAGTTCTCACTTTTAAAAAATCTTAAAGAAATGTTAATGGAATTTTCGGAAAAGAAAAAGCTAAAGTTAAAGTTGAACATTCTTTTTATAGACGCACAACAACATAGCCTCTTCTTGTTTTTCTATAGTATTTACCACCCCATCTATAATACTTTTTCTTTTTTATGACTACTACTTGATGATTTCTTGGAGCTTTTTTAACAACAACAAGGTTTGGTTTTGAGGCTACTTGCCTTACTACACATGATTCTAAACTAAATGTTACAACGAATAGGATTAATAGGATGATTTTTTTCATTTTTTAGGGTTTTTAATTTTATCCTTAGACCCTCAAATCAATAAAGGTTTATTAACTTTAAATATTAAAATATTTGTTTTTTTAAAAATTTACTTCTACAATTTTTTACCTTAGCTAAATGACAAAACAAAACATTATGTTAAGAGATAAAATTTTAGTTTTTTTTCTTTTTTTAGGAGTGGCATCATTTGCAACAAACAACAAGCCTTTTTGGGGGCAAACAGGCCATAGAGCTGTTGGAGAAATTGCCTATAACCATCTAACAAAAAAAGCAAAAAGAAATATAGAAAAATTATTAAAAGGAGAGGGTTTAGCTACGATATCTACTTATGCAGATGAAATTAAATCAGACAATTCGTTTAGGAAATACAGTTCCTGGCATTATGTGAATTTTAAAGTTGGAGAAACCTATGAATCATCAGAAAAAAATCCAAAAGGAGATCTAGTTCAAGGAATTAAAATATGCCAGCAGATAATTTTAGACCCTAACGCTAATGATGAAGAGAAAATATTTCACTTGAAACTATTAGTTCACTTATTAGGAGATTTACATCAACCTTTACATACTGGAAGAGCAGAAGATAGAGGAGGGAATACGATAAAAGTCAAATGGTTTAGAGGAAAAACAAACTTACATTCTGTTTGGGATACAAAAATGATTGAGTCTTACAATATGACATACACTGAGCTGTCTGATAATTTAGATTATTTTTCTAAAAATCAAAAAGAAGCCATTCAAAAAGGAACCCTTATAGATTGGGTTAATGAATCTAGAGAACTTGCAATGAAAGTTTATGACTCTGCAAAAACTGACCAAAATTTAAGCTACAGATACATGTATGATCATTTTTCAACAGTAAAAACTCAATTAAAAAAGGGAGGTCTTCGCCTAGCTAAAGTACTTAACGAATTGTTTGGATAGCAATTAGTAAATATAGCAGTATATAGTTTGAGGTTTTTATTCTGAAACTTTTAGTCGAGCTTCTGCTTTTACAGAGATGTCTGCATATTTTTCACCCTTATATTTTAAATATCCAGAAATAGCAATCATTGCAGCATTGTCAGTAGTGTATTCAAATTTTGGAATATAAGTAGTCCATCCCCAGTGTTTTTCGGCTAACTGTAATCTTTTTCTAATTTCAGAATTTGCAGAAACCCCCCCAGCAATGGCTATATGTTTAATGCCAGTTAGTTTTACCGTATTCTTTAATTTTTCTAATAAAATTTCAACAATGGTGTGCTGAATGGATGCACAGATATCGAATAAGTTTTCTTCAATAAACGCTGGGTTTTCTTTTATATTTTTTTGAATAAAATAAAGAATTCCTGTTTTTAAACCACTAAAGCTAAAATCT
>OLHI01000159.1_pt1 | contig 17848 bp, 17 predicted proteins | sample 1609501 | NCBI WGS metagenome assembly OLHI01 (sample SAMN05416862, study PRJEB24817) | seawater metagenome | isolation source: Sea water | place: Canada:Atlantic | collected 2013-11 | reverse complement strand
AATTAGAAGGGATGAATCTCAGGAAAATACCTTAAATTTGTGGATCGTTGCAGACAACCTAAGAAAAGGTGCTGCGACCAACACAGTTCAAATTGCCGAATATTTAATTGCAAATAATTTGGTTTAATCTATCCTATTTTAATGGCAACATTTTACAATTTAGACATAAAAGAAGTAAAACAAGAAACCGCATCTGCGGTTTCTGTAGTATTTAACATTCCTGAAAACTTGAAATCCGAGTTTCATTTTTCTGCTGGACAATACATCACACTTCAAAAAGAAATTGACAACAATATCATTCGACGGGCTTATTCTATTTGCTCTACTCCAGAAAGTGGCGAAGTTCGGGTTGCTATTAAAGCAGTTGAAAAGGGCGTCTTTTCGACCTATGCAACGACCCATTTAAAAGCGGGTGATGCGCTTGAAGTTTCTGCACCGGAAGGACGTTTTTTATTAGATCCAGAAACAAATAAAAATTACATCGGGTTTGCCGCAGGTTCTGGAATTACACCAGTATTATCAATGTTAAAAACAGTTCTAGAAACTGAACCAACAGCAACTTTTACTTTGATTTATGGGAATAGATCAATCGCAGACACCTTGTTCTTCGAGGAATTAAATAGTTTAAAAGAAATTCATTCTGAACGATTAAACCTCCACTATATTTACAGTAGAGAAGACGTAAAAAATGCATTGCGTGGTAGAATTAATGAAAATGTAACCGACTTTTTTGTGAAAAGTAGGTATAAGGAAACTTCTTTTGATGCGGCCTATTTATGCGGTCCAGAAGCAATGATTAAAGAAGTGTCAAAAACACTTTCAAAAAATAATGTTTCGAAAGAAAACATCCACTTCGAGCTTTTTACCGTTACTGTTGACGAAGAAAGTGCTGAACAAGTAAAAGAAGGAGAAACCGAAGTTACGATCCTTTTAGACGATGAAACATCGACTTTTACAATGCAACAAACAGATGATATTCTGGCAGCAAGTTTGCGAAACGACTTAGATGCTCCTTACTCATGTCAAGGAGGTGTATGTAGTTCTTGTTTATGTAAAGTTACCGAAGGAAAAGCGGTCATGGTTAAAAATGCTATTTTAACCGAAAGTGAAATCGCTGATGGATTTATTTTAGCTTGTCAGGCCTATCCAACAACACCAAAAATTACAATTGATTTTGATGATGTATAATGCAATGTCATTGTTTATACATTGAAATACGTTGTGGAGTATATGGTGAAAACAGCTCGTCAAGAAACTAAAATATTATTCCTATTTTTAACCAATGGATATTTACGACTTTAAAAATGCTTTTTTAATTGGTTTTTTCATGGCCTTCATGATTGGACCCGTTTTTTTTGTACTCATCCAAACCAGTATTATAAAAGGAGCAAGAGCTGCCATTGTTTTTGATTTAGGGGTCCTCTTAGGAGATGTCTCTTTTATATTAATTGCCTATTACGGAAGTCGTTCCTTATTAGAAAAAATAAAAGATGACCCTAGACTCTTCTTCATAGGAGGTTTGGTTTTAGTGCTCTATGGGCTCATGACCTATTTAGAGAAAGAAGGAAAAGAAGAAGTTCTGGAAACGAACAATACTGTCACAATTCCGCTTAAAAACAGTTATCTGAAAAGTTTTTTTAAAGGCTTCTTTTTAAACTTTATAAATGTAGGTGTTTTGGCATTTTGGCTGGGTATTGTTTTGGTGATTGGACCCACTTTAAAAATGGATCAAACCGCAATTTTCTGGTACTTTGGAACTATTTTGACGGCCTACTTTCTGACGGATTTAGGAAAGATTTTTTTAGCCAAACAATTAAAGAGTAAAATGACTCCTTCGGTAATTTTCCGCACAAAAAAAGTCATGGGAATCATCTTAATTGTTTGCGGTGTTTTTTTAATGCTACAAGGTTTCATTCCGAATGAAAAAATGGATGGACTTATTCAAATTGGAGAATAAAAAAGCGAAGTTTTCACCTCGCTTTTTCATTAATTATCTCTTATAAATAGGAACTGTTTTTCAGCAGTCATAAAATATTACTCCACTTCAAAAATGTTATTATCGTCATTGACATCTGCCATCAATTTACTATTGTCAATCACTACCGATTGTATTGTTTTTGCTGTTTGAAAGGTATAGGTTGGATGTGCCCAAGCCCAATCTTCTAATACCGTTGCAGCAGTTGGTTTGTTCCCACGCATCACTCTTAATGGAATATTAAAACTTTCTGTAGAACCATCAACATAGGTAACATCAACATCCACTGGCATTGGCATTTGTCCAATTCTTTCGAGTGTAACTTCAGTTCCGTTTACTGTTTTAACTCCGTAGTCAATTGTGTGCGTGGTCTGAATCCATTCGTTTAAATACCAATCTAAATGAATCCCAGAAACTTTTTCCATCGTTCGTTTGATATCGTTTGGAGTTGGATGTTTAAAACTAAAGTCTGCAAAGTACTTTTTCAATCCTTTCGCAACATTCTCTGCACCAATTACATATTCTAATTGCGACAAAAACATACTTCCTTTTCCATAACTTCCAACACTATATGCTGCATTGGTATTGTATCGGTCTGCATGCGTTGTTAAAGGTTCTTCTAAACCATTTTTTGTAATATAATTATAGCCTCTGTAAGGACCTGAATTTGGGTTTTTACCTTCCGAATTCTTCAAGATTTCTGCAGAAGCCTTGTTTGAAATATAGGAAGTAAACCCTTCGTCCATCCAAGGGTGTAAACTTTCGTTAGACGCTAATAAGAACTGAAACCAAGTGTGCGCCATTTCATGTGCGGTCACTCCAAAAAGGCTTCCATATTTTCGTTTTCCAGTAATTAAAGTCGCCATGGCATATTCCATTCCACCATCTCCACCTTGTATCACAGAGTATTGTTTGTAAGGATACTGCCCAACGTGCTCACTAAAATAAGTCATTAAAGCTGCCGTAGGTTTTTGTAAGTCTTTCCAGTTTTTCAAATACTCTGGTGCTAAATTTTTCTTGTACAAAAAGTGTAAATCAATTCCATTGTCCATTTTTAACACATCGTGCTTGTATTCTGGATCTGCTGCCCAAACAAAATCGTGCACCTTTGGTGCTTTAAAATGCCAAGTCAATTTATCCGTTGATGGTACATTTAACGGTTTTGAAGCCTCCTCATAACCATGTCCAATTTCTTGAGGGTTTTGTAAATACCCTGTTCCACCAACAACGTAAGTTTTATCGATGGTTAATTTTACATCAAAATTACCCCAAACTCCGTGAAACTCACGTGCAATGTAGGGTGGTGTGTGCCATCCTTGGAAATCATATTCCGCCATTTTTGGATACCATTGCGCCATTGAAAGTGCAACACCTTCTTTATTATTTCTTCCAGAACGACGAATTTGTGCAGGAACTTGTGCTTCAAAAAGCATGTCAAAAGTGACACTTTCGCCTGATTTAATTGGCGTATCCAAGGTAACTTCTAAGATTGTTCCCACCGTTTCGAAAGCTACAGAAACTCCATTTTGTTGTAAAGAATTTACTTTAATATACCCTATTTCATCGGGTTGTAATTTACTAATTCTGTCTCCGACTCTTCGGTCTGGATCTTTAATATTTAAAGACCGTACGTCCATTTGAGAACCCGGTTGAAAAGCATTAAAATACAAGTGATAGAAAACTTTGGTCAATTCGTCTGGCGAATTGTTGGTGTACACTGCTTTCTGAATTCCTTTGTATTGATACTTGTTTACATCTACATCAATATCCATTGAATAATCAATCTGTTGCTGCCAATAGGAAGCAGTTTCTGGAGTGGTTGATTGTTTGTGAACAACCTCTTTTGTTTGCTTACAAGAAAGCATAAACAAGACCATAAAAGCAACTAGTGATAATTTTTTCATTTTCTTTATATTTAAATACTCATTTTTTTCGATTTCAATAAGACTAACAGAATACTGTTTCGTGTTACTTTTTACCATTGACAATTTGATCTGCCATCTTTAAAGCATTGTAAGCATTTACAATACGACCAGAAACAGATAAATCTGAAAACGATACTTTATCTCCTGTTGGGTTTTCTCTTGATTGTGATCCTGGCTTGATTACTTCAAAATTAATTTTGATACCCGAATTCATTAAAATATGTTTTACTTGACTTGCCGATAACTGAGGGTAGTATGAACGTACCAGTGCTGCAACACCTGCAGCAGAAGGTGCAGCCATAGACGTTCCACTATTTGGAGCATAGCTGTCTTTTGGCATGGTTGCATAGATATCAACCCCTGGTGCAAATACATCTACATTTACCTTTCCATAGTTAGAAAAGTTTGCTGGTAAATTTTCATTGTAATTTAGGCTCATTGCGCCAATGGTTAAAACATTGTCTGAGATTTCATTGATGAAATCGGGAGCGTCTGTTGGAAAAGTTGCTTCAATATCAATATTTGCACCATCATTCCCGGCAGCATTTACTAATAAAACATCTTTTTTGGCAGCATATCGAATGGCATCTAATACCCATTCCATATTTGGTGATTGTCCTTTACCAAAACTCATATTAATTACTTTTGCCCCATTATCTACTGCATATCGAATCCCTAAAGCAACATCCTTATCGTGCTCATCTCCATCTGGCACCACTCTTACTGCCATGATTTTTACATTCTTGGCAACTCCGTTCACTCCTTTATCGTTGTTTCTTGATGCTGCAACAATTCCAGCAACATGTGTTCCATGGCTTTCTAAATCTTTTGAACCAATTACATTATTGTTTCCGTAATCGGTATCGGTGATGTCGTATAAATCATCTCCCATCGTTTGACGTGCATCAAAATCTAAATCGAAATGCTTTGTTCTTTCGAGGCCAGCCATATAATCTAACAATCCTTTTTGATAATCTAAAAGACTCACTTCGGTCATTCCTCTGTTTAAAATATTGACAACATCTGCAATTTGTTCAGCAACTTTAGGATCTCCTGGTTTCACTACTTTTAAATCTTCTAAAGTAAAATCATCTTTCCCCAAGAAGGTTTTCACGGCATTAAAATTCTCAGCAAGTTGATTTAATCTTTGCTTGGTATTGTTTAAATTTTCTTTTTCCTTGGTTTTTTTATCCGCAGACTTAGAAAATGCTGCTTTGTCTTTTAAAAATTGTGCAAATGCAGCTTGATCTGCTTCTGGAATCTCGGAAGCTGTTTTATTGCCAAACTTCTCCATCCCTCTTTTTACAATTCTAGTAATTTCTAATTGATCTGAATTTACAATACGACCATCTTTACTTCCAATAAAGTTCCAACCATGAATATCATCTACATAACCGTTCTGATCATCATCGATATTATTGCCTGCAATTTCATTTGGATTTACCCAAGCAACTTCTTTTAAATCTTCATGAGATACATCGACGCCAGAATCTGCAATACCCACAATTACTTCTACGCCCTTTTTGTCTTCTAAAAACTGATACGCTCTTGCGATACTCATTCCTGGAATGGAATCTTTTTCTAGATCTGCATGACTCCAACGATGGGTTTCATCTTCGGATAAAGCTCCTTTTTTAGCAGTTACATTGATCGTATTCACCGTTCCACTTGGAACCGGTATAGCGGTAATGGATGTTTTACAGCTTGATAAGATAGAAACAGCAACTGCTGTATATAAAATAGATTTTAATGTGCTCATAATAGTATTAATTAAATATGTCTGTGAATTTATAAGTTTGGTGAAGTCGTACTCCTTTTTCTGTATGCTTTACGGTACAAAGCTCGTTGTAAGCATCGTGTTCTAAAAAAAGATAATAATTTTTGTCTGCAGCTTCCTTTAAAAAAGCAGCTTTTTCTGTGATTGTTGTAAGGGGTCTTGTGTCATAGCCCATTACATATGGCAATGGAATGTGTCCAACGGTAGGCAGTAAATCGGCCATAAAAACGATGGTTTTGTCTTGGTATGTAATTTTTGGCAACATTTGTTTTTCAGTATGCCCATCCATCAATAAAACGTCAAATCCTATTTGGTCTTTGGCATTCTGTTGGATAAAATTTAACTGTCCATTTTGTTGAATTGGGAGGATGTTTTCGGTTAAAAAAGACGCTTTTTCTCTTGGATTTGGTTCCGTTGCCCAATTCCAATGTGCTTCATTCGACCAAACTTTTGCATTTTTAAATGCGGGTTGCAAAATTGTTTTTGCTTGGTTAAACTCGATAACTCCACCACAGTGATCAAAATGTAAATGGGTTAGAAAAACATCGGTAATATCATCTCTATGAAAACCATGTTTTGCTAAAGAAGCGTCTAAGGAGAAGTCACCAAATAAATAATAATATCCAAAAAACTTTTGAGATTGTTTGTCACCCAAGCCAGTATCAATTAAAGTCAATCGATTGCCATCTTCTATAAGCAGACAACGCATGCTCATGTCTATTAGGTTTTTTGCGTCTGCAGGATTTGTTTTTTGCCAAATCGTTTTAGGCACAACACCAAACATAGCACCTCCGTCTAACTTAAAATTTCCAGTTTCTATTGGGTACATTTTCATCAACAACAAATATGCAGAAAAAACGCCACTTTTTTGCTAATAAAATGTGAAATATTGAAAGGATAGCGTGCTTTATAATTCGTTCTTACTAATTAAATTGCAGCATAAAAGAAACGTTTCTTAAAAGCAGACTACAAAAAAACGCTTCAATTTCTTGAAGCGTTTTTGAGGTGTCGAGCGGATTCGAACCGCTGTAGATGGTGTTGCAGACCACTGCCTAGCCACTCGGCCACGACACCCTATTGTATTAAGGATTGCAAATCTACATAAATTTACATGTATTGCAAGGCTTTTTTTGTGTTATCGCTTTTTTTTGAGAATAACCACCACTTCTTCTACATCGCCTCCGATGGGTGGATTTATTTTTGAAACCGAAACGGTTGCTTTTTTGATCATTCTAAGTTCTTTGAAAAAACGATTTAAAATTCGCTGGGCAACCTCTTCTAAAAGCTTTGAGCGAATGGCCATTTCTTCTTTTACAATATGATTTAAATGCACATAGTCTACCGTATCTTCTAAGGCATCCGTTTTGGCAGATTTCTTTAAATCGGCTTTTACCGCTACATCTACACGGTATTCTGAACCAATTTTTGCTTCTTCGTCTAAACAACCGTGGTAGGCATACAACTTAATGTTGTTTACTTTTATAATTCCCATTGCATCTCTTTTAGCCCCAAAAGGGTTTTGTCTTATTTATCTTCTTCGATTTTCTCCCACATTTTATCGGTATTCAAACGGAAAGAACCTACATAGTCGAAACTACATTGCTCTGGGGAAATGATCGATAAAAAAGGTTCTTTATTTTTCTTGTTGTACAAATGGTAGGTTTCTCCAAAAATAGGCTCAAAGCTAAAGTTCGCATTGTAGATTAAATCGTTGTACTGAAACTTTTGCATTAAGGATTCATACTCTTTTTTTACCTCATCAAACTTCGACTTCAGCTGCTTGTTGACACGCTGAATTCCGTCATTTTTCCAACTGGCAGTGTTTAATGGAGTAATTACTGGAGAACTTGCAGAGGTTCCATAGGGTTTTAATGCAGCGTCATATTGCTGGGTATCTTCGTTAAAAACAACCAAATCTGGTTTTTTTGCTTCATCTTTCATACACTGCAAAAATACGATAATAAATAAAGAGTAAATTCTATTTTTAAAGAATTTTAATGGGGCATGCTTCCACCTTTTGCAATTCTAAGGGCATCCTTTTCAAGGATCCGTTTGTCGCTAATGTAAGATAGCAACTTGTGGGTTTTGTTTTTTAGGACAATTATTTATTAGCAAAAGTTATTTATTAAGAGATTGCACATACCTAAAAAATCAGACCACAGAAAGCGCCACTTGAAAGGGAGTGCTTAAAATAAAAAATATACAAGTTATTTTATGTAATTTTGTGGCTTAATTTTTCCACAAAAGAATATGTCTGAAGAGCAAAAACCGCTGAATTTTTTAGAGCAAATCATTGAAGAAGATTTGGCAAACGGAATGCCAAAAGAAAATTTACGTTTTCGGTTTCCACCAGAACCAAATGGGTATTTACACATTGGTCATACCAAAGCCATTGGAATTAGTTTTGGCTTGGGGCAGAAATACAATGCACCCGTAAACCTTCGTTTCGATGATACAAATCCTGCAAAGGAAGAGCAAGAATATGTAGACGCCATTAAAAAGGACATTCGCTGGTTGGGATACAACTGGGCAAAGGAATGTTATTCATCCGATTATTTTCAGCAGTTATACGACTGGGCAGTGCTATTAATCAAGGACGGGAAAGCCTATGTAGATTCGCAGTCTTCTGAAGAAATGCGTGTGCAAAAAGGAACCCCAACACAAGTTGGAAGCAATAGTCCTTTTAGAACACGTTCTGTGGAAGAAAACTTGCAATTGTTTCAAGAAATGAAAGCAGGAAAACATGAAGAAGGCACCCATACTTTGCGTGCTAAAATTGACATGGAAAACCCAAACATGTTGTTGCGTGATCCATTAATGTACCGCATCATGTTTAAGTCGCACCATAGGACTGGTGATGACTGGTGTATTTACCCGATGTATGACTGGACCCATGGAGAGAGTGATTATATTGAACAAATATCCCATTCTTTATGTTCTTTGGAGTTTAAACCACACAGAGAATTGTATGATTGGTTCAAAGAACATGTTTTTGAATACAGTAAAACGGAATATCCAAATCCAACAAAACAACGTGAGTTCTCTCGTTTGAACTTAAGCTATACCGTAATGAGTAAGCGTAAAATGTTGAAATTGGTAGAAGAAAATATCGTTTCTGGATGGGACGATCCAAGAATGCCTACCATATCTGGTTTAAGAAGACGTGGTTATACGCCCGAATCCATTAAGAATTTTATTGAAACCGTAGGCGTTTCTAAACGAGAAAACAGCATTGATGTTGCCTTGTTGGAGTTTAAAATTCGGGAGGATTTAAATAAAACTGCCAACAGAGTAATGGGTGTGTTAGATCCTGTAAAAGTAATTATTGACAATTATCCGGAAGGAAAAGAAGAAATCTTAATTGCAGAAAACAATCCAGAAGACGAAAATTCTGGTACAAGAGAAGTCCCTTTTTCGAGAGAAATTTACATTGAAAAGGAAGACTTTAGAGAAGAAGCAAACAAGAAATTTTTTCGATTGAAACTCGGAAAAGAAGTGCGTTTAAAAAATGCATATTTCATAACCGCTACGAGTTGTGAAAAAGATGAAAATGGAGCCGTTACCGTAATTCACTGTACCTACGATCCATTGACAAAATCTGGAAGCGACACCGAAGAAAGCAAGCGTAAAGTAAAAGGAACCCTGCACTGGGTTTCTGTAAAACATGCTGTAAAGGCAGAAGTAAGAGCCTACGATCGTTTGTTTTTAGACGAAACACCTGATGCCCACAAAGACAAAGATTATATGGAGTTTGTAAATCCAAATTCTTTAGAAATCATCAATGCCTTTGTAGAGCCAAGTTTACAATCTGCAAAAATTGGTGAACGTTTTCAATTTCAACGTTTGGGCTATTTCAATGTAGATGACGATTCAACTTCAGAGAATTTAGTCTTCAACAAAACCGTTGGATTGCGCGATTCTTGGGCGAAAAAATAAGCACTAAAAATGAAACTACAGATCATGAAAAAAATACTGCTCATTTGTTTCTTAATTTTGGTCTCCTGTGAAACCAAAAAAGAAATACATCAAGTTGTCGAAATTTCTTGCGGACAATGTCAGTTTGAAATAGCAGCACCTATGGGCTGTGATCTCGCTATTCGTTTAGACGGTCAACCCTATTTTATTGATGGGGTACATATTGACGATTTTGGAGATGCTCATGATAAAAATACAGGCTTTTGTAACGTTATTAGAAAAGCAAACGTTGTTGGTGTTCTTGAAGATGGACGCTTTAAGGCAAGTACTGTAGAACTCATTGAATAAGAAACTTTACTTGCTATTGATTTAGCAAGTGGTAGAAAATTAAAAAACCGAAAGAACACTTCTTTCGGTTTTTTTTATCCTTTAATTTTCTTTTTATTAAGGGGCTGGATTTGGAATTTCTGCATGCACTGCATTAATCGCTGCAATGGTTTCAGCACTCAAATCAATATGAATACTTCCAATATTTTCTTTCAATTGATCCATTCTTGTAGCGCCAATAATATTACTGGTTACAAAAGGTAATTGATTGATAAAAGCCAATGACAACTCTGTCAATGTAATTCCATTTTTAGCTGCAATTGCTTCATATCTTCGAACCGCTTCCAAAGAACCTTCGCCCATATAACGTGCTATAAACCTTGGAAATAAGTTCCCTCTTGATCCTTCAGGACGCTTTCCATCTAAATATTTTCCAGACAATACTCCTTGTGCCAATGGTGAATATACCAATAGACCAATATCTTCTCTTAAAGAAACCTCAGACATTCCATATTCGTAGGCTCTATGAATCATAGAATATGAATTTTGAATGGTAACGGGTCTTACTAAATTGTTTGCAGCTGCTGTTTGTAGGTATTTCATAGTTCCCCAAGGAGTTTCATTTGAAAGTCCAATGGCTTTTATGGTTCCTGCTTTTACAAAAGCATTTAAAACTTCTAAAATCTCTAAATGGTTTTCTGCTTCCTTTGTGGAGGTCTCGTAAGGATAGTCTCTTACTCCAAAACAGTTAACGCCGCGAGATGGCCAGTGCAATTGATACAGGTCTAAATAGTCGGTTTTCAGTCGTTGTAAACTGCCTTCTATTGCTTCTGTAATGTTTTGTTTTGTAAAACCGCCAGTTCTAATATGTTTTGTATAATCTCCACCTCCTGCAATTTTACTTGCCAAAACAACCTTTTCTCTATTGCCTGTTTTCTGAAACCAATTTCCAATAATTCGTTCTGTATCTGCATAGGTTTGAGGCGTTGCTGGCACCGGATACAATTCTGCAGTATCAAAGAAATTGACACCTTGTGCGAGTGCATAATCCATTTGTTCAAAAGCTTCTGCTTCTGTATTTTGGTTTCCCCAGGTCATGGTTCCTAAACAGATTTTAGAAACTTTTAGGGTGGTATTGGGTAGTGTCGTGTATTTCATTTGTTGGGGTAAAATTGGTTTTTTTTAATCTTATAATTGAATACGAAACAACGAATTTAAAAACTTAATTGGATATAAAATAATAAGCGTGCAATTTTTAAAAATTACACGCTTATGAATGTGAATGTTCTTTATTTTTATTTCAAGATTGCTTCAATTCCTGGCAATGTTTTTCCTTCTAACATTTCCAACATGGCACCTCCACCTGTTGAAACATAACTTACTTTTTCTGCAAACCCAAATTGTTTCACAGCAGCAACAGAGTCACCCCCACCTACTAAAGAAAAAGCGCCATTTTTGGTTGCTTTGTCAATAGAATGTCCCAATGCAATAGTTCCTCCTGCAAAAGCTTCCATTTCAAAAACACCTAAAGGACCGTTCCATAAGATTGTTTTACAGGTATTGACAACGGCATCAAAATTTGCTCTCGATTTTGGACCGGCATCTACACCTTCCCATCCATCAGGAATTTCATTAATGTCTAAAATTTGGGTATTGGCATCATTCGAAAAATCATCTGCAGCAACTACATCTAATGGAATATGAACTTCTACTCCTTTTGCTTTTGCTTGTTTTAAAATTTCCAAAGCCAATTCCATTTTATCATCTTCACAAATAGAATTTCCAATTTTTCCACCAAGTGCTTTCACAAAAGTAAAACTCATACCACCACCAATAATTAAGTGGTCTACTTTGTCTAAAATATTTTCAATCACCGTTATTTTTGAAGACACTTTTGCACCTCCTAAAATGGCTAAAACCGGTTTTTCTGAATTGTTTAAAACCTTATCAATACTTTCAATCTCTCTTGCTAGCAAGTTTCCAAAACATTTATTCTGCTCAAAAAATTGTGCAATAATTGTGGTAGATGCATGCGCTCTGTGTGCTGTACCAAAAGCATCGTTTACATAAATATCTCCTAATTTGGACAACTTCTCTGCAAAAGCAACATCTCCTTTTTTCTCTTCTTCGTAAAAGCGTAAGTTTTCTAATAATAAAACTTCACCTGCTGCTAAATTAGCAACCGCTTCTTCTGCTTTTGCTCCAACACAGTCTTCTACAAACTTTACGTTGCAACCCAATACCTCTTCAACAGCCGGTACAATGTGTTGTAATGAAAATGCTTTTTGAAATCCGTTCGGTCTTCCCAAGTGAGACATTAAAACACAGCTTCCTCCTTGCGCTAAAATAGCTGTAATCGTCGATTTTGCAGCTTGAATTCTAGTGGCGTCTGTTACTTGAAATTCTTGATTCAACGGTACATTAAAATCTACACGAATAATGGCTTTCTTGTTTTTGAAATTAAAGTTTTTTAAGGTATTCATTTGGATATTGTTTTGCACAAAAATACCGAATTCTTTAGGTTTAAAGAAATCGAAAACTAAAAAACTAAGATATCGTTTGCGTAGGAAAGCACAGCTCATAAAAAAGAAAACCGCTTAAAAGGAAACCAAAACCTTGTCTTTTAAAAAGAAATCTTTTTTGATTTCTAAAATTCGTAGATTAGTGACGAACTAATTTTATATTTGCGTATGCTTTTCAATCAAGTTATCGGTCAGGAACACATAAAAAATCATCTACGCACCTCTGCTGAGAATGGTAGAGTTCCGCATGCGCAACTTTTTGTTGGGAATGAAGGAAGTGGTACTTTGCCAATGGCCATTGCTTATGCACAGTTTTTATTATGCAATTTCTCTAACAATACAGAAGCTTGTAATATCAAGTGTGACAAACTTCAGCACCCTGATTTGCATTTTGCTTTTCCAGTAACAACAAGCGATCGCGTAAAAAAACATCCTGTTAGTAATTTATTCCTTCAAGAGTGGCGCCAATTTCTAGAGGAACAACCTTATGGGAGTTTATTCAATTGGTTACAACACATTGGAGTAGAAAATAAGCAAGGAAATATTGGGGTTGATGAAGCGTTAGATGTTGTAAAAAAATTACAATTAAAGTCTTATGAAGGAGGCTATAAAGTAATGATTATTTGGATGGCAGAAAAAATGAACATTGCTGCTGCCAACAAACTCTTAAAACTCATTGAAGAACCCCCTGAGAAAACAGTGTTTTTATTAGTTACCGAAAATGAAGAACAAATTATAAATACGATCCGTTCTCGATGCCAAGCACTACATTTTCCTGTTTTAGCTGCACAAGACATTGCGACGGCTTTAATACAGAAAGAACAGTGTTCTGAAAGTGAAGCCGCTAAAATTGCTCACCAAGCAGAAGGAAATTATAACAAAGCGGTCCAGTTATTACAAGATGATGGTGCCGATTTAATTTTTGAAGAGTGGTTTGTCACTTGGATAAGAACTGCATTTAAAGCTAAAGGAAATGCAGCCGTAGTCCAACAATTAGTTTCATGGTCGGACACCATTGCAAAAGCAGGTCGTGAAAACCAAAAACGATTTTTGGCCTATTGTCTTCAGTTTTTTAGACAAGCTTTATTGTTGAATTACAAATCAGAAAATTTGGTTTTTATGGAAACCAAAACAGGATTCAATCTTTCTAAATTTGCGCCTTTTGTACATGCAGGAAACATTTTAGAGATCGAAAAGGAACTCAATGATGCGATTTATCACATTGAAAGAAATGGAAATGCTAAAATTATTTTACTAGATCTTTCTATGAAATTAACACGCTTTTTACATAAGAAAGAACAGCCCCTTTCTTCCTAACCTAAGTTCGATGAATCGTTAGGCAACCTTTTTTTGAAGAAAAGAGCTGTTCTAAAATTACAGAAACATTTTGTATTGTTGATGCGTTTTACAAGCCAAAATATTGGTGAAAAGAAGATGCGAATTGCTGCAAAAGTTTTTAAACATTTAAAAAACCATTTTTGTTGGGAATTCCATTCTTTGCAGTCTAAAAATGGAAAAAGCCACTACCTTCATAGGAGTGGCTTTTTCTTTTGAAGAAATACCAATTCACAAAATTTTTGGACCTAGCGGAACACAAGTTTGTCAAATAGAAATCAGCTTGTTAGAGAAGATCGGTTCAACTCACTTTTATCGAATGGGCTATACCCCTTTTTCCGATTTTACAGCAAGATATAAATCTGCAATTGTAGGGTTTTGTGGACAGCTTTTTAATTGAGTAAAGGCATCTCCAACTTTTACAAAACCTGTTTGTAGTACTTTAAAATAAACGCCACACATGGTCGTGTTCCAAAACTGTTTTACAATTTTCATATCGTTAAAACGAAGGCCTAGTTTATGGCATGGATTTCTTTGGACGGTTACTTCTAAAATAGCATCCCCCACCTGAAAGGTATCTCCCTGATGCAAGGTGGTTTCGTCCAAATCATCGATCGTTAGGTTTTCGCCAAACATTCCAGATTGCCATTCTAAATTTGGATACAATGGCTTAAAATAATCGTAGTGTTTTAATGAATATCCATAAATCGCCTGGAGAATACCGCCATGATGTTTTCTATTGGTAATTTCGTCGCCCGTAACTTCTTCTGTGTCTAAAAAAATAGGCTTTTCAACTGGGTATTTAAAAATCCCTGTCGTCACTATTTTTCCGTTCCAATCAATCTCTTTTTTTTCTCCAATATTCGTGGCTACAATTTTCATAAGGCTTTTATTTATACCGTTTATTCAACTAAAAAATCTTGTAAAACATCCGCTATTTTTCGATTGTCTGCCAATTGCGGAATCTTATTTTGACCACCAAATTTTCCAATCGATTTCATGTATTCGTGAAATCCACCTTTTTTAACTTTGCGAATGATTAAAGGGCGTAGTATTTTCCCCTCGATGAGATCGAAATAATAAATATTTTGAGCTTGCATAGCAGCATCTATTTTACGAGCAAAATCTGACAAATTATCCGGTTCGTTTTCAAACTCTAAAAACCATTCATGGTAAGGCAAACCGCTTTCTGGATTTACTTGAGGTGCGACTGTAAATTCGCTAATATTAATATCGGTATTAAGAATTGCATCCTTCAATGCCTTCTCAACTTCTTTCCCAATCACGTGTTCTCCAAAGGCAGAAATAAAGTGTTTGATACGTCCAGTCACTTTTATTCTGTAAGGTTTTGTATTTGTAAATTCAACCGTATCTCCAATATTATATCCCCACAAACCTGCAGTTGTATTTAAAATGATGACATAATTGACTCCTATTTTCACCTCTTTTAGGGAAATTCTTGTTGGGTTTTCGTCATAAAATTCACTGGCAGGAATAAATTCATAAAAAATACCTGAATCCAATTGCAATAGCATTCCTTTTTCGGTTTGCGAATCTTGATAGGCAATAAATCCTTCGGAGGCTGGATACAATTCAATATAATCTATTTTCTTCCCAATTAAACTTTCGAACTTATTTTTATACGGCTCAAAATTGACGCCTCCATAAATGAAGAAATTAAAATTTGGAAACAATTCTGAAATTGGTTTTCCTGTTTTTTCGATGAGCTTTTCAAAATACATTTGTACCCAAGACGGAATTCCACTAATGACCGTCATGTCTTCATGTATGGTTTCTTCGACAATGGTATTTACTTTGGTATCCCAATCTTCAATACAATTGGTTTCCCAACTAGGCAATCTATTTTTTAGTAAATACTGAGGAATATAGTGGGCTACAATTCCGCTTAAACGCCCTAATTTAACTCCATTTTTATCTGCTAAAATAGGACTTCCTTGTAAGAAAATCATTTTCCCATTGACAAAGCTTGCATCCTTTTTTTCTACGATATAAGATAATAACGCATTTTTTGCCGCCTTTATGTGTGTTGGCATCGAATCTTTGGTAATTGGAATGTATTTTGCACCCGAAGTAGTTCCTGAGGTTTTCGCATAATACAAGGGTTTTCCTGGCCAAAGAATGTCGGACTCCCCTGCGACCATTCTATCTACATACTTCCTTAAACCTTCATAATCTTGCACTTTAACGCGTTCTTTAAAATCTGCGTAATTATGAATATTCTCAAAATCGTGGTCTTTTCCAAAAGCAGTTTTACTTGCTTTTGAAACTAAATTTTTGAAAACTTTTTCTTGTGTTTTATGTGGATTACTTGCCCACTTATTCACTTTTTTTATGGCAATTTTAGCAAAAGGGATTGCGAAAAAAGATTTGATACTCATTATTTAAAATCTATGTATTTAATAGGGTCTACTGCATATCCATCACTCCAAAGCTCAAAATGTAGATGAGGACCTGTTGTTAATTCTCCTGATGTACCAACACTTGCAATGGCTTCGCCAGATTGTACAATGTCGGATTGTTCTTTCAATAAGTTTCCGTTGTGTTTGTATACAGAAATATAATTATTGCTGTGTTTTAAAATAAGTACATAGCCAGTTTCTGTAGTCCATCCAGAAAAAATAACCGTACCGTCTGCAATTGCTTTTACGGGTGCACCCGTATTTGCGAGAATATCTACTGCAAAATGTTTGATCGTGGGATCAAAGGTTTGAGAAATTTGACCGTTTAAAGGAGCGAAAAAAACCAAATCTACGTTGGATTGAATGTTGTTGATGAGCGGAAAACGATCTCTTCGATCAACACTTTCTCTGAACAAAGAATCTGCTTTGGTGGCATCTAATTCGTTTTCATTAATAACACTTCTTTCTTGTTCTAACAATAAAGAATCTATTATCTCTGGTTTTAATTCTCCCGTCAATACCGGTCTTAATGCTTTTGTATAATTCTCTAAAGTTGCTAATTGTATCTTTAAAGAATCTGCCTTTAAAGTGGCGTTTAATGCATTTGTTTTTAATAATGTGGAAGAGTAGCCAGGTATGTATTCTCTAATGGATGTAAAAGCAATAAGCACAACGATCAATCCCATTAATAACATTGAAAAAAAACCTGCAAATACAAAGACATTTAATCGCGATATTTTTAATGAAAAACGCTCTTCAAAAGTATCTTCGTTTAAAACAACCAAACTGTATTTGTTGGTTAATTTCTGTTTAAAATTGACTTTTTTTTTCTTGTTTTTTGCCACACAATTATATTTTTATTCTTTACAAATATACAACGAAAAAATAGTAAACTATTTTCTGTAAAAATTCATTTCATCAATGTATTCCCAAACTTCTTTGGAGAGAAGCGGTTGTATATTTTTGGCTGTTTTTATTCCGTTTCGAATCATTGTTGATGAAATTCCTACAACGGGAGCCGCAATTTTATGAATTTTTGGATGGTTTTCAAATTGAGAATCGCTGCTTCCTGCTAAAATTCTTGGGTATACATAGAGTTGATGATGGGCTAAAATGGTTTCAAAATTCTTCCATTTATGAAAGTTTTTTAAATTGTCTTCGCCCATAATCAAACAAAACTCTTTGTCTGGATATACTTCTGATATATGTGCTAAAGTATGGATGGTATAATTGGGTTGCGGCAATTTAAACTCAATGTCTGACGGCTTAATTTTTGGGTAATTTTCTGTCGCCTTGTACACCATTTCAAAACGGTGATGATTGTCAAGCAACGATTTTTTCTTTTTAAATGGATTGTGAGGGGTAACTACCATCCAAACCTCATCTAAGTTTGAATGCTCTATTAGATGATTGGCAATGATCAAATGCCCAACATGTATGGGGTTGAAGGTACCAAAATATAATCCAATTTTCATTTTAATCCGTTTGGTTGTTTTACTTTCCTTATTTGTTGAATCCTAAATAATCACTCATTAAAGCTTCTGCTTCTTTTAAAGCAACCTCTAAATCATAATTTTTAATAATCTTATCAAACTGAGGAGCTGTTGCCAATTCTACAGAGGCTTTTGCAATTCGCATATTTATTTTATCCT
>OLHI01000156.1_pt1 | contig 18125 bp, 15 predicted proteins | sample 1609501 | NCBI WGS metagenome assembly OLHI01 (sample SAMN05416862, study PRJEB24817) | seawater metagenome | isolation source: Sea water | place: Canada:Atlantic | collected 2013-11 | reverse complement strand
TAAATCATCCAACCATGTTCTTAATTCTTTTGTATTCTTCATCTTTACTTATTAAATTTTGCTATTTGTTTTAGTATTTATTATACCTAAATTCTTAGGTGTTATTTAATTCCCTTGAGTATTGTTGCAATATGATTTGTTTCTTGCATCTCATCAAAAACTTGATCAAATTTATGCTCTTCCATCAATTTTTTAAATTGTTTTAAATTTCCAATATATTCGTCAAGGGTTTCAACTATATTGTCTTTATTTTGTTCGAAAATAGGGGTCCACATTGCGGGAGAACTCTTTGCCAATCTTACTGTAGATTCAAATCCACTTCCTGCCATATCAAAGATATCACGTTCATTTTTTTCTTTATCTATGACTGTTTTACCCAACATAAAAGAACTAATATGAGATAAATGAGATACATATGCAATATGCTTGTCATGGGAAACAGCATCCATATATCGAATTCTCATCCCTATTTTAGAGAAAATCTCTAAAGCCTTTTCTTGCAATTTAAATGCTGTTTTTTCTACCTCACAAATAATATTTGTTTTTTGTTTGTATAAACCTCTTAAAGCTGCTTTTGGTCCAGAAAACTCTGTTCCAGCAATTGGGTGAGCTGCTAAAAAATTTCTTCTTTTAGGATGGTTTTTAACCGCTTCACAAATACGTTGCTTGGTAGATCCTACGTCTATAACCAACGTATTGTCTTGAATTATATCTAAAACTTTTGGCAATACACTTAAGGCTACATCTACAGGTATTGTTAAAAATACTATAGCTGCATTTTGTAAATCTTCAAAACTAGCTTCTTCATGAATAACTCTACACTCAAGAGCTTCAGTGATATGTTTCTTATTAGTATCAATTCCATAGATAACAGCCTCAGGATATTCTTGCTGAATATCTAATGCAAAACTCCCACCAATTAACCCTGTTCCTATGATAAAAACCTTCATGTTATAATCTTTCTAATGCTTCCTTAATTTTTTCTTCTGACACACATAATGAAAATCGGATATATCCTTCTCCACTACTCCCAAAAATAGAGCCAGGTGCTATAAAAATATCTTTGTTATACAATAAATGATCTACCATGCTTTCCGCTTTTACTCCCTCAGGAGTCTTAGCCCAAACAAACATACCAGAAGTATTTTTATCGTAACTGCATTCTAAAGCATCAGCTATTTCCCAGACCAGTTTTCTTCTTTTTTCGTATACATCATTCATTTCAGAAAACCAAGATGAGCTAACTTTTAATGCAGCAATAGCTCCTTGTTGAATTCCATAAAACATTCCAGAATCCATTTGTGTCTTCACCTTTAAAACCTCTTCTAAAATAGGCTTTGCTCCTAACAGCATTCCTACTCTCCAGCCAGCCATATTAAAAGACTTGCTCAAAGAATTTAATTCTATGGCAGTTTCTTTTGCTCCGTTTACACCTAAAATACTTAGTGGATTATTGTTTAAAACAAAACTGTAGGGGTTGTCATTTATAATTAAAATTTGGTGTTTTTTACCAAAAGCTATTAATTTTTCAAATAGTATTTGGGTTGCTTTTGCCCCTGTTGGCATATGAGGATAATTAACCCACATCATTTTTATATTAGAAACATCTTCTTGCGCTAGTTGCTCGAAATCTGGCTCCCAATTATTTTCTGATGTTAACTCATAAAATACAGGGGTAGCCTCAACTAAATTGGTAACAGACGTATATGTTGGATACCCTGGATTAGGAATTAACACCTTATCTCCTTTGTTCAAAAATGCCATGGAAATATGTAAAATTCCTTCCTTACTTCCCATAAGTGGAAGGATTTCTTTATCTGGGCTTAGGTCAACATTATAGTTATTTTTATAAAACCCTGCCACAGCTTCTCTAAATTCGGGCAATCCTTGATAACTCTGGTACTTATGAGCTCCTTCAGTAACTACCGCCTGTTGAATCGCTTCAATTACTTTGGAAGGAGGCTGTAAATCTGGACTTCCAATACCCATATTTATAATGGGCTTCCCTTGAGTTGACAATGCTCGAACCTCTCTAAGTTTCTTAGAAAAATAGTACTCTTGAACGGTATTTAATCTATTGGCTGATTTAATCATTTTCTACCGTTTTTGTAGGTTCCTAAAATTTTGAAATCTTCGGCCATAATCTCAATTATTTTTACCAATTTTTGGTAATCTGTATACTCATCAAAAGTTACATCTACAAAGAAGGAATATTTCCATGGAGTTTCTATGACAGGCAAAGATTGAATTTTAGTTAAGTTCATTTTACAATCACTCAATACATTTAAAACTGCAGCTAAACTTCCTCTTTTATGACTTAATTCAAATTTTAATGATGCTTTATTAATACCATCAATTGAATGAGCTGGCAACTGTGTTTGAACAATTACAAATCTTGTAGAATTGTCTTTAATAGTCTGTATATCATCCTCTAGTACTTGTAAGCCAAAAATTTCAGCAGCAATTTTTGGAGCAATTGCAGCAATCCCTTTTATATTTTCTTTTGCAATTCTTTTCGCAACTTCTGCAGTATCTACATCCTCAACCAATTTAATGTGAGGATGTTTTTTAAAAAACTCTTTACATTGCAATAGGGCCATAGGATGAGACCAAACCTCATTAATACTATTTATAGTTTGATCGGGTAATGCCATTAAATGATGGTGAATGTTTAGATATTCTTCACCTACAATATGTAAATTATTTGAATCTATAAGTGCGTAATTTGGTATTATGGAGCCTGCAATCGTATTTTCTATTGCCATTACTCCATCAGTTGCTGAACCCTCTAATAAATGAGCTACTATGGCATCAAAAGACATACACTCTTTTAATTCAATGTTGTCTCCATAAAAGTCTCTAGCTACTTTATGATGATTGGAGCCCTCTGCTCCTTGTATGGCAATAATTTTATTCATTTATATCAAAAAAAAATCTCGAATTAGATTCGAGACTTTCTGTTATATAGTTTTTTTACAATATACATGGAGTCTCAACTCTTACTAAAAAAGTAGAAGTAGAAAAAGAAACTGTTCCAAACGTATTGCATAGTTGTTTTTTATTTTATAATGGACAAATCTAAGTATTAAATTTACATAAACAAATAATAGTGTCCTGATTTTTAAATAAATACGAAATTAATAATTTAAGATGCATTTTATTGGCATTTTAATAAACAAGAGTTGAAAAAAACTATTTAAGAAAATAACAGTATTATGAATTTGTTATGTATTAAATTGCAGAATTTTGTCTTTATTTGTTTTTGTAAAAAGAGGCAACTCTTTCTTAATTTTACTATGGTGTATACCGCTAAACTCAAGAAGTAAAAAAAACTGAAAAGCTTCAAAATAAATTATTTTAAAGAAAAATAAACACCCATATGAAACCGATTAACAGCTTCATTTTATTTCTATTTATTACTTCCACAAGCTTTGCTCAAACTGTACCCTTTTTTAAAAGTTATAATTGGGAATTAAACCCGAAGTATACTATAGAGTCATCAGATAAAGACATGATTGCTATAAAAGATAAAGTGGTAACTGAATTTATCTTTGAAAACCAAAATTTAATAGAATACTATCTAGAACATAAAATACTGTGGTTAAATTCTGATGATAGAATTGAAGAGTATACTAAAGTTTATTTACCGAGTGCTAACGATGCATCTCAAGTTGTAATAAATGTTCGTATTATTAAGAAAACAGGAGAGATTATTGTTTTAGATAAATCTAGGATTTTAGAGTCTGAAAATGAAAAAACAGGGATAAAATTCAATTATTTTTCTATCGATGATATTGAAAAAGGGAGTATAATTGAATATTATTATGTAGCAAAAAGACGCCCAAAACTTCAAGGTGCAATGGTGGATATTGAGAGTGATTATGACAAACAAACCCTAGAGTTTGATTTGTATGCACCTAGCAATTTAAGTTTTAGCTTCAAAAGTTTTAATTTAGAAACTACTGTAAAAAAAATTGAAAATATTACAGAGAAAACACATTGGAAGTTCTCGGCTAAAGACGTCAAGGCTGTAAATAAAGAAGACAAGGCTCCTTACAACGCTTCAATTGGTTTTATTATGTATAAATTACATGAAAATACTGCCAACAATGCTATTATTACTTCTTATTATAATGTAGCTCAAAATTTATTTGATTTCTATTATTCGACATATAGCGAATTAGAAAAAAAACTAATACATAAGTTTGCTAAAAATTTCAAATTTGATGAAGATTTAAAAGATGAAAATAAAGCAAGAATTATAGATTTATTTATTAAAGAAAATATATACATCTCAGAAAATGATTCTGAAAACTTAACAAATGTATTAAAAACTAAAACTGCAAATGAAACAGGCGTAATAAAACTATATATTGCCTTATTTGAAAAATTTAATGTTACGCATGAAATGGTTCTCACTAGCAACAGATTACTATTAAAATTTGATAAAGATTTTGAGGCTACCAATTTTTTACAAGAATTTTTATTTTACTTCCCTGCATCAAAAAAATATCTATCTCCTAGTAAATTTGGCACTAGATTTGGTTTTCCACCCCCTTACTTCATGAATAATTTTGGCCTTTTTATAACTGGATATGATATCAATGGCAAAAGAAAAGCTTTTTCAGAAGTGAAATTTATAGAAGGTATTCCTGCAAGCTTATCTAGTGATGAAATGTTAATAGAGGTAAATTTTAATACTAAAGATTTAACTAAAAATACGATAGCATTAGAAAGAAAATTAAATGGATATTATGCCATGAACTTACACCCTTTTATGAATCTTATTCAGCCAAACCGTATTAATGAAGTAATAGACCAATATTTTGTTCAGAATAGTGACAAAAATGCCAAAGTATTAAAAAGAGAATTTATTAATGAGGATCCAAGTCTTTTTGGAGTAAAACCCTTTGTGGTAAAATTTGATATTAGCTCAGAGTATTTTGTAGAAAAAAAAGGTGATAAATACCTTTTTAAACTTGGAGATTTAATAGGTCCTCAAATGGAAATGCAACAAGAGAAAAAAAGAATTTTACCTTTGGAAGCAGAGTTTAACAGAAGTTATTATAGAACGATAAAAATACATATACCTGAAGGGTATCAAATTTCAAATTTAGAGGACATTATCATAAAAAATAGTTATGCTACAAAGGACAAAGAACTCTTTATTTTTGACTCTTATTATACTTTGGAAGGAGATGTATTAACCGTTACTGCAGATGAACATTACAGAGAAACTTTTGTAGCACCAGAAATATTTGAAGCCTACAGAACTGTGATTAATAGCGCAGCAGATTTTAATAAAGTTACTCTTATTTTAGAACCTAAATAAATTTAAATAGAATTTCTTTTAGAGTTAGCTATGATCTTTTTTAAAAACTTGATACGATTCATAAATTGTTGTGCAACAACGTATAAGAAAAATTATTAGAAATCTACTCTAAAAAAATAGAATTTTAAGTGTTATATTTATTTGAAAACTTAATAACCCCAAATGAAAAAATTAGAAAAAGAAACAACCAGCTCCATTTTTAAAATAATAACGTTCACAATTCTTATGTGTTTGTGTATAAATATATCTGCGCAAACCAATTCTGACATGATCTCTATTCCCACAAAAAACAATGTTTATTTTGATACAGGAATTTTTCCTGGTGCCCATGTTTTTATGAATTATGAACGAAAAGTTCATGAGTCAGATAACATTTCATTGTATGGTAGATTAGGTTTTGGTTATGCCGGAATGATTATGGGTGACGGAGGTGGTGGTGTATTAGGTGCGGCTACCCTACTTACTGGAAAAGGAAATTCTCACATGGAATTTAACCTTGGAATTTTTTCTGGTAAAGATAATAACGATCCTTTTATACTGCCTTTGTTAGATGTAGGATACAGATATCAAAAACCTGAGGGAGGCTTAATTATTAAGGTTAAAGCTGGTGTTTTGGGCATCTTTAGTGTTGGTCTTGGATATGCTTTTTAATTCGTAAATTTATTACCAAAGAGATGTTATAAAATTTATAATGCTATGGAACTTAATATTTTTGGAGACCCACTTATTCCTTGTTGTACAGATCCTATGACCGGATATTTTAGAGATGGCTTTTGTAGAACCATTTCAGAAGACACCGGAACACATACAGTTTGTGCTGTAGTAACTAAAGCATTTTTGGAATATTCTGCTTCTAGAGGAAATGATTTAATGACTCCTATACCTCATTGGAACTTTCCAGGTCTACAACCTGGAGACAAATGGTGTTTGTGTATTTCTAGATGGTTAGAAGCCGAAAAAGGAGGTAAAGCTCCGCCTATTATTTTAGAAGCTACCCATCAAAAATCATTGCAATATGCTTCTTTAACTTTGTTGCAACAATATGCTGCTGTTTAATCAATCCTTTTTTATTTAATAGATGCTATAACTTGTAATGCGGCATTTTCTCCTGCGATCATTGCAGCATTCAAAGAGCCATTTAGTTGTACATCTCCTGCTAAAAAAATACCAGATGACAGCTGTGTTTCTGGGGGTGAAACTTCATATTTTATATCTTTTAAATCTGGTAATGCTTTTTTTATGTGATATACAGCCAAGAAAGTAAGGTGATCTATAGTGCATTCTTCTTTTAATTGTTTGATAACGGCAGCTATTAATTGTTCTTCAGTTAACTGATGTTCTTTCACAACCGTTACCGATAGTAATTCTTCGGTATTATTACTGTTTGTAGCAACACTGGTATGATAAAAAATATTATTGATAAGACTATCTTTCTTAGAAACTAAGCCAATCATAGGTTTTTCTATTACACGTTTGTTTGCGGTAAAATAAAGGGTTTGGCAAGATTTCCAGATAAGATTTTTTGATGGTGCATCTCTTACCAGTTTACTAGCATCTGTAGCAATAATTGTTGCAGTACTTACCAACTTTTCTCCTGTATGCAAAACAATTTCCTCATTAGACACCGAACTTACTTGGGTGTTATATTGAAAAGTTGTGTTGCTAAGATTGACTACTAACTGTTTTGAAATTTCTTCCATACCTCCTTTAGGAATTACTGCCAATCCTTCTCCAAACATTTTAAACACAAATTCAAACATTCTACTAGAGGTTGTTAGCTCATTTTCTAAAAATATTCCTGTAAAAAAAGGAGTGAAAAACTGAGTTATGATTTGAGATGAAAACCCAAACTCTTGCAAATACACTTTGGTACTTATTTCATCAGATGAAAAAATAGCCTCTATAGATTTGTTTTTTAGTTTCAAATTCAATTGGAAGATTTTAAACTTATCTGAGAGAGTTCCTATTCCTGAAAAGAGTGTTGAAAAAAGTGTAGAAATATCTCTTAAAGGATCTCCAATAATTTGTTGTTTCCCATTGTTAAAAATAACAGCACCAGGTTTTAATTCTTGTAGCTTAAGAGCCTTAAAATTCAGGTATTTTTGAGCAGCTGGATAGGATGATAACAATACTTGAAACCCATGATCTAACTGAAAACCTTTTTTGATATCTGTTTTCACTCTCCCTCCTGCTCTGTCTGATGCTTCAAGAATAACCGGTTGATATCCTTGGTTTTCCAATACCTGCGCAGCTACCAAACCACTAACTCCTGCTCCAACAATGTAAATTTTAAAATCTTTTTTATCCAACAGTCTACAATTAAAAAGTTATTTGTAAAATTACTATTTTAAATTCTAAAATAATTATTAATTAATAGACTTCATATGATTGAAATTACGCGTTTACTCCTAGACTTTGGTTTGTGTATTCTGATTTGGATGGTGCAATTAATCGTCTATCCTAGCTTTCTTTTTTTTAGTGATAATAATCTGTTTACCTGGCATAAAACCTACACCAAAGCAATTGCTCTTATTGTGATTCCTCTTATGCTTGGACAATTAGGTATAGTCATATATCAGGTGTTTCTTGCACAAAACACCTTTACACTCATCAGCATTGTATTGGTTGTTTTGCTATGGGGCATTACTTTATTAAAATTTGCACCCATGCATCAGCAAATTTCTAAAGGAAATACGCAAATTCATCTCCTAAAAACATTAGTCCAAATGAATTGGATCAGAACCATCATTTGGACTTTGTTGTTTGTGTTGAGTACTTATCGTTTTTTTTAGAATACTATTTAGACTAGGTATTAATCTAAATCTATTCTCAAACCTAGAGAAATGTTATTTTGTTTTTTTGATTGATTCTTAAAAACTGGAGACAAATCATACTTTATATATAAAGCGCTAGAGCCAATACCTACATAACTACTTAGACCATACACAAAATTATTTACATCAAATACTCCTTTTTGTTTGTCTTTTATTCTATCACCATCTACTTTGTATTTTAATTTTTGTAAGCTTCCAATATTTACACCAGCATAAGCACCCAATCCTATTTTTAAGTTTTTCCTTGTATCATATCGAAAGTAATCTTTCTTTTCAATTTTTTTAGATGGTCCAAATTCTATATGAAAAGGAAAAACCAAATTAGTTGTTCTAAATTTTGCTTTATCTAATTGTGATGGAAATTCTTGTAATGAGGTACTCCCATTTGTATTAACTAGATAGTTATTGTTCTTGATGTTAAACTTATTCCATTGAAATGAAAAACCATATTTAAATCTCCAAAAATTAGAAGTATCAAAGATTCTAGTTTTCCAATCATGCCCAAGCTCTAGGAAACCAGAACCTCCAATACGATAAGGTGAATTTTCTAAGGATTGCCCTTCTATTATTGCATTATTAAAACCAAAAGCAAAAACAAGATCTTTATAGGTTCTTTTGTCATATTTTTTGGGTTTATCATAAGACTCTTTTCCAATAAATATTACATCATCTCCCGTTGAAGTTCCTGAACCAATTCTTAGCACTGTTCGATTTCCTTCACCTCTTATATCCAATTGATAAAGTTTATCACTTCTTTTTAATAAAGCAATTTCATTGTCTATAATTGCTAGATGGTTTTCTATATTTAAAGCCCTTTTTTGAGCGGCTTTCGTTTTTAAATTAATTGCTTCTGCTTCTGTTATTTCTCCTTTTTTTAATCTTGCATTAATTGCTAAAATATCTTCTTTTAAAAACGCTTTTTCTCTTATTTTAACTGTTTCTTTGCTTTCAATTAATTTTTTCATCTCTAACTCTTTGTAGGGATTTTTTATAGAATCTAACGGTTTTTCTTGAGCTTGCATCGTTGTAAAAGCTAGCGATAAAACTATAATTGACAGGGATGTAATAATTATTTTCATAGGTATGTTTGTTAATTTATTTGTATTTTTTAATTGTTTCTTTTTTCATAGGCTACTGTTAAGGTCTTGTATCCAGTCTTAACAGCTAATAAAATCTTGTCTTTTAATGAAAGATCTATATTATTTTCAACAGACCACAGCAAAGCATCAGCATCTATGGTTTTGCTTGTTTTATCATTTTTTTGCTGTATTGCAATAGATTTTTTTGCGGCTTCAAGAAGTTGTATTACTTCATTATCTATGTCTGACACCTTGTTTATGTCAGGTTTTTTCACGAGGGCTACTTCTTCGGATATTTCTTCAATATTTTTTCTTAGGTTGATTTCTAAATTTTTTACCCTAACATTTTCTGCTACTTTTGTGTTTAAATAGGTGTTATTTGTAGAAATAGGTTCTTCAATAGCTGTTATAGAAGTTGATTTCTGAATAGATTTCAACGCCTTATTTACTGGTTTTTCATTGGCTATTAAAATCTGTTCCTCAATCTTTTCTTTTATGATGGGTTCGTCTACTTTTAACACTGGTTGTTCCTTTGCATCAACTAATACCGGTTCTAAATGCTGATCATTGGTGTTGAAAAACAATGTCAAAGAGAATAGTACTCCAATAAAAATTGCTGCAATCGCTTTCCACCAAGTAGGTGTTTTATTATTCTTTTTTTCATGGTTATCTAACTCTTTAGCTAGGGTATCCCATGAATCTAAGCTTGGTGTAATTTTCCGTTGCTCTAAGGTTTTTTTAACCTGTTCTTCAAATTTAATTGATGCCATAGCTTGTCGTATTTAATTGTTTTATCTGTTGTTGTAAAAGCTTTCTAGCTTTATGTAATTGTGATTTTGAAGTACTTTCTGAAATCTTAAGTAGTGTTGAAATTTCGCTATGTTTATAGCCTTCAATAGCAAACATGATAAAGACTACCCGATACCCATGGGGAAGCTTGTCTATAAGGAGTTGAACTTCTTCAATATCTAATGCTGTACTATCATGTAGGATTGGTTTTTCATACAATTCCATATCTTCTGCTGAAAATTCTAGCTGCTTTTTTTTTCTCAAATAAGAAATAGATTCTCTTACTATAATCTTTCGCATCCAACCTTCAAAACTTCCCTCGTTTTTAAAAGTTTCTAACTGTTTAAAGATTTTGAAAAAACCATTTAATAGAACCTCTTCCGCTTGTTGAAGGTCTCTTATATAACACCTGCAAATACTTAGCATCTTGGGAGCATGTTTCTTGTAGATTTGGTGTTGGGCATCTCGATGATTTTTGGAGGCTTTCTCTATAAGCTCTGATTCGTTCTTATACAATTTTAAAACTTTCAATAGTGAGTTTTTTATATCTTCTATTTATATAGACGCAAAAGTTATGCAAAAGGTTGCCTGAAATACTAACTATTTTTTTATTTCATATAAATACCCAAATAATAGTCTTATTCAGACAATCCTTTATTAATCAGATTCCCTATATTCGTTTACTACATCCATGTAAATAAATGATTAAAAAACTAGACCATACTAACCAAGCGATTGCTACAAAAATGCGTATTGTTTTTCAAGAATCATATGCAATTGAAGCTAAATTACTGAATGCTATCAATTTTCCACCTTTACAAAGACCTCTTCAAAGTTATATAGAGAGTACTACTACTTTTTTTGGATACCATATCAAAGATAAAATCGTTGGAATTATAGAAGTTAGTCCAAAAGAAAAAACTACGCATATTAATAGTTTAGTGGTATCTCCTCATTTTTTTAGACAAGGCATAGGAAGACAACTTATGCAACATATCTTACAACACTTTTCCTCTAAAGTTTTTACGGTTGAAACTGGTCTTGAAAATATACCTGCATCAACCTTGTATAAAAATTTTGGTTTCAAAGAGGTTAGACAATGGGATACAGATCACGGTGTTCGAAAAGTCAGGTTTGAATTGAACCTATAAACATGACCAATTAAACTAAAAAGAGCCACCAAAAAAGGTGACTCTTTAAAGCTATTAAACCTGTGAATTATTATTTAATAATACGGGTATATGTTACGGTCTTAGGTTGGTTTTTTCCATAAGCAACTCCAACATCTCTTGCTGCTTGAATCATGGCAGCTGCGTTGTCTAATTTTCGGTTCTTAATGGCTTGACCATCTTTATATTTTTCATAATTTAAGTCCCACTCTCGTTGCTCTCTCTCATCTAATAACCCAGATATTTCTTGAGCTATTTGAAGACTTTCTTGATAACAGGGTGAGCTCGCATTAATTTTTGCTAGCGCATTTGCTGCAGAAGTAGAATTTCTATTGGCCCAATGCCCTCTTGCCTCTCCTAAATATTTAGAACAAAGACCAACATTAATTTCTTTTAACAGTGCTGCTACATCACTGTAACAATCCATATCTTGAGTGAAAAAATTCAAAATTTGAGAGGCTCCAGAAAAATCTCCATTGGCAATTAAGGCTCTGGCCTCAGCAATTTTTGATTGACATTCAAATTCAAACTTTCTCTTGGTAATTTCTACCGCTAAATCCATAGATTTATCATAACACTCTTTAGTTACCTCAGGCACCTGATTTAGTAAAAAAACAGCTTCATCAAACTTCCTAGAATCAGCTAAAGCAGAAGCTTCTTTTAAAATAAAATCACATCTAGAATTGTAGTATTCAATGATCTTTTCTTTTCCTTCCTTTATGGCTTGTTTAATTAATTTGTGCCTTGGATTAATTTTTCTAATGGCAGATATAAAAGCTTTATCTTCTGAATTACCAATTCCTTTAAATTCGACAAATTCTGAACTAAATGCTTTCCCATCTATACCATCACCAACGGCAAGAGTGGTTTCTATGGTAACTAAATATTTAGTTGGTGCAGTTGCCGTAATATCTTTGGTTAAAATATTAATATCTCCAGAAATAATAAATCTGTTATTTCCAGAAGCTCCACCTCCACCCATACCATTTCTACTAGCAATTTGCCCTAATTTAGTAACAAATAATTTTCGAGCACTGGGTGCGTTTTCAAGAATATCATCTGGTACAAATGTATTCAATACTATTCTTGCTGCGTCATCACTCTTTCCTAAATCATTTTGAGATTGAATGGAAAGTGATAATGATAATAAAAAAACTATTATTAAACTTTTTTTCATAATATTTATTTTTCTCCTATTGTTATTCTTGCTTTACCTAATCCTATAGTGGTTACCTTAGAGGGATACCCAAATTGTTTTTTTATAAAACTAGAGATTTTCTTCGCAAACTTGGTAGCATCCATAGGCTCTATGACAGGATCTCCTCCACCAAATAAATCCTCTACCTCTTCATTCATCTCTATTCTTAATTGTGTAATTCCTATTTTATTTTCACCTGGATTATACGAGAAATTTCTGTCTTTAGCGATGGAACCTACGAAACCTCTAATTAATGAAGAAAACTCCATTTCTCTCCCTTTAAACTCAACATCGTCATTGAAATAATACTCAAAACTATCAAATCTTCTAAAGTCTAAAGCAATTTCCCTACCATTTTCAGCTATATTTTTGAAATGATCTTGATGTCGGGCTAAGAAACCATCCATTTTATCTGTTACGGCTTGTCTAAGTAATGCGCCTACAGATGCACTCATAGACTTTGGACCATCATCATTGGCAACACCAATAGATTTATTGGTATAGGAATCTAAAGCGTCTATTCCGTAAGATACCCATGTTTGAATACCATTGGTCTCAACAGACCAAGTTACTTTCCATGTAATATCGGCTTTTGCTACATTTAATAATTCATCTAAGATACTAGTCTCTTGAGCTCCACCATCTCTACCTTCAACTGCATTATCCATGGCATCTCCTTGACTTATACTTTTCATAGTTTCAGCCAACCTCACTGTAGGATACCCTCTTTCAGATACCATCTTATCTAAAGTACTGATGGCTATGTTTAAGTTTTTATCTAATAGGGCTGAGGCATAATCTGGTACTAAAGTTTTCACACCTTGATTATCTACAAACTTAGCATATCCATTATCTTTTAACCAACCATCACTTGGAAAAATCATGATTGTAGGCTTCATTCCGCTTCCACCACCTAGGGCAGCACCCATGGGTTCAATAATTTTATCGTACTCTAATTTTTTTCTTAACTCATCTACATTTACTGAAATAGCGTATGTTGCTTTATACATTTTTCTTTTCTCTCTTTGAGGAGGAAACTCAGGTGAACCTGAGGGTGAGGTAGCAAACTGATTGTATTGTCTCGTATTGTAAAAAAAATCTTCGAAGTATTCAAAATTATCATTGTACACCCCATTTTTAATTAACGGCTCTTTGGCTGTACAGCCTAAACTATTTCCAGTAACTCCTTTAAATAGCACAGCGTGAATCGCATTTTTTTTAGCTTGGTTGAGCGCCAATCTTACATCTCCAACATAAGAAGTAACCTCTATTAAGTAAGAACTTCCTGCTCCTCCAGATTCAAAACATTTAGATTCATATTGCCAATTCCTTGTTCTTTCCTCAGTAACTTTTCTATTGCTATTTGTTTGAGAAAATAAAGAGTTAATAGGGATTATTAATAAGGCTACGATACAGATTTTTAAAAATTTCATATGTTATTATTTTATTAGTCTTACAAAGTGAATTCCAGGTACATATTTTTTACTACCCTTCTTGAAATAGGTTAATCCAGGTTCAATATCTTCTCCAGTCCAGGTATTGTCCCAAACTCTTTTTTTATCAACCTTCATGGTTCCTATCCTTTTATATTTTCCTTTTCTTGTTTCTAAAACCTCAAAAGTTTCTCCACCATCTATTCCTTCTTTTTTACCAGCAGCTAATGAAAAATCGTCACGTAAAGGAAATATAGGTTTAAATATATCATTTTTCTTTTGTAATTTAACCAATACCTTATCCATATTTCTTATGGTAGATAAATCAAATACATCTTGTTCTGTTCTTCCTTTGTCTTCTTTTTTTAATGAAAAAGTTACTAGTGATGTAGCTTTTTCTTGGCTTATAAACTCCAATTCAAAATTAGTTGCAGCAAATTTCTCTAAGTCAATTTTTTTCTTCTCTTGGTCTATGGTAGAGATAAATAAATTAAATACATCTTGATCCCATTTTAATCTATACAACCAAGCAGTGGTCCAAACAGAAAATCCTTCAGAAGTTTTTTCATATATTTTATCAGCAACTTTGTATGCTTTAGCTTGCAAAAGAGCTGGTAATTTAGTAACCTGCTGATATGCAACCTGTCTAATCACTTCAGCGGCTATAGCGTTACTTACATAATTTAATCGAGTATACACTACAAACGTATTGTTAATTAATGAATTCATTTGATCAATACCTCCTGTTCCAGACGCACCAGCTATTGCCGCCATTTCCATAGTTTTAGTTTGCAATGCTCTTAAAGTAATTGTCCCCATATCATATGAACCATCCTCTTTTATATTAAACCACTTTTTAATGATTTCATTAGCCATCTTATTAGATTTGTTATACTTGTTAAGTTGTAACTTAACCATAGAATTGTCTTGAGCTTTTACTAGCCCACCTGTACTTCCCTCAACAGCACCTTTAGCTGCATCGGCAATAGCACCACCTAATAAACTTTTCTTCTTACCAGAAGCTTCTTTTTCTTCATCTGTTAATTCATATTCAGATAACTTAATCTTGTTCAAATTTATACGATGGTCATTATAATTTTGAGGAAACTGAAACTTGTTGTAAGATTCTAATACTTTGTCTCCATTATCAAAATTAAAATCGTCAACTAAATGCATGTGAAGAGAACTTCGCACAAAATCTTTTTTTTGTTGAGATAGAAGTAAACTTGGGATTACCAATAATAAGATTAATACTGTTTTTTTCATGATGTTTGTTTTTAGGTTTTTAATTGATTAGTTAATAAAAATTCATAAACATGAATCTAAAAAATAAAAATTATTTTAGTGGGGTATTAATATAATCGGGGTAGAAACTATGTAATGGGGTAGTTATACTATTTAGGAGGTATTAACCTAGTAATTAGGTTAATTAATTTCAAATGTAATAATTTGATTTTAAACTTATTATAAAGTTATTTAAAAATTAGTACAATTTTAGTACATCTTCAAAACTCAAGGATTAATACTTTATTTAATATTATCTCTAACTTCTGTAGGCAGAAACTCAAAATAATCTTTAAAACATTTTGTAAAATATGATGGAGAAGAAAAACCTACCTTATAGCAAACTTCACTTATCGTATATTCTGTAGTTTCAATGATTTGTTTTGCTTTTTCCAACCTTACTTTCCTTATAAACTCATTTGCTGTATCTCCAGTCAAAGCCTTAATTTTTCGATATAATTTACTTCTACTTAACAATAATTCTCCAGCAAGGTTTTCTACATTTAATTTTTCATCATTTATGTTTTCATTTATATAATTGAGAACATTATTCATAAATTCCTTGTCTATAGAAGTAGTTTGGTTTGAGTTTATTGTTGAGCTAACACTATTAAAATATTTGTCAAATAAAATTTGCCTACTTGTAATTAATTGGTTTAAATGAGATTTTAAAACCTTCATATTAAAAGGCTTATTTAAATACACATCTGCACCAGAATCAATACCTTTTACTTTATCGATTTGCATTCCTTTTGCTGTTACCATTAAAATAGGAATATGACTCGTTTTTATATCACTTTTTACTCTTACACATAATTCAAAACCATCCATTATTGGCATCATAACATCCGTAATTATAATATCTGGCATGTATTTATTTGCTTTTTCTACACCTTCTAAACCATTTTCTGCTTCTTTAATACTGTATTCTGTATTCAATTCATTTTTTATGTATGCTCTCAACTCCGAATTATCCTCAACAATTAAAACTAATTTTTTACTATTAGATTCTTCTTCTAACATTGGCAAAAACTCCTCTATGTTTTTATTTTGAGATTCTGAGTATTGATTAATAACCTTATGATCTTCTTTATTAATATCAGTTATCTTTAGATGATGATACCCCAATGGAAAGTAAATTTTAAATTGAGTTCCTACATTTTCTTTACTAGTCAAAACAATTTTACCCTTATGAAGATTTACAAAATTCTTAACCAATTCTAAACCAATTCCTGTTCCACCGTAATATTGCTCATTCATCTCATCAGCTTGATAAAAACGATCAAAAACCTTGGTTAGATTTTCTTTTTTGATACCAAGACCAGTATCTCTAATAATAATTTCTAATGCTTCAATTGGTGTTTTTTCATTCACCAAAGGAAGGTCTATTAATTCTAGAGATTTATTTACATGAACTGTAATTAAACCTCCTATTGGTGTTGCTTTAAATGCATTTGACAATAAGTTGAAAATAATTTTTTCTAACATAGAAGGGTCAGACCATATTAGGAGATCATCCTGATCATAATCAACAGTTAACATGATATTTTTAAGAAAAGCTTCTTCTTCAAAATGACTAACCACCTCCTGAATAAATGGTACAATATTAATTTGAGAAGCATTGATTGTCATTTTATTGAATTGAAGCTTTCTGAAGTCCATAAGCTCGTTAATAAGTCTCGAAAGACGCTTAGCGTTTTTAAAAATAATATTGTGTTTTTCTTTAATTTCTTTAGGAAATTTATTCTTTGTGTTTTGGATGATATCCTCTAATGGAGTTAGAATAAGTGTTAGAGGTGTTCTAAATTCATGAGAAATATTTGTAAAAAATTGTATTTTTTTTGCATTTAGGGCCTCAAACTGCTTGTATTCTTGTCTTTCTAACTGTAAAATTCTTTTTTCTTCTATTCTAGTGTTTAGGAACTTATAGATAAAATACCCTAATAACAATACCATTAAACAGTAACTTACAATTGCCATTTTAGTTGACCACCAAGCTGGTTGGATTTTAATCTTCAATGTTGTAGGAGTGTTATTCCAAATACCATCATTATTAGAGGACTTAACCATAAAAGTATAATCACCAGCTGGAATATTTTTATACGTAGCACTTCTTGTGGTTTCCACATAATTCCACTCATTATCATAACCCTCTAAAAAATAAGCATATTGATTATTTTTACTACGAGTATAATTGATCCCAACATAATCAATTGTAAAAACTCTTTGGCTGTGATTCAAAACTAATTCTTTCGTTTTAGAAATGACCTCTTTTAATGGACCCTGATCATTATCTGGCTTAATCAAGTCATTGAAAATCATTAAGTTAGATAAGTAGACTATTGGTTTTTCCTGATTATAATTAATCTCGTCTGGATTGAAGAAATTTATTCCTCTAGAGGAACCAAAATACAACACATTGTTTACATCTTTATAAACAGCATTATAATTAAAACTATTAGATAATAATCCATCCTTTTTACTGAAATTTATAAAGGTATTTCTCTTTGGATTTAATTTAGTAAGACCTTTATTACCCCCAATCCAAATAGCGCCTCTATGATCTTCAGTAAGTGAAAAAACAGTTTCGTGAATTAAACCTGTATTTTTATCGTATCTTTTAAAAGATTTCTCTTTAATGTTATATTTAGAAAGGCCATCACCTAGCGTTCCTATCCATAAATTATTTTTTGAATCCTCAAATATGCTAAATACAATACTAGGTTTTATTGAATTATTAAAATTTGCTTCTAAGTCGGCATTCATTTCTTTATTTAAAGAACTAACTTTAAATGTGTCATTCAAAGACGATTCAACTTTAAATAGGCCCGCCCTAGTCCCTAGCCAAATATTATCATCATGATCAACTAATACTTTTCTAATATTACTTGTATTAATATTATATTTTTTAAATTCTGATGAATCATGATGTTTAAAAATTTCTTTAACTGGATCATATGAATACAGTCCACTTAGAAACTGTCTCTTATACACATCTGACGCTGCC
>OLHI01000135.1_pt1 | contig 20120 bp, 17 predicted proteins | sample 1609501 | NCBI WGS metagenome assembly OLHI01 (sample SAMN05416862, study PRJEB24817) | seawater metagenome | isolation source: Sea water | place: Canada:Atlantic | collected 2013-11 | reverse complement strand
TCGCAGCGAGCTGCTTGCGTGCAGCCTCGAAGAAACCTGGCTCAACAGTCGCAGGATCGATTGTTATATCGCGGATGCGCTTAAGCGGCGCACCGGATGCAACAAGCTCTTTTGCGTAGGCAATCGCGCCAGCCTGCACGTCATCGCCCGCAACTACCTCGTCGATCAAATTGAGAGCCTTCGCTTTCTCTTCGACAAGGGGGATGTAAGCGACAGCCTCGCGGCGACTTATGCCTGCTCCGGTCTCACGGCCTATAGTGCGCTGAACAAGCTAGGCGAAGTAGGCAAGGGCGATGAGGTAGTTATTATAGGCGCAGGCGGCGTTGGCATGATGGCGATACAGATCGCGCTCTCAAAAGGTTTGGATCCTATTGTTGTCGACATCGACGAAGCTAAACTCGCGTCAGCCAAAGAGTTGGGTGTTACGCGTACGTTCAATTCGGGCGATCCACAATCGGGCAAAGAGATTCGTAAGTCGACCGGCGGCGCCTACGCGGTGCTCGATTTCGTTGGCGCTGAAGCCTCGGTTAATTATGGGCTTGGCTGCCTTCGTAAAGGCGGCATGATTATCATTATTGGCTTGTACGGCGGATCACTGAATATTCCCATTCCTTTCTTGCCGATGAATGCGCGCATTATTCAGGGTAGTTATGTTGGCACGCTCAAAGACATGGGCGAGCTTATGGAGTTGGTGCGAGCGGGAAAAATCGATCCGATCGAAATTCATGAGCGCCCATTGGCCGAAGCCGAGGCGGCGCTTGCCGACCTCAAAGCGGGCAAGGTGCGCGGTCGTCAGGTGTTAGTCAATAACTAGCAGAAAGAACACAGTAGAGGAGTAAAAAGGTGCAAGCGATTGCTCACTTAGAGGATTTCAGACAAGAAACACGCGCGTGGCTCGAGGCTAACTGCCCAGCGTCTATGCGCACGCCTATGGTCGACGCTGAGGTGGTTTGGGGTGGTCGTAATCCGACTTTCGTCAACCCAGAAAGTAAACTGTGGCTCGAGCGAATGGCAGAAAAGGGGTGGACGACGCCAACTTGGCCGGCCGAATACGGTGGCGGCGGATTGAGCAAAGACGAGTCGATGGTCCTCGCTCAAGAAATGTCGCGAATAAATGCGCGTCCGCCGCTTAATAGCTTCGGTATTAGTATGCTCGGTCCAGTTCTCCTTGAGTCTGGCACGCATGAACAGAAGAGTGAGCATATTCCTAAAATCGTCCGCGGTGAGATACGCTGGTGTCAGGGATATTCTGAGCCCGGTTCAGGGTCTGATCTCGCGAGCTTAAATACTAAGGCAGTTCTCGACGGCGATGACTATGTGATCAATGGCTCCAAAGTATGGACCTCGTATGCCGACAAAGCAGACTGGATTTTTTGCCTAGTACGCACCGATAGCGACGTGCCAAAGCATGCAGGCATCAGCTTTATCCTCTTCGATATGGACACGCCGGGCGTAACGACCAAGCCTATTCAGCTTATTAGCGGTATGTCGCCTTTTTGTGAAACCTTCTTCGATGATGCGCGCGCGAAAGCTGCCAACCTTGTCGGCGGTCTTAACAACGGCTGGGCAATCGCTAAGCGTCTTTTGCAGCACGAACGCACGATGATATCGGGCTTCGGATTAGCGGGTAGTCAGGGTGATCGTGGCGGAACCACGTCGACTATGGACAGCGTCGAACGCGCAGCCATGCACTACCGCGGGGATACCGACAAGATCTCCGATCCGGGTCTTCGCGACGAGATTGCGAAGTTCAAAATTGATAGCGCAGCCTTCGCGCTGACCTCGCAGCGCTCGACCGAAGAATCAAAGCAGGGTCAAGGCCCCAATGCGACATCGTCGATGCTCAAAAACTACGGCTGTGAGCTCAATAAGCGCCGATACGAGTTACTCCTTTCATCCCTCGGTAGCCAAGCGCTAGGCTGGGAAGGGGAGGGTTTTGCGTCAGACGAGATCGCCGTGACACGCGAGTGGCTGCGATCGAAAGCGAACTCGATCGAAGGCGGCACCTCTGAGGTTCAGCTCAATGTGATCGCGAAGCGTGTTCTTGGCCTGCCAGACATGCTTAGTCTGGTGCAGAAATAGTTTGTTAACTCGGTGGCAATAACCGCCGAGCGAGAGAGAGAATTATGAGTTTAGTATTAAGCGAAGATCAGCAGTTATTGAAAGACTCGGCGAAGGCCTTCGTCGACCAGAACGCGCCAGTGTCGGTGCTGCGTGGTCTGCGCGACAGTAAAGACGCGCAAGGCTACGACCAAAACCTCTGGCGACAGATGCTCGAATTGGGCTGGGCCGGCATGGCGATTCCCGAAGCCTACGGCGGATTTGAATTCGGCTACGGCGGCCTCGGCGTAGTACTCGAAGAGTCGGGACGCACGCTTGTGAGCTCGCCATTAATCGCTACCGTCCTTCTCGGCGCGTCGGCGATCAACGAGCTTGGTTCGGACGCGCAGAAAAGCGAGTTTTTACCCCAGGTCGTCAGTGGCGAATTGTTGCTTGCGCTGGCTATAGACGAGAAGCCGCATCATCGTCCGTGCCGAATCGAAACCTCTGCCGTTAAATCTGGTGAGGGCTATGTTCTCAACGGATGTAAAACCTTTGTGCTCGATGGCCATATAGCAAACAAGCTTGTCGTTGTTGCTCGAACCTCAGGGGCAATCGACGACGAGGCAGGGTTAAGCGTATTTTTGGTCGATGCCGCTGCAGAAGGCGTGTCGATAAATCGCAGCTGGATGGTCGACAGCCGTAATTCGGCGATGCTAAGCCTCAATGATGTAAAGGTAGGAGCCGATGCGCTTTTAGGTGCTGAAGGCGATGCCTATTCTAGCCTAACTCGCGTTCTAGATATTGGCCGCATCGGCGTTGCCGCCGAGATGCTCGGTAGCATGCAGCAAGCGTTCGAAATAACCCTCGACTATTTAAAACAGCGCGAACAATTTGGCGTACTCATCGGGTCTTTTCAGGGTCTGCAACACCGCGCAGCCGAAATGTATTCCGAGATCGAGCTGTGTAAGTCTGCAGTCCGCGCCGCACTGGCTGCGCTCGACGATGCCGACAAAACTGATGCTGATATCGCGGAATTTGCCAGTATTGCCAAGGCTAAACTTAGCGAAGTGGCAACGCTTGTGAGCAACGAAGCGGTACAGATGCATGGCGGCATTGGCATGACTGACGAATACGACATCGGTTTTTATATGAAGCGTGCGCGTGTTGCCGCCGCTTTCTTGGGCGATGCGCTTTTCCATCGTGAGCGTTACGCAAGTCTCAATGGGTTCTAAAAAAGGGATGGCACCATGACAATGGACGAATCGGTTAACGTATTCGATGAGCCGCTCGAACCTTGCGGGACGGATCCGGTAACGGGATTTTTCCGTGACGGCTGCTGTAACACCAATGAAGATGATCATGGCTGCCACACGGTGTGTGTGGCGGTGACCGACGAGTTTCTTAGCTACACGCGTTCGCAGGGCAATGACCTGAGTACGCCGGTTCCGGCGTTTGGTTTTCCGGGGCTTAAACAGGGAGACTCTTGGTGTCTGTGCGCGTCACGCTGGCTTGAGGCGCATGATGAGGGTAAAGCCCCGCGTGTTTTTCTTCGGCGCACACATAAAAAGACGCTAGAGACTGTGGCTATGGACATCCTACGAAACTATGCAGTCGACCTAAGTTAGCGGGTAAGCTCATTTCGCTACCGCGTTTTACCGCGTAGCAAAAATGGATTCTAGTTGCGATGCTGAAGAGTAACACCTCAAGGATTCGCGGTTTCTCGTTGCTCTGTAAACGCGGCACGGTGTTCCTCGTTGCTCTTTTTGTAATCGTAAGCTGCTCTGTTGGTCAGCAGGTCAGGCCCCTTGATGATTCCGCGAGACTTGCTAGCGGATTCGAAGGCGGCGTTTTTTTACTCGATGGAGAATCGGGTGAATTTTTCGCCACAAGTGAGCAATGGCTTGTCCGCGCTGCCATTCCTGCGTCTACTTTCAAAGTGTTTAGTTCGCTTGCCGCGCTGGAGTCGGGGGTCGTTGCTTCGACAGATCAAGTCATTCGCTTGCCGACATACAGCAGTACGCGTGAGGAAATCAACCGCGACCTCGATTTTGCCAGTGCATTCGCGCTATCGGCACTCCCTCACTATCAGCATTTGGTGCGCGAAATTGGCGCTACCAAAATGCAGTCCTATCTCGACAACGCCGACTACGGCAACCGATCGATGGGCGGCGGAGTCGATCAGTTTTGGATTGCGGGTGACCTGCGGATAACACCCCGCCAGCAGCTCGAATTCCTCCGCCGCCTCCATCGCTCTGAGCTACCTTTTCGGGATACAGTCATGGGACAGGTTCGACAGATAATGCAGCGCACTGAGCGTGGCGGAAACGTATTTGGTAAGACTGGCTGGGCTACCTCTGCAGAGGGCTTGCATACAGGTTGGTCGATAGGCTGGCTTGCGCGCGACCGAAAAGAGCCGCTCTACTTCGCCACGCTTTTACAAACAACCGAACCCGGCGACAGCTTCCTCGATATTCGCTTACTCTTATCGTTAGAGGCGTTAGACCAAGTCGAATCTCAACACTAAGCCGAGTCGGCTAGTAATATTTAGACTGCCAAGGGCATGACTTCGGGGGTAGACTGAGCGCCTCACGCGGAACTGTTTAGGCGCGGGCATCGAAGGCCCGCTTTTCTGGAGATAAAGCAATGAATAACCCATTTAAGGTAAAGAGTGTCTCTACTCTATGGCTAAGTATGGCGCTGCTGTCGAGCGCGGTGGCGCAAGTTCCCATTATTCAGCCGGGCGCACCGGGTCAGCCGAGTCGGCAAATAACAATCGAAGAAGCGTCTAACCTTGCGGGCCTAAGCTATACCGATGCTGACGTTAAATTCATGCAGGGCATGATCATGCATCATTCTCAAGCACTGCAGATGGCCGAAATGGTCGAAATGCGTAGCTCTCGCGAAGCTATACAGCTAATGGCACTGCGTATTTCGCTTTCGCAGGAAGACGAGATAGTGATGATGGAAGAGTGGCTAGAAGCGCGTGATCTTCCCCGCGCTATGCCGATGGCAGACATGCAGGCAATGGCGTCTAATCACGAAATGATGCCGGGCATACTGACTGAGGCCGAGCTCGATGAGCTCGCTGGATTAACTAGTCAAGAATTCGACACGCGCTTTCTCCAATTAATGATCAAACACCATGAAGGCGCAATAACCATGGTCGATCGTCTGCTCGACCAGCCTGGCACGGCCCAGGACTCGGTGCTTTTCGCCTTTACTACTGACGTGACCTCAGACCAAACGAGCGAGATAGAGCGCATGAGCGCGATGCTTGCCGGATTCTCGCCCGACCCGCGAGTAAACCTCAAGCCAGGTTATGACGACGCGGGACAAGCAGCGCTCAATATGCGCTTGCTCGCGGCGCTGCCGAAACCTGATGGATTTTTCGATCCAGCAAACCCGCAGGGATTGCCGATGAGTCGCGCGCGTCCGCAGGTATTGCAATCGTCTCAGGCAGAAGAGGATGAAAGCGCAGCGGGCAACAGTACTGACGCTAACTCTACGGTCGAAACGCTGACCAATGCCGCAGACGAGGGCGTCGTTCCTGCTGATACTGAGGACGAAACGGCGGAGCCGCGCCCCAGTTTAATGAATTTTGCGAACACCGATTTAGTGTTCGCAGGGGACGTCGTCGTAGCAGGTAATTATCATGGATTTAACGCCTATGATATCTCCCTGCCGCGCGAGCCCAAGCTACTGAGCTCGGTCGTGTGCCCGGGCGGTCAAGGAGACGTGTCTGTTATTGGCAACCTGCTTATTATGTCGGTCGAACAAACTCGTGGTCGGTTAGACTGTGGCCTCCAAGGGGTTGCCGAGCCCGAAAGCGAAGAGCGTTTCCGCGGCATACGCATTTTCGATATAAGCGATTTTAGAATGCCAATTCAAGTGGGCGCGGTGCAGACCTGTCGCGGCTCACATACGCACACTGTGGTCACCGACCCCGACGATGCAGGCAATCTCTATATTTACGGCTCCGGCACAAGCTCTGTCCGTCCCGGTGAAGAATTGGACGGCTGCTATGACGAGTCGCCATTCGAGAATCCAGAGTCGGCGCTTTTTCGCATCGATGTCATTCAAATTCCCGTTAACGATCCTGCATCGGCGCGTGTAGTGAATCGGCCGACTGTATTCTCAGACCCTGCGTCGGGCGTTATCGCCGGTCTATGGGAAGGCGGGGATCATGGCCCTGGCACTCAGACAACTCGCGAGACGAATCAATGTCACGACATTACTGCCTACCCCGAAGTGGGTCTTGCGGCGGGCGCCTGCTCGGGTAATGGCATCCTGTTGGATATTTCAGATCCTGTGAATCCGACGCGTGTCGCCGAGGTAATAGACCCCGGTTTCGCCTACTGGCATTCGGCGACTTTTAGTAACGACGGGCGCAAAGTGGTGTTCACGGACGAGTGGGGCGGTGGCTCTCGGCCGCGCTGCCGCGCGTCTGATCCGATCACCTGGGGCGCCGATGCCATCTACGACATAGTCGACAACGAGATGCAGTTTCGCAGCTATTTTAAAATGCCTGCCCCGCAAACCGATCAAGAAAACTGCGTCGCCCACAACGGTTCACTCATCCCTGTCCCCGGCCGCGACATCATGGTTCAGGCGTGGTATCAGGGAGGGATTTCGGTTTTCGATTTTAGCGACTCTTCCAACCCACAAGAGATTGCGTTCTTCGACCGCGGACCTGTTGATGCCGAGGAACTCATTCTCGGTGGTTACTGGTCGGCTTATTGGTTCGAAGGGCTGATATACGGCACAGAAATCGCGCGCGGTTTCGATGTGCTCGAGCTCATGCCGAGTGACTATTTGAGCGAGAACGAAATTGCGGCCGCGTCATTGCGAAGCGCTGGCGGCACGTTTAACGCTCAGCGCCAGCAGCAACATATATGGCCAGCCGAACCCGTTGTCGCTCTCGCGTATCTCGATCAGCTGCAGCGCAGCGAGGTGGTTTCGCCGGATAGGGCAACAGATCTAAGCAGTGCGTTAAGCGACGCACAAGATCGGCTTAATGAGGCCGTGAGCGACGAGCGAGTGGCTGGCAAGCTTAGGTCGTTGGCGGTGACCTTCGATACCGAGGCGGAGTCTCTGCGCGGCAGAACGCGAGATCGTTTCGAAATGCTAAGCGATTCGCTAGAGGCGATTGCCGACAGGCTTTAAAGACTATTCAGGAGTTAAAAATATGAGTCTCACTCCTTTTCATATCGCTGTGCAAGTGCGTGACATTGACGAAGCGCGGGAATTTTATGGCTATAAGATGGGCTTGTCTGAAGGTCGGAGCGCTTCTGACTGGATAGATTTTGACATGTTTGGGCATCAGTTTGTTGTCCATCTAAATCGTGAACTTGGCCCTGATGGATCAGTACGCAGCATAGCCAACGCCGTCGATGGTCAGGGTGTGCCTGTTCCACATTGTGGCGTTGTGCTTGCGTTCGATGATTGGGAGCGTTTCGCCGATCAGGCCAGAGGATTCGTTGACGAATTTGTGATCGAGCCGTATGTCAGGTTTGCGGGCGAGGTCGGAGAGCAAGGGACTATGTTTTTCTGCGACCCCAGCGGCAATGCGCTCGAATTTAAAGGATTTAAAGATATTGCTTCGCAACTCTTTGCGAAGTAATTCACACGGAGAGAGCCCGAATAATAGTCGACATACTAAAAGCGATAATCGAACTCGGGCTGCCATTAGCCTTGCTAAGCTGGCTCATTTTTATGCGCTTGTTTATCAGCGGTGAGCTAGATCGACAGTCGGATCGCAAAGGAATAGAACGCGGCGTTAAAAAGATCAAAGCGTCATTTAAGGATGAGAAGAAACGGACATTCGCCGAAAAATCCAAGACCGACCTAGTGTTCGAGAAGTGGATGTATTTTGGGAGTGGATTCTACGGTTTGGCAGCACTCTGGACATTAGTAGTTATTGAGGTCAGTGAGCTAATCGGCTTTGTCTTTAATTTCCCCGGCCTCGATGCGCTTTTCGGTGATGGGTTAATTGCCTTCCTATTCAATTTAGCTATGAACCAACTGAGTAATCTGATCAGTGCGTTTATGTGGTTCAGCTATTGGGATGGCTCTATGCTCATCTGGGTATTGGTTGCGTACGCAGGTTACCTTGCGGGTATTGAAGCCGCGCGGCGTAACCTACAAGTATCGAAAGAAGCGCTCCTCGAACGCGTGAGACGCAAGCCGAGCGACTAGGCTAAGCGGCCACTTTCTGCTCGCTAGACAACCCGACTTCCTTCGCGAGTAACTCATAAGAGCGTAATCGAGCGCGATGGTCATGCACGATAGTCACGAGCATTATTTCGTCGACACCAAATTCTTTAGAAAGCGATTCGAGTTTTGCCTTCACTTGCGCCGGTGTTCCAACGGCGCGCTTTTCTTGGTTCGAACGGATAAGGGCTAGCTCGCTGGCTGCGTAAGGATAGTCCCGCGCTTCCTCAGGCGTAGGGAAAGGCCCCGGATTGCCCCGCAGCAGACGGATATACCAGAGGTCGCGACTGCTCGCCAAACGCTTCGCTTCTTCCTCAGTATCGGCGCAGACCGCGAACAGTGACAGGCAAGTATGCGGTTTGTCGAGGTTTGGCCCCGGCTTAAAGCGAGCGCGATAAATATCGAAAATATCTGGGCTAATATTCGGATTTATAAAATACGCGAAGTTATAGGGAAGACCTGCAAGTCCTGCAAGCGTTGCACTATCGTCGCTGGAGCCTAGCATCCACATTTCAGGCGGCACCTCGGTTTTGGGAAATGCGCGCGCATTCTCCATGCCAGGCGTGGGAGGGTCGGTGTCGTTTAACAGAGCCTGCAGGTCTGCGATCATGTTGGGGAAATGCTCGGGCCCCACGCGCGACCCATAGCGGATCGCGGCGGCGGTGAACGGGTCTGTGCCCGGTGCGCGCCCAACACCAAGGTCGATACGGTTTGGGTAAAGCGTCTGCAAGAGTTTGAAATTCTCGGCAACTTTATAGGGGCTGTAGTGGGGCAACATGACGCCTCCCGAGCCTAGCCTTATCTGCGTGGTTTCAGCGCCTAAGCGGCCAAGCAATACCTCCGGCGAGCAGCCGGCAAGCGCGCCGGAGGCGTGATGCTCAGACACCCAGTAGCGATGGTAGCCTAGATTGTCGACGTGCCCCGCCAGCTCGATTGTCTCCTGCAAAGCAGCAAAGGGCGTGCTGCCAGCACGGACGGGAGATTGATCGAGAACCGATAATGTCAATGTCATAGCTAGTCTACTATTGCCTGATAGATGCCGTTGCGCAGGGTGATGTGGTCGTCGAGCCCGGTAGCTGGAATAATCTGCGTGAGATAAACCACGACTAGGTCCTCTACCGGATCTACCCAATAGGTTGAATGATACGCGCCGCCCCAGGCGTATTCGCCCTCCGAACCGAGTGTTCCGCGCAAGCCTACGTCTGTCGCTATAGAGAAGCCTAAGCCGAAACCTTGGCCTGGTCGAAACTCAATCGTGCCCAAGTGATCCGTGGTCATGAGTTCGATTGTCTTGCGAGACACCAAGCGATCGCCATTGAGTTCGCCGCCATTTAGCGTCATTTGTAAAAACTTAGCGTAGTCGCCTGCTGTTGAAAGCAAGCCGGCGCCTCCTGAGAAACTCTGCCGTGGCCCATCGGCATAGAGCCCTTGGCTCTGCATACCATTGGTTTCAGGAATCGCTTCGATACCCCCTTCCTGTTTGGGACGGTAAACAGTGGCGAGGCGATCGCGTTTGGCCGCGGGCAAATAGAAATGCGTGTCGTTCATCCCTAAAGGCGCGAAAATATTGTTGGCGAAAAAGTCAGCGAGAGTCTCGCCGCTGACGACTTCGACGACCGCACCGAGGATGTCGGTGTTGTAGCCATAGATCCAACTCTCACCCGGATGCGCGTCGAGTGGCAGCGCTGCCATGCGCGCTATTGTTTCTCGGACGGGCTCTTCGCGGTCGGCGAAATACCAGCCCTGCATGTTTGCCCGCTGCCATTCTGCTGCGCTGCGTCCCGTTCCGTAACTCATGCCGCCTGTGTGCGTGAGCAGATGGCGTAAAGTGATTTCATTTCGGGCAGGCTGGAGTGTGTAGCCGCCGGAGTCGTCCGAGACTGCGACCTGCATGTTGCTCCATTCGGGCAGGTATTTTGATAGAGGCTGGTTAATATCGAGAAGCCCGCGTTCCTGCAGCATCATAATCGCAAGGCTGGTAATCGCTTTGGTTTGCGACGCGATTCGAAAGATAGAATCGGTGTTCATTGCGACGCCCCGAGCGACATCCTGCATGCCATTCGCTTCGTGCGCGACGACCTCGCCGTGACGCAAAACAATATAGACTTGACCGGCGAGGCGACTGTCTTCGTTGTAGCGCTCAAGATTGTTGTCCAGCAGAGCGAGGCGTTCACCCGACATGCCAACGCGCTCTGCCACAATGGGTGAGTCGGCTAGCGCGATAGAGGGAAGGGTAGACGATAAGAAAGCCGATACGGCACCGAGGACAAAAAGCGCTAACGCGCTTCCATTGTTGCGCAGATGATGTGTATAAGGCATAGCGAGGCTCCTAAGCTGTTATTTTTCTTGCTCTGATTCTCATGTTCGATTATTGACCGCGCGCCGAAACAAATCAATCAAGCGTAGATGCCGATGCCTAGCCTTCTTGACAGGCATAGAACGAGCCTTCATGATCACGTCATGAATTTTTCCTCGCACAGCAATACTCCCTTCCGCCTTGTCCAAGGTTGGCGCCGCTCAATGGGTCGCCGGTAATTTAGTACTGGCCGCCCGAAGTAGTGGCAGCCGTTTGTGCTCCTGTTCGTCCTTCTGTTCGTTCTTCTGTTAGTTCTAGTAGGTCTTTCATCTTAGCCACTGCTTCTGCGGTCAGTCCGTTTCGTTACTCATGTAACAAATCGATTGAGCCAATTTGAGCCAAATTAGGCCAAATTAAGCCAGATTTTGAGAGGCAAGGAATAAACAATGACTAAACCAATAACGAATACCCTGACGAATCTCGGTAAAGGCGAACGCTACTTGCGCTATACATGTGGCAGTGGCGTAGGGATCACTCGCACCGCGAGCGCACTCGACTACCCGCAGGCAGTCTCTCGCCTAGCTGAATCACTCGACTCGGCGCCCGGGGTGCTACTCGCCTCGAGCTATGAATATCCGGGACGTTATCGCCGTTGGGATATCGGATTCGTTAACCCCCCTTTGTTATTTGAAGCACGCGGCAGACAACTCGCGGTGCGGGCGCTCAATCGGCGTGGCAACATTCTTTTAGTTGAGGTTGAAGCGGCGCTCGCAAGGTGTTCTGACGTGACCAGCTGTAAACTAATCCTCGGCGATAAACCCGAAACAGTAGCAGGCCATTCTGCCGCATCTATCAGCACGAATAGCTTCGATAGTTTGGCGGTAGTGGTTGCCGAAGGTAAGGATGAATTTACCGAAGAGCAGCGCTCAAGAAGGGCAACCGTTTTTAGCGCGCTGAGAGCGATTATTTCTCACTTTAAGAGTTGCGAGGACTCTTTTCTCGGGCTGTTTGGTGCCTTTGGTTACGATCTAACCTTTCAGTTTGAGGAGATAGAGAGAAAGCTTGCTCGAACCGAGGGCGACCGCGACCTCGTGCTTTATTTTCCCGATGAGATCATCGTCGCCGATCACCGTGTCGAAACCGCAACAAGCTACCGTTACGAATTCCTCTGTCGAGAAAGGCAAGAGAAGAGACAAAGCGAAAGCGGTGTAAAGCATGCAAGTTTCACCGAAACAACTGGTGGTTATGCCCGCACAGGGCCGGTACAACGTTATATTCCCGCACCGGTGACCGAGCCGGTTTGCGATCATGCGCCGGGCGAGTTCGCAGCGAAGGTCAAACTCGCGCACGACTATTTTCGTCGCGGCGACCTCTTCGAAGTTGTACCAGGGCAGGTGTTTAGCGAGCCCTGCCGCGATACGCCTTCACAGGTTTTTGGCCGCCTCCAATCGAGCAACCCAGCGCCCTATGGCGCGCTAATGAATCTAGGCGAGGGCGAATACCTGGTTGCCGCCTCACCCGAAATGTTTGTGCGCGTAAGAGAGCGGCGAGTCGAGACTTGCCCTATCTCGGGAACGATTAAACGTGGTCGTAATGCGATCGAGGACGCAGCGCAGATCAAGACGTTACTCAATTCAGCGAAAGACGAAGCAGAACTTTCTATGTGCACCGACGTCGACCGCAACGACAAGTCGCGCGTCTGTGTACCCGGTAGCGTCGAGGTTATTGGGCGTCGTCAGATCGAAATGTACTCAAGGCTCATCCACACAGTCGACCATGTCTGCGGAACCCTGCGCGAGGGCATGGACGCGCTCGATGCTTTCCTCGCACATACTTGGGCGGTAACGGTTACCGGTGCGCCGAAGCACGCAGCGATGCAGTTTATCGAAGACAACGAAAAATCGCCGCGTCACTGGTATGGAGGGGCGATGGGGCAGCTAGGTTTTGATGGCAATATCAATACTGGCCTGACGCTGCGCACCCTGCGGGTAAAAGACGGAATGGGTGAGGTGCGCGCGGGCGCGACGCTTCTCATCGACTCCAACCCCGAAGAAGAGGAAGCAGAAACGAGATTGAAAGCCTCAGCACTGCTTGCGGCTTTGCGAGGGGATAGTGTTTCGCGCGAGGCTGATCGTATGGGCGCCGGCAGTACGCAGGCGAATGCGTGCGCACAGGCGGTGGCAAAAAAACCGATTCGAGCTCTTATGGTCGATCACCGCGATTCTTTCGTGCATAACCTTGCGAGCTATTTTCGCGAGTGTGGCGTCGAGCTGATTACGCTGCGTCCCGACGCGGCTAGAAAGTCGCTCCGGGAGTGTGCGCCCGACCTCCTTGTTCTTTCCCCCGGCCCCTCACAACCACAGGCTTTTGCAATGAGTGAAACGCTTGGTTTGGCGGAGGAGCTAGGTGTACCGGTATTTGGCGCATGCTTGGGTCTGCAGGGAATGGTCGAATATTTTGGCGGTAGCTTGAGGCAGCTAGATAGACCAATGCATGGCAAGGGATCGGAGGTGGCTCACGATGAATCGTCGCTCTTTAATGGGATAAAGAGCCCTTTTATTGCCGGTCGTTATCATTCTTTAGTGGCGGATGAGCTGCCTGAGTGTCTGCGAGTGACAGCGCGGAGTGATGATGGCGAGGTGATGGCAATTGAGCATAAAACGCTGATGATGAGCGCCGTTCAATTTCACCCCGAGTCGATTATGACGCTTGCCGAAGACGCCGGGCGCAGGCTTATCGCCAACGCCATCGACACTCTCCTGGCGACTCACTAAGTGGCCGCTAGGGTGCAGTCACCGGAGGCAGTTCATTCTGAAACCAAATGGCGAGTCTGAGGCCAGCGAGTCCCAAGCGATCGCTTGCGATACTGATCATCTCGTTGACATAGTCGTCGTTGAGCGTTTGGTTTGGTAAGCGCTCGGCACCGCTGCTGTCGGCGCTAGCAATCGCGGCGAGGAGAGAATCGTCATAAACCGAGGGGACCAAAAACTCTCGGCTTTCGGCAAGCCAGAGTGTCCAGTCGGACTCGCGACCCGAGAGATCTTCGTATGTGGCGGCGTAGAGTAGGTTTCGCGACTGTTTATCAGCACCGCGCATCGCGCGATCCCACACCGAATGCAGATTGCTCTCGCCAACTCGAATCGCGTTGCCGCCGCGGTCGCCGGTGGCGAACAACTCGGCGCTGTAGAGTGAACCCGAATGCAGTGGCTGATGAATATCGCCCATGAGATGAAGCACCCAGCATAGAGCGACGGCGCGCTGCGCCGGCTCCGCATCGCCATCGGCCAGCACGCGAGTAGTGTAATCCAGCGCGGTAACGACATTGTCGGCATCACGTTCGGATGTGATTGCGCTTCCGGCTACGCCTTGGATCTCTTGCGCAGGCGGGCGATTCACATAGATATTGCCTTGCACGTTGGCGCTATCTCGCAGCCAAGCGCCGTCGATATAGTGCCAACTGGGGCGACTGTATTTCTCGCGTTCGCTGTCATTAAAACCGCGCGCGATATCTGGCCAGTAGGCTGCTTGTCCTAGCAGCCAGCCAAGCTGGCGCTCGGGAGGCGAGTCGATAAGGTCGGCAGGCATTTGACCAACGAAGTCTTGCTGATAGCGAGGGTGCTGCTGCAAGAGCGTGAGTAGTTCGCGCTGTGTGTCAAAGTCTAAGTAACGCAGCGCGACGTTCGCCGAAAGCCTGTGTCCTGTTTCATCCCAAGCCTTAGCCGCGCCGGGTAGTAGAATTTGCATGACGCCAAGGCAAACCACCAACGCGCGAGCAGAGGGCAAACACAGGGATACGCGGGACAGTGCGGAGCACAGAAAGGTGGGAAACTGAAAAAAATGAGCGGGGCGGGTCATGCGAATGTTCTCTGCTTTGATTGGTTATACTTCGAGCCACTCTGCACGCACATCATGCGCTTGGAGCAGACTCTGGGGTGAGCCTTCGTAAACGATTTTACCATGGCCCATCACATAAAGGCGGCTAGAGATTTTGAGGGCGATCGACAGTTTCTGCTCGACCAGTAAAATCGATACGCCCCGACTCGCAATCTCTTGCAGCAGTTTGCCTATTTGTTCGACCACTTTGGGGGCTAAGCCCTCGGTTGGCTCGTCGATCATAATCAGCTCGGGGTCCCCCATCAGCGTGCGGCACATACACAGCATTTGCTGTTCACCGCCACTCAACACCCCGCCTGGCACCTCGGCGCGTTCGGCGAGGTTGGGAAACATCTTAAACATTTCGTCGATAGTCCAGCGACCACTTTCTGCCTTGCCCTTGAGTCCGAGCGTGAGGTTTTGGCGCACGGTGAGTGTTGGAAAAATATCGCGGCTTTCGGGCACATAGCCGAGCCCTCGGTGCGCTATCTCAAAACTCTTTAGCCCTGCGATTTCCTCGCCTTTAAACTGAATAGATCCTTGGGGTTCGACCTCGCCCATGATGGTCTTAACGGTGGTCGAGCGCCCGACGCCGTTACGGCCAAGCAGGCTGACGATCTCGCCGGCGTTCACATGAAAATTGACGCCTTGCAGGATATGGCTTTTATCGTAGTAGGCGTGCAGGTCAGTCACCTTAAGCATCGCTTGGTACCTCCCCTAAATAAGCCTCTTGCACCCGCGCGTTGCTGCGAATATTTTGGGGCGTGTCGGTGGCGATAATCTCGCCGTAAACCAAGACGCTGATGCGGTCGGCAATATCGAAAACAATATTCATGTCGTGTTCGACCATGATAAGTGTTTTACCTTCGGTGATGCGCCGAATCAGTGCGACCGCGTTCTCGGCTTCGCTATTACTCATGCCGGCAACGGGTTCGTCGAGCATGATTAACTCGGCCCCGCTCGCCACGGCAATGCCCAGTTCGAGCGCGCGCTGCTGTGCGTAAGCGAGTTCGCCGCTGGGCAGCTGGGCTTTATCGCTCAGGCCAATCTGTTCGAGTACGTCGAGAGCTTTCTCATTGAGCGTTCTTTGGCGCCCCAGTAGCTGCCAGAAAGAATAGCGATATCCCTCGGACCAAAGTAATGCGCAGCGTATGTTTTCGAACACGCTCATGCGCGGAAAAATATTGGTTACCTGAAAGCTTCTGGCGAGCCCGCGGCGAGCGATTTCATAGGGAGGCAGATTGTGGATCACCTCTCCCTTAAAGCCGATGGCGCCTGAGCTTACGTTGTAGCGCCCGGAGATAAGATGGAAAAGCGTCGACTTGCCTGCGCCATTGGGGCCGATTATGGCGTGTTTCTCTCCCGCTTCGATGTCGAGTGAGACGTCATTTATTATGCGAGTCGAGCCAAAGCTTTTGCAGACAGAATCGAGGGTTAGGAGGCTCATCTTACGTCTCCTCTGTCGTCGGCAGTCGGCGTGTTGGCAAGCGCCCACGCGGCTGCCAGGCGAGGACGTGAGAGTTTGACTCCGAGTGCGCCGATACCTGCGAGAGCGAGTAAGATCCCCCAACTGAGCATCGATTCGGCACCGAGACTCAAGCCAAAGAACGGCAGAATGTCGTCGCCTTTATGACTAAGTTCGACGAGTCCGACAAAGGCAGCCAAGAAAACCAATGCAGGGACCGCAGTAACAAAATAGGGGAGTATGAGAGTCCCGAGCCTGCGATTCTGCCACGCAATCTGATGCATCATGATGAAGCCGGCAAATCCGCGAGGCAAAAATATTACGGTGAGTAAAAACATAATGCCCAAGTACAGCATCCACATCTCGCTGTAATTACTAAGCAGTGAATTCATTAGCGTTAAAATTACTGCTCCTACGATAGGCCCAATAAAAAAACCGAGTCCTCCGATGTAAGCCATGAGAAGGACTCGTCCCGAGGTAAGGGCATTGAGATTCTCCTCGGTAATGAATTCATAATTGATCGCGAATAGGCCGCCAGCAATGCCCGCAAAGAGTCCTGCTGCGCAAAACGAGATGAACCGAACACGGCGCGTGCTGTAGCCAATGAACTCCGCGCGTTCTGGGTTGTCGCGAACGGCATTCGCCATACGGCCCGCAGGCGTTTGCGTAAACAGATACATAAAAAGTGTCGCGACAAAAAGCCAAAATGCACCCAGATAGTAGACCTCTGCATCTTGTAAAAATTCTATGCCGAAGAAAGGTGGGCCATAGGTTCGATCGCCGGTTACACCTGCCTCGCCACCGAAAAAGTCGGCAAAAATGAGCGAAGAGGCGACGATGAGTTCGCCGATGCCTAGCGAGATCATCGCAAACACTGTGCCTGATTTGCGCGTAGAAAAGCTGCCAATAAAGATAGCGGCGACAAGTCCAACGGCGCCACCGACAAGCGGTATAAGCGTAATCGAGAAAACGAGCACTTCATCTGCGATGAGATTAAGCGCATGTACGCTCATAAATCCGCCAAGGCCAAAATAGACGGCATGGCCAAATGAGAGCATGCCGCCTTGGCCAAGCAGCATGTTGTAACTCAAGGCGAAGATAATCCAGATAGTCATCTGATTCAGTATCGAGATGCCTAAGACAGAATCGAAAATCGACGGTAGAAAAACAAGCGCAAGCGCGAATCCAAGCCAAACAGGCAGCTGCTTTTTCATGTCATTGCTCCCTGTTACCCATGAGCCCAGTTGGTTTAAAGATGAGCACCAAAACCAGAAGGAGGTAGGGCAGCACCGGAGCGATCTGTGGGAGATTGAGAGTCCATAAATCGTTGAGTGGATGACTGCTGTCGAAGCTCAAGCCAAGCAGGTGAAGCAATTCGGGCATGCCTACATCGGCGGCTATCGCATAGGACTGCAAGAGCCCAACGAGGAGTGAGGCAATTAGCGCACCAGGCAAACTGCCCAGTCCACCGATAACGACGACGACGAATACTATACTGCCCAACACCGTTGCCATGCCCGGGAACGTGGTTAAGACTGGGCCGGCAATCACGCCGGCTACGCCTGCCAACGCTGTTCCTACGCCAAATACACACATAAAAATGAGCGGCACGTTATGGCCAAGATTCGCAACAGTCTGTGGGTGGCTTATCGACGCTTGAATAATAATCCCCACGCGGCTTCGGGTAAGCACGAAATAGAGTGCGCCAAATATGAGGCATGCGATAGCAATCATAAACCCACGGTAGGCCGAAAATTCCTGTCCGAATAACGTGAAGAGGGCGAAATCGAATAGCTCGGGCGACTGGTAGTTTTTCGTGTCGCGTCCCCAGAAAAACTGCACCGCTTCTTCGATTAGAAACGCAAGGCCAAAGGTAAAAACAAGCTCGGCCACATGACCCGATTGATGCACACGGCGAAGGCCGTAGCGCTCAACAGCGGCACCGATACATCCGACGATGAGAGGGGCGAACAGCAATCCACCCCAGAAACCTAAGTAAGCGCTAAGGGTATAGGCGAAATAAGCGCCAAGCATGTAGAAGCTCGCGTGGGCGAAATTGAGCACGCCCATCATGCTAAAGATTAGCGTTAGCCCGCTTGCTAGCATGAATAAAAGCAGGCCTGTGACGAGTCCATTTAGTGTGGCAAAGACGAATACTTCAAACATCGTTAGCGCCGTGGCCGGCGCATGCGGCAACTGTGTTCGGTAATCGTCTCGGATGTACCAACCTCATATTCGGTTAACAGACCGAAACCCGAGTTATCTGCGTCGAATTCAATTCCTTCGTCTGTCTGCTTGGAGATATAGAGCGGCTGAAACAGCTGATGGTCTTCGCCACGCATCCACAGCTCGTCTCCGGCAATGCTTGTAAATCGCATGTCTTCGAGCTGAACAGCGATATCGTAAGGGTCGGTACTCTGGGATTGCTCCATCGCCTGAACCACCATCATTAGCGCGTTTGCGAGCCGCGACTGGGTGATGTCTGAGTTGGGGTGTTTAGTTTTAAACGCTTTGTAGAAATCACGTCGCTCATCACTAGCAAGCGGATTCGCGCGATCGGTGTGGATGAGACGAATGCGGTCTTTACCATCCGCACCTAGCGTGGCTGTAATGCCATCGTAGGCGGCATAAAAAGTGTAGATGGGCACGTCTAGGCCGGAATCGATTATAGACCGCGCGAGAGACACCATGTCGGCGCCGAAATTACCGGTCACCACCGCATCAGCGCCAGAAGAGGCGATCTTGGTGACATAAGGTGTAAAGTCTTTCACTTGACCGATAGGGTGGAATTCGTTGCCGACGATCTCGATGTCGGGTCGTTTCTCCCCAAGCAGTCTTATGGTGTTATCTGCTACCACTTGGCCAAAAGAGTAGTCTTGGCCTATGATGTAGACGCTGCTGAGTTCGTCGTTCATCGCAATAAAATCAGTGAGCACGTCGAGTTTCATGACCGCATGGGCGTCGAAACGGAAATGCCAGAAGCTGCACTCTTCGTTTGTCAGAATGGGATCGACCGCGGCATAGTTAATCTGCAAAACCTCTTGGCCTGCATTGCGCCGATTATGCTTCGAGATAGTTTGGTTTAATGTGTTGGCCACGGCAGAGCTATTGCCCTGAAATATTATTCGCAGCTCCTCGCTTACCGCCCTACGGAATTGTAATTGAGTCTCGGTTGGGCTTTGTTTATTGTCCAAGGGCACGATTTCGATCATGCGTCCGCCTAGGATTCCGCCTTTGGAGTTGTAAAAGTAGTCCGCAGCGAACTCTAGGACGTTTAAGCCGCTTGTGCCGACCGAGGCAAAAGTGCCTGACAGTGGATCCATAAAGCCGAGGCGAACCGGTTCTTGAGCGGTGGCCGCAGAGAAAGAGAACGCGCAGACCAGTGCCCCAATCGAAAGCGAGGCACGTCTGGTTAAAGACTGTCCAGCAGCAGATTGGGCACTGTTTAAGTGCGGCTTTGATTGGTGGTGCTTTGATTGATGGTGCTTAGATTGGGGGCGGCGAAGGCCAAGAATCAGCGTCATGAATAAAATCCTAGCAAGGCGATAGAATAGGTTCAGAATTGAAGCACGTTGACCGACCTTATCGTACCCTGAAACACTGTGCAACAGCGCAATCGTTGGCTAGTCTTGGGGGTAATAATGCATTTAATTTTTTGGGTTTATGAGCAGAAATGCGTGAGATTAAAGAAAGTGAAGTAGAGTTTTCTGCTATGCGGGCAAGCGGCCCGGGTGGACAGAACGTCAACAAAGTATCAACTGCAGTGCAGCTTCGCTTTGACTTTTTGCGTGCGCGCTTATCAGAGGCGCAGCGAGAATTAATCAAGGGTACGCGCGATGCGCGAATAATTTCGTCTGGTGAGATTGTAATCAAAGCGCAGAGGTTTCGCAGCCAAGAGAAAAATAAGCAAGATGCACTGAGCCGTCTTAATGCGCTGCTCGACAAAGCGACGACAGTAAAGCCAGCGCGACTCGCAACCCAGCCTACGCGCGGCGCGAAAGAGCGTCGACTGGAGGCCAAGCGAAATACATCGGGGAAAAAGTCGGGCAGAGGGTCTGTACGTGACTTGGATTAGCTATGCGCTTGCTTTGCTGTTAACACTCGGTGGGCTGAGTGCACAAAAAGTGCAGGCGGCATCGGGGGATAGCGCGGGCGTCGAACGCCTCTCCTCTCTTGGGCTCTATAGCTATGTGCGCGATACCCTCAGCACGTTTGAGGAAACAGGCCGGTTAG
>OLHI01000134.1_pt1 | contig 20402 bp, 22 predicted proteins | sample 1609501 | NCBI WGS metagenome assembly OLHI01 (sample SAMN05416862, study PRJEB24817) | seawater metagenome | isolation source: Sea water | place: Canada:Atlantic | collected 2013-11 | reverse complement strand
CAGAGTAGATCGTCGGCAGCGTCAGATGTGTATAAGAGACAGTGCCGATAGAGATGGAGTGCGGGATGCTCAGGATCTCTGCGCCGACACACCCCTAAGCTATGCGGTTGATAAAGATGGCTGTCCGATTGCGATAGAAGAGGTGGCTCGCATCGAACTATTGGTTAACTTCGACTTCGATCGTGCCGAGGTAAAAGAGCAATACTTGCCCGAGATAGAGAGCGTGGCGCGGTTTATGGAGCAGTATCCTGACAGAGTGGTTGAGCTCGAAGGGCACACGGATAGCAGTGGAACTGATATTTATAATTTAGGTCTTTCGCAGCGCAGGGCAGAGTCTGTCATGGCAGAATTAGTGGGCAGATACGGCATCGCGGCGAGTAGAGTTTCCGCCCGAGGGTATGGCGAGTCCCAGCCTGTCGCGAGTAATGACACCACTCAGGGGCGCGCGGATAATAGGCGGGTAATAACTGTCGTGATAAAGACGCTGCAGCGTTATCAGACAAGGTAATTACCCTGATTTAGGGTAAGAGGATTCGACTGCTAGGCGAGGGGGCGATAGAATATTGCTCTCTTTCTGCAACAGTAGAATATTGTGTCTTACCGCAGTCCCTCACAAGCTGACATTCCAGGCTCAGAGTCGTCTCCACTGGTCGAGTGGTTCGTTCGCGGTAGCCGGTCTATAACCGAGAAGGCTGAGTGGCCGGTCGCGGGTGAGGCTGTCACCGCTATGCCTGCGAACGCCCGAGATTGGCTGTTCGATTCTGGGTCGCTTACTGCAAGACTTAAAACCTTAAGCGAGGGCAAATTCGCAGTCGAGGTCGTCGACGAATCGTGGCTCGTTTTTCCTGAGTTACGGTTCAGGTCGCGCTTTGGTCCCGTAGCACCAGAGCATCGTTTTTGGTCTCGCCGCGTTGTTTTGCTCGGTAACGGAGTGCCTTGGGTTTTCGCAAATACCCTCATACCCACTCATTCTCTAGGCGGTGATTTAGAACAAATCATCCGATTGGGCACGAGGCCGTTAGGTGAATATCTCTTTAGTCAGCCGGAGCTTTCGCGTTCAGAAATAGAGATAAAAGAGATTGCCGAGCAGAGTTGGGGGAGACGCAGCTGGTTTTTTCTTAACGCTAAGCCTGTCCTTGTTGCCGAGTACTTTCTGCCAGCGCTCCTGCGCCAAATCCCTCCCAAGGCGTAGGGTTTTTCTTTTGCCGCCTCCAAGTTGTCAACCATAAGTTACCGTTTGCTGATTCACATTATCGAGATTTTCTTTAGCATAAATCTCTCATTGTTCAGGATAGCTCCTATACTCATCCAGGCAAGAGTGTGTTCTAGGACTAATCGACAATTCAGTGGAGCTGCACGTGAACTACAGTGATAGTGGTGATGGGAAAGAGGACAGCGGTCCAAAAACCAAAGGCATTCCGGCGCGAGAGAATTGCTCTGCCAGCTCCCGGGGAGCGACTTTTGCAAGCGATTCGCTAACGGTCTACCTAAACGATATCCGAAAACCTGAGTTACTGAGTGCAGAAGAGGAGTGCCATAGCGCTCGTCGCGCCTTGTTAGGAGATGATGCAGAAAGGCGAAAACTGATAGAAAGTAATTTAAGGCTTGTCGTAAATATTGCCAAGCGCTATATGCACAGGGGAATGGCTCTTGCCGATCTTGTCGAAGAAGGGAATCTTGGCTTAATTCATTCGGTAGGTAAATTCGATCCGGAGCTAGGTTACCGGTTCTCTACTTACAGCACGTGGTGGATTCGCCAAACTATCGAGCGGGGGTTGATGAATCAGGCGAGGACTGTTCGGCTGCCAGTTCATGTCGTCAAAGAAATGCGCGCCATGATGAGAATAGATCGGGAGAATTTTACTGAGGCGGGCTTACCAATAACCAGCGCTGAGCTTGCGCAGAAAACACAAAAAACACGTGCCGACATAGAGCGGCTTAAGCTGCTAAACGAGCCGACCTTTTCTGCGGATGCGCCGCTCGCCGAGGGGTCTGCTGATTTTTTTGTCGATAGCCTGCGAGGAAGTCGGGAGAGGGAGCCCGATCGCGTGCTTCAACTCGACGCAAGAAACGAAGCATTGGTTCGTTGGCTGCAATGCCTTACGCCGCGGCAATACGAAATAATTGTGCGCCGATTTGGGTTAGACGGCCATGATGAAGAAACCCTCGACAAAATTGGTGAAGATGTTGGTGTGACTCGAGAGCGGGTGAGGCAGATACAGATTGAAAGTCTGCGCCTGCTTCGCGAGATTATTTTGGCTGAGGGGTTGCTTGCAGAACATCTCGATTAGCGTCGCTGCTTGAAGCGTTACTGCGGCTGCTCTATCCTGCAGCGCTCTAGGCGAAAGGTTTTGCTTCGCCGGCGCAATGGGTAGGAGAGAAATGAATGCTGAATAGTGACAGCGAAGGGTCGTTGAAGGGTAAGGTTGTTATCGATTTGACGCGAGTGTTGGGCGGTCCTTACTGTACGCAGATTCTTGGGGATCATGGGGCGGAGGTGATAAAGATCGAGCCTCCGCGCGGAGATGAAACTCGAGACTGGGGGCCTCCGTTTCACGATGAGGATGCGCCTTACTATTTAGCCGTGAATCGCAATAAACGCGCGATGGCGTTAGACCTTTCGTGTAGCGAAGGTCAGGCAGTTCTGCTGCGCCTTTTAGAGTCCGCCGACATCTTAGTCGAAAACTATAAGCCGGGGACAATGGAAGGCTGGGGTCTTGGATTTGAAGAGGTGCTTCGCGCGCGCTTTCCTAAGCTCATCCATTGCCGGGTAAGTGGTTTCGGCGCGGATGGCCCCTGGGGCGGCTTCCCAGGCTACGATGCGATTGTTCAGGCGATGGCAGGATGGTTTAGTGTCAATGGCGAGCGCGGGAGTGCGCCAGTGCGCTTGGGGCTTGCCATGGTAGATATGGGCACGGGCCTTTACTGCGCAGTTGCTATTCTTCTGGCGTTAGCCGAGCGAGAAAAATCGGGATTGGGTCAATACTTGGATATGACGCTTTACGACTGCGCGGTGTCTTTCATGCATCCGCACATACCCAATTACCTATACTCTGGAGAAATTCCGGGCCCGACAGGCAATGCGCATCCCAATATCAGTCCCTACGATACTTTTCGGACAAAGACAGTCGACATATTTATTGGCGCAGGTAATAACCGAGCGTTCGCGAAACTTTGCGCGGAGGTGGCGCGGCAAGACCTTCTGGCTGATCCTCGATTTGCAAACAACAGCGACAGAGTCAAAAATCGTGATGTGCTAAAGGTCGAGCTCGAGACTGCCTTAATGCGTATCGACGGTGCGGAGCTCGCTGATACGCTGGCGCGCGCCGGACTCGCCTCCGGGCCGATTCACAATACTGCGCAAGTTGTAGCGCATCCTCATACTCAGCACAGGCAAATGATTGTCGAGAAAGAGTGGTATAAGGCGCTGGGCTCTCCAATTAAGCTTAGCCGGACGCCAGCCTCCCTTCGTTCTCTGCCACCTAAATTCGGCGAGCATAGCCGCGAGGTGTTAACGGAATTCGGATTCGAAGACCACGAAGTCGATGCGCTTTTAGCAAGCGGTGTGGTGCCAACAGTTCGGCACACTTAGTACCGAAGCTTGTGTAGAGCTAGTGTAGAGCTTGATGAGTTAGGGTAATAAATGAGTCTGACGAGTCGCGCGCTCGCAGTCTTGCCTATGGTGTGTTACTTTGGTATAACACTATATCAAACAATCTCCTGAGAAAGGAATTCGAGTGTTAGTCAAATGGAAGCAAGGCGAGCCGATCTACCTTCAGCTTAGGGATCGGCTTCGTGACCTCATTTTGCAGGGCGTTTACCAGGAGGGTGAGGCGGTTCCCTCGGTGCGCCAGCTGTCGGCCGATCTTCGAATTAACCCTATTACTGTCTCTAAATCCTTGCAGCTATTGGTTGATGGGGGCTGGATAGAAAAGCGTCGGGGGCTAGGAATGTTTGTCTGCGTCGATGCACGCGCGGCGTTGGCTTCGAGCCAGCGGCAGTATTTTCTGGAGCATGAGTGGCCGGATATTTTGACACGACTAACACTACTTGGCTTGCGCGTGAGCGACCTGCCAGACCAGCTGCCGGATTAGCAGCGAGAGAGTTAAAAAGGGAAACTAATTATGGAAAACACACGACAAGAGAGCGCTTCGCTCGATGCTAAATGGCGGCCCGAAAGCGCGATTAAGGCAAGGAATCTGTGTAAGTCATACGGCAGCTTTAGGGCACTTGATGGCATCGATCTCGACATCCCTCGAGGCGCCATTTGTGGGTTAATAGGGCCTAACGGCGCGGGCAAAACAACTGCACTCAAGTCGTTGGTCGGTCTCTGCGATTCCGACGGTGAGCTCAGCGTTATTGGGCATGATCCGCGGGTCGCAAGAGCATCTCTGATGCAAGATGCCTGTTTTATAGCCGATGTGGGCGTGCTGCCCAAAAGCCTTCGCTGTATTGACGTGCTTGCCTATGTCGACGATGTTCATCCTAAATTCAATCGAGCAAAGGCGCTGAGATTTCTCGCCACAACAGATATAGACCTCAAAAAGCGCGTCAAGACACTGTCCAAGGGAATGGTCACTCAGCTACACCTAGCACTTGTTATGGCGATTGATGTCGAGCTACTTATTCTTGATGAGCCTACGCTGGGGCTCGATATTATCTACCGGCAAGAGTTTTATGACCGTCTGCTCACTCAGTTTTACGATGGCAGCCAAACGATCGTTATCAGCACACACCAAGTAGAAGAAATCGAATCATTGCTGTCGCATTTAATCTTTATCTCTCACGGAAAAATAGTGTTTAGTACTGAAATGGAAGCGTTGCAACAACGTTTCGTCGAGGTGACTGTAGCTGCAGAGAGCTATGCCGCAGCAGACGCCTTAAACCCTATTTATACGCGCGCAACGCTGGGAGGGAAGGAGTATTTATTCGAGCTTGAGGCAGGCGAACGAGGGCTTGGTGATCGGAGTCGATTTGAGCGTCTGGGGCGGGTCAGCACGCCGAGCGTTGCCGACGTCTTTGTTGCGAAGCTGGGAGCCTCTCATGGATAGTTTAGCCGTAGGAACAAGAACGATTAGGCGTTGGCGAGGACTGCTGTTACGCGAAATTCGAGAGAACCGAAGTCTATTGCTCTACGCACCCTGCCTACTCGTTTTGGTTGCTATTCTCCTCGGTATGCGCCTCTTTACGCTGTTGCCCCTAGAGCGGCAAAAAGCAGGATTAGAGCTGCTTTTCAATCGATTTGAAGGTCTCAATGCCTCAGACGTTGCTCCTCTACTTACCTCAGCGGGCGCGCTGAACTTGCTTTTTATCATTGGCATCGCGACGAGTTATCTTGCTTCGAGTCTTTATGCGGACCGGAAAGAGCAAAGCTATTTTTTTTGGCAGTCTATGCCGATCTCCGATCGCAGCACCATACTTTCGAAGGTGGTGACTGCCGTAGTGATGATCCCAGGAATCTATATGGGCGTGCTGACCGCCGGCAGCCTGATGCTGATCATTGGCGTCGCAGGGTATAGTTTTTCCCTCGGCGTTGAGCTCAATGGGCTACAGGAGTTATTTGCGGCGATGCTTGTAGCTCTCGGCTTTATTGGTCTCTCGGCATTTATCGCGATGCTCTGGTTGCTACCGGCGGTTGGATGGGTTCTCTTGTTTTCGGCCTACGCCTCACGTGTACCACTGCTATGGGCTATCGGCGTGCTTGTGGCTCTGAGCCTTCTCGAGGAAATTGTCTTAGGGAGTAATACTATTGATACGTGGATCGCGAGCCGGTCCAGTCCGTGGCAATATTTGGTGTTTAGCTTCGAGGACATGGCGGCGCGTCTGCTCAGTTACGACATGCTCTTTGGTGCTGCGCTCGGTGCGATGCTTATTACCGGTGCGACGCTGATGCGCCGGTTTGCTGATTGATCGAGGCGAGCGGAATGAAGAGCGAAAACGACACAGGAGAGGATATGGACAGAATAGAGCGCGAAACCAGCCAATCGATTAAGTTGCAGCGCGTGCTGCGCAGGACGCTTTTACGTAACAAGCACTCACTATTCTTTGCAACGATTGCGTTGGTACTCTGCGTGGTAGCAGTGGAGGGGAAGCTGACTGATCGACAGGGGAGAGGTGCTCAATTTGAGAACCCCTTCTTCGACTTGGAAATTGCCCCGGACATTAGATCAAGCCTTCGTTAACTCAGTCGATCAGGCGCTCTATTAAGGCGCGATCAAAGCTCTATCAAAGCGCGGGCGCGGCGTTGGTAAGGGTTAGGCAAGGCGTTAGCGTTGACCTTCGACGGTGCCTCCGAATTGGTTGTTAGCCGCGTTTAGGTGAAGTAGACTCTAGGGCAACCCCTCGCCGCTGCGCGCCACTTGCGCGGTGAAGGCTCGACACACTGCACCTCCGTTAGTCTCTCCTGTAGCGACGGTAGTCTCCTTGTTCAAGCAGACCGCTTGGCTAGGTAAGTAACCGTCGGCCACGCGATAAATTCTTGCTAAGCATTCGTCGAATAAGGCGATCTATCGGAGCTGCTATGACGCAAAATACTCAAGTCCTACTCGCGAAACGTCCCCACGGTGAACCAACCGACGATTGTTTTAAATACGTAACTGTCGAGACACCTGCGCTTGAAGAGAATCAGGTGCTTATCAAAGTTGTCTGGCTGTCACTCGATCCCTATATGCGCGGCCGCATGAATGACATGAAGTCATATGTTGCGTCACTTGAAGTCGGCGATGTAATGACAGGTGAGTCGACTGGTGTTGTGGTTGAGTCTAAATCGGATAAATACAAGGTGGGCGACAGAGTCGCTGCGCACATGGGCTGGCAAACGTATATTGTTGCCAACGCCGATGACCCTCGGCTCATGCCTGTTGATCTCGACAATGGCACACTCTCAGCGCATATCGGCGTGGTCGGAATGCCCGGTCGTACTGCGTATTTCGGCCTTACCGATGTTGGCAAGCCGGTTGCAGGAGAGACTTTAGTCGTTGCCGCCGCGTCGGGTGCCGTAGGTTCTGTTGTCGGTCAGATTGCCAAGCTTAAGGGTCTACGTGCGGTCGGCATCGCCGGAGGCCCAGACAAATGTCGCTACGTGAAAGAGGAGCTTGGCTTCGACGACTGCATTGATTACAAAGCGGGTAACCTTGCGGAAGAACTTGCCCGCGCCTGTCCAGACGGCATCGACATCTATTTCGAGAACGTGGGCGGTGATGTTACCCGCGCCGTAGCGCCACTCCTTAACCCCGGAGCGCGCGTACCAATCTGCGGTTACGTCTCGAATTACAACGACGAAGACATGGCAAGCGCCATCACCCCATTCCATATTCTCAAAGAGCTCGACAACGTTCCCGAGCACCGTTTCTTCGTGGTCACCGAATGGCATGCCCAGTGGGTCGAGGCGACCAAACAGTTAGGCGCATGGATTAAAGAAGGCAAAATCAAATATCGAGAGTCTATCGGTGAAGGCATCGAGAATGCGCCTGAGTTGTTCCGCGGCATGCTGAAAGGACGTAACTTCGGCAAGCAACTTGTGCGCGTCGCCGATGAAACTGTAGGTTAGATTGATGGATTCGAAGTCAGAGAACTTTTCGTTAGACCGTCTGTTCGGTCTTCAAGGTAAGGCGGCGCTTGTAACCGGAGGCAGTAGCGGTCTCGGGCTGCACATGGCCAAAGGTCTTTTGCAGAACGGCGTCAAGGTGATGATCGCCTCGCGTAGCGAAGATAAGTGCACCCAAGCCCTCGAAGAGCTTGCTCCTTTCGGGGAGGTTGCCGCAGTGGCGGCTGATGTTACCAAACAAGAGGCAAGGGCTACGCTCGTGGCGGAGGTTGAGGCGCATTTTGGGGCGCTCGACATCCTCGTGAATAACGCCGGCGCCAACTGGGGAGCGCCGCTCGCAGACTATCCCGACGCAGGCTTCGCTAAGGTTATGGACACGAACCTCAATGCAGTTTTTGCGCTAACACGGGATTTAGTCCCCGCGCTTGCCCGGGCAGCGTCTGCTGATTCGCCCTCACGTATCATTAATATAGGCTCGATGGACGGCATTCATGTCCCCATTGTGCAGCGCGTGCCCACGTTCGCTTATTCAGCGAGCAAGGCTGCTTTGCATCATCTTACGAAAGCGTTTGCCGTCGAACTTGGCGCTCAGCATATTACTGCCAACGCGATAGCGCCGGGGTTTTTCGAATCAAAGATGACAGATCATGTTTTCGAGCACTACCTTGCAGATATCGAAGACGATTGCCCCCTGCATCGAGTTGGGCGCCCAGAGGAAATCGTTGGCATCTTGGTTTACCTCGCCTCGCGCGCGGGTTCCTATACCAATGGCACTGTCATCCCAGTTGATGGCGGCACAAGTATTTCGAAGGGTAAGCGTGAGTGGACCCTCTAGCGTGAGTCGTGTGCTAAGCGAAACCGAGTTAACATTGAATCAAGAGAGAGCAGGAGAGAAGGGTATGAGTTTGTTTAGTCTGGAAGGTAAGGTGGCCCTTATTACTGGCTCCACAAAAGGCATCGGTAAGGCGATAGCACAGCGGATGGCAGAGCAGGGTGCTACGGTTGTGATCTCTAGTCGCAATCAGGATGCGTGCGACGAAGTCGCCGCTGAAATTACAGCGCGAGGGAATAAGGCGATAGGTGTTGCCTGCAACATTAATCACAAGGATCAGCTTCAGCAATTGGTTGAGAAGACAACGGCTGCGCTCGGAAAAATCGACGTGCTTGTTTGTAATGCCGCGTTGAACCCCTTTTTTGGCAAGTCGCAAGACATCCCTGATGAGGCATTCGACAAGATTATGCAGGCGAACATCGGCAGCGTTCATCGCCTGTGCCAGTTAGTGATACCCGGCATCGCCGAATCTGGAGGCGGCGCGGTTGTCATTATTTCGTCTATTGGCGGCCTCAAAGGAACCGATGCACTAGGTGCCTACGCAATATCGAAAGCAGCAGACATGCAGATCGCGCGTAATTTGGCGGTCGAGTGGGGGCCTAAAAATGTGCGTGTAAATTGCATCGCGCCAGGTCTTGTCCGCACAGATTTCGCAAAAGCGCTGTGGGAGAACCCAGATATTTACGCGGCAACGGTTAAGAACTATCCGCTGCGCCGAATTGGCGAGCCCGACGAAATCGCCGGCGCGGCAGTGTTTCTCGCGTCACAAGCGGGGAGCTTTACTACGGGCCAGACGCTCGTTATCGACGGCGGCGGCACGATTGCGAGCTGATCACGAATTTCATATTAATTTCAAAAGTACTTAGTAAAGGGTAAATGCCATGATGAATTTAGGACTATCAGATGAGCTCGTCGTCATTCGTGAGAAAATTCGCACGTTTGTAGAAGAGAAAGTAGAGCCGGTAGAGCAGGATTACCACGACGAGGTAAGCGTTGGTGATCGTTGGTCGCATACGCCGCGTCAAGATGAAATCCTCGAAAGCCTTAAAGCAGAGGCGCGCAACCTCGGCCTATGGAATTTCTTCCTGCCGAAAAGCCAAGGCGGCGCGGGCATCTCAAACCTTGAATATGCGCATCTGGCTGAAATCATGGGACGTAGTCGTCTCGCCTCCGAGGCAATGAACTGCAGCGCACCAGACACGGGTAATATGGAAGTGCTCGAGCGTTACGGCTCCGAAGAGCAGAAGCAGCAGTGGCTCTTGCCTTTGCTAGCCGGTGAAATCCGCTCGGCGTTTGCTATGACCGAGCCGGGTGTTGCCTCGTCAGATGCAACTAATATCGCCACCAGCGCTGTGCTCGACGGCGATGAGTGGGTGATCAACGGTGAGAAGTTTTATATCTCAGGCGCGGGTGATGCGCGCTGCAAGATTATGATCACAATGGTCGTGACTGACCCCGATGCACCTAAGCATAACCGCCAGTCGCAGATTCTCGTACCAATGGATGCCGAAGGCGTCGAAGTTGTACGCCCGATGCACGTTTTCGGCAAAGACGATGCGCCACACGGCCACATGCATATTAAATTTCACAATGTGCGCGTGCCTGAGAGCAATATTATTCTCGGCCGCGGCCGAGGTTTTGAGATTTCGCAGGGCCGCTTGGGCCCAGGCCGTATCCACCATTGCATGCGCTCAATTGGCGCGGCGGAAAAGGCGCTCGAACTTATGTGCGAGCGCGCAGTCAGCCGTGAGGCGTTTGGTAAGCCTCTCGCCGAACTCGGCGGTAACTATGATGTGATCGCAGATAGCCGTATCGAAATCGAAATGTGTAGGCTTCTGACTTTTAAGGCGGCCTATCTCATGGATACTATCGGCAATAAAGCCGCGCGTGATGCTATTTCGCAGATCAAAGTGGCGGTGCCGAATATGGCGCTTCGTGTTATCGACAGAGCTATCCAGATGCATGGCGCGGCGGGTATATCGCAAGATTTCCCTCTCGCATCCCTGTGGACGAGCCAGCGTACGCTGCGCCTAGCCGACGGACCTGATGAGGTGCATCGCCGTGTTATCGCACGTAAGGAGCTTGCGAACTACAGCTAGTCTCTGACCCACCGGCTCGGCTGTTTATAGGCTGCAGCCGCTGATAAGCGACAAGATAACGGAGGCTCAGGCCTCCGTTTTTTTATTCAGAATAAAGGATAAACAGCTAAGACAACGTTCATGAATGCTATCCAAGACATACAATGTGTCGCCACGGCGAAAGGCAGCCTAGCTCGTCTCGTCCGTTTACGCTGCGACATTATGCCGCGGAAATTTTTTGAGTTGGCCTAGGGTTCGGCGCTGACACCTGACATACTGACTATTAATGTAAACCTGCACGCTCAATTAACCAGCGGAGTATCGTATGATCGTCACTGTGACAAGGCCTTTGGCATCGCTTTCTTTTTTAAAAACCTCACTTCGGGCATTCGCGTTTATCGCTTGCGTGTCGCTAAGTATGACTGCGAGCGCGCATAATGTGTTGAAGTCGTCCATTCCCGCCGATGGTTCTACCCTTGAGCGCTCACCCAGCGAGCTCGCGCTCGACTTCAATGGTCAGGTGAGATTAGTAAAGCTGTCCTTAAAACGCAGCGACGAGAGTATCGATGTGGGTTTTAAGCCTGATCTTACCGCAGCGACCTCTTTCATCGTCCCGGTGCCTGAGCTTGCGTCTGGGGCTTATTCCCTCGAATTTTCAGTAATAGGCGAAGATGGCCATACCGTCGCAGGGCACTTTAATTTTGGCATAGGAATGCCTGCTGCTCATGCGGAGAGCGGGCACTAGCCCGCTGGAAGCACACGCCCCATCGATGAGACATTCGTGACTTTGCTTCTGTCTATTCCTAGTATGTGGGCGCTTGCATTCGCCCTCGCAAAGATCGGCGTTTTCGCCGGACTGATCGCGGGAGCGGGCGGTGTTTTGGCGCTGGGCGGCTACCACAATGGCTCCCGCGCGGCGCACACCCGCCTGCTGTCCTACAGTTTATTAGGCGCTTTCATTGGATTTCATTCGAGCCTCGCGCCGGTCTTGATTCAGGCAGGGCAGATAAACGACGCGGGTGTGATGGGCATGTTCGATAGTGACCTGGTTCTGCTGCTGCGTGGCACTCCTGTGTGGGAGTCAGCTGCCTTTCGTGGCGCAGGCTTTGCGCTCTCGGCGCTGTTAATCCTTTCATTGCTGCGAACACTGCGGGCGCAAAGAAAGCCGCCAGACTCAGTCTTTTATCGGCTCGCTTTTATCGGGCAAGCACTCGCGCTCGGCCTCGTCGCCTACGGCTTTACGCTGTCTGGCCATGTCTCTGTGCTCGACGCGTGGCTTCGGGCAGCGCTGGCGTTTCATGTGGCCGCGATGGCGATCTGGGTAGGGATGCTTCTCCCCTTGCGCTGGTGCTGCGACGATGTCGAGAGTGGGGATTTGGGTGATCTGATGAGGCGATTTGGCCGCCTCGGCATAGGTTTAGTCGCAGCGCTCGCCTCAAGCGGTGTATTTATGCTGCTCAATCTAATCGACCTAATCGAGTTGTTCACAACGGAGTACGGTCGCCTAATGCTTTTCAAACTAGGCGCTTTCGTCGGCCTTCTCTCTATCGCAGCCCTCAATAAACTGCGGCATGTACCAGTGCTACACCTGCCTGGCGGCTCACGAGCGCTAGCCCGAAGCATCGATCGAGAGCTTATTGTTGCGATGGTTCTTCTGCTTGTGACCGCAATCGTTACGACGCTGCTTGGGCCTGCGACACACTGAGTGCTCGTCGATTAGGAAGGCTCAAGTAACCTTGAACCTCTGCCGATTACTAACAGATACACCGTCTCAAGCTCTCAACTTCGATTGGTTCTTCTCATGCCTCTGATTAATTCTGGTTCTGGCTACGCTGGCCGCAAGTCTTTTCTAGGCTCACAGCTTTTAGTCGTTTTGATCAACGCTGTGATGAGCGGTGCCGTATTGAGTGACTATGATCCAGCTCCCTTTTTAGCGTGGGTAGATGAGACTAAAACGGCGATTGAAATTCCCGGTGTCGCGGTCGCCATCGTAAGCCGGGAGGAGGTGCTGCATCTTGAGACCTGGGGACAGCGAACAGTCGATAAGTCACCATTGGTGACCTCTAACTCAGTGTTTCGAATAGCCTCGATGTCGAAGACCTTTGCGGGTGCCGCGGCAACGCTTCTTGTCGACAGCAATCAGCGATCATGGGATAGCCGGTTGAGTGAGATCTTCCCTGAGATGAGATTAGGCAATGGGCGCTCTTTTCGCGACATTACCTTCCGGCAGGTTGCCAGCCATTCTACCGGCTTGATGCCGCATTCTTATTCCAATCTCCTCGACGACGGTGTCGAGTATGCGAAAATTAAGCCGCGCTTTGGCGATATCCCTGCCGTGTGTAAGCCGGGTACCTGCTACGGCTATCAGAATGTGGTGTTCTCGCTTATTGCCGATGTCGTCGAGGAAAGTACGGGCGAAGGCTATGAGCGATATATCGAAGAAAAGCTATTCCGACCATTAGGTATGACGACGGCGTCTGTAGGCCTTGCCCCATTTGTGGCGAGCGATAACGCGACCAGTCCTCATAGATTGGTGCGCAAGCAATGGCGTCCAACGAGCACGAACCCCGCTTATTACTCAGCAGCGCCAGCAGCAGGGATTAATGCGAGTGTCTTCGATATGGCGTTGTGGCTAAGGGCAAACCTTGGTGGGTTTCCTGAGGTATTATCGCCGTCGATGCTAAACGAATTACAAACGCCGGTTATCGAGACGCCGCGAGGTAATTATTTTAACCGCTGGGAAGGCATAGAGAAGGCCTACTATGCTATTGGATGGCGAGTTTTCGATATCGACGGTGTGCGCGTTATTCACCACGGAGGAGGCGTGCGAGGCTATCGTTCCGAGATGGCCTTTATCCCCTCTGCCAACATCGGCATGGTGCTGTTGTTTAATGGCGAAACCAATGCCGCGAACGAGGCAGTGCCAGCTTTTCTGCGCGGACTTAAATAAGTTAGCTACAAAAATACTCAGCATCTTCCTAAATAAGGCAAATGACTATGAACGCAACCCTTGAAATTCTAACTGCGCACCGCAGCATTAGAAAATTTACCGATGAGCCATTGCCCGATGGATTGCTCGAGACCCTTTGTACCGCTGCCCAAGCCGCCGCCACGTCGAGTTTTTTGCAAGGCGCCACGCTCATTCGTGTGACTAACCCCGAAAGCCGCAGCACGCTAGCCCGCTGCGCCGGTGGTCAGGGCTATGTTGAGACCGCAGCAGAGTTTTTAGTGCTTTGCGCCGATCTTAAGCGTGCGGGTAACTACTGCCATAAATACGGCAAAGAGTTTGAGGGCGATTTCACTGAGCAATTTATCATTGCAACCGTTGATGTCGCCTTGATGGCACAGAACCTCGTTATCGCGGCTGAATCTGTTGGCTTGGGCATCTGTTACATCGGTGGGCTTCGCAACAATCCGCAGGAGGTGTCTGATTTGCTTGAATTGCCGCGCGGCGTTTATCCGGTATTCGGTCTTTGTCTTGGCTATCCAGACCAAGACCCCGAGGTTAAACCAAGATTGCCGCTCCCAGTGATATTAAAGCAAGAACGCTATAACGAGGAGGGTGATGAAGAAGCCATCACCGGCTATGACGAAACGATCAGAGAGTATTATGCGACGCGTACAGGGGGTGGTCACGGGATTAGCTGGTCAGAACAAGTGGCTGATCTCTTGTCCGAAAAATCGCGCCCACATATGCGAGAGTTTTTGGCAGGCCAAGGCTTCCTTTTCAAATAAAAGCTCAGCCGGCCTTTTTTGATTTAATCTTTAGGCACGACGCGATAGGAGCCTGTGCTGGGCAGGCTTTCGACTGCATCGCTCACCTTACTCGCAATAACCTCGGAAGGGGGAATAGCGTCGTCGCCGATAGAGAATTTGAATTCCCCATTTAACAGGCCGCGTTTGCCATCGGTGACTGACCACCGTGCAATGTAGTATTCAGAGTCGGGTAGCTCGAAGCCTAGTGGGTAGGCAAAGCTGTCCGCCATGCGGTTAGGATCATAGGCAAAGCCGATGTTGATCCAGTCGCCTTCGGCCGAGTAGAGCGCTAATTTAAGCAGTGTGACATCGACGCGAAAACTCATCATGATCATCTGCGGCGACTCATCGAGTACCGAGTCGTCTGTCGGGAAAGTCACCCCTGGCGTCAATACGCCATGGCTATGTTGCGCGGCAAGCGGTGTTGCTAGAAAGAGGAGGCTGGCGGCAAATAAACACGGCAGTGAAAGCAGCCGAGAGTGAAACTCTTGTCGCCCTAAGCACCGACGTTTGCGACTCCCGTTGTACATATGCTTGCCCCCGGCTTTTGCTTTTATCATTGCAGCGCTACTGTTCGAAATACGCCATACACTGCCGCGATAGCGCACACAGTCTGCCCGACTCTTCATATATTCGTCCACTTTGCTGAGTATAGCCATCTGCCGCGGCATCGAGGTCGAAGTCTAGGTAAAACCACTCCCCCTTAACGTCGGCAGGATCCACGATAAACTCCAATCCCCAGCTTACCGAACTGGCTGGTACAAACGGTTTGTCATAGTGGCAGAGCAGAACGGGCGGTGGCATATCAGCGATAGCGATTATCTTTTCGGCAGGATAGTCGGACATATCGCACCGATGCCTCACCCACATGTTCAGCCTGCGTGAGCGCGAGCCAGAGAAAGGCATGGCGTCGCCTACCCAACACCCTTCAAATTGATTAAGGAATGTCGGCATGCGCGCTGCGTACTCAGCGAATGGAATCCCTTCACTGCGGGGGAGGGGATTGCTGAGAGGGGCCGCTTCGACGCGAATACCCTCGCGTGCTTGCCCAAATACGCCCAGCGCTTGCAGCGCTGGCCTGCCTTCGCTTAATACTGTCGCGCTGCACTGCGTTACATTGCGTCCCTGGCGTTGTATCGCTGCCTCAACCGAGAGTGGGGCCGGCGGCAGTGGCGCGATGAAAGAAGCCATCAACGAGCGCAGCGCAGGCTGCGGCTCGAGCATCTTCTTCATGCTGAGGCTGGCAAAGGCAGCGACGAGGCCTCCGAAAGCTGCTCGGCCTTGAGACCAGTTCTCATCAAAATCAGTTTCGTTGGTCGGGCTATTTTGGAGCCTATCTAAAATATCTTGCAGGGTATTGCCGGTCACAGAGAAAACCTTTTCGAGTGCGAAGATTGCCCCTAACACGGGCGTGTAATATTCTTAGCGATTATAGTTTAGTGAATCAATTATGGCTCTAGTTTATCGTAAGCTACAGTGTTTAGGCTTGGTGCATGGCTGCGACTCACAGGGTAGATCATAATGTCGGGCGCGGTTATTTTGGGTAGAAAAGTGAAACAGAACAGGGCCGGTGAAAGTAGAGCTATTGATGTGCTGTCGCTCGTAAAGGCGTGGCACCTTGTTGCAGTGACACTCTGTTCACTTGTTGCAACCTTCGCCGGGGCACAAACCCCCGCAGCTGTCGCCACCTATCCGCGGGCTGCGCTGGATTTCACAGGAATAGTAGCGAAGACGCAAACGACTCCGCTGGATGATTCAGTGTTCGACTCTTCGCCAGAAAGATTGGCGCTGGCATTCCCTGAGAAGGTGCACCTGGTCAAGTTAATCCTGCGCAATCAGGCCCACGACTGGGTTGATATCAGCTTTCGTTACAGTCCGCGCTTAGCGAGCGACTTTGAATGGTCTCTACCGAGCCTGCAGGCGGCTGATTATTACACGGCGGAATGGGCAATACTCGACGAGCAGGACCGTCTCATTAGGGGAAATTTTAGTTTCTCATTCGGCGAAATGGCGCGCATGCCCTCGCTGATTAAAGCCGAGCAGGAATTAGCGTTGCGTCTGAGAAATGGGGAAGACGAGAGCACGCGATTTATTACCCCGCCGCGAACGGAGATAATTCTTGAACAGGAGCCGCGCAGTTATGACCCGCCATTTACTCTCCGTTTGGAGAGCCGCGAGAGTAATGAGATCCGTAAAGAAGATTGCTAGCACAGCTATTGCGCCGGCACGAAGAGCTTCACGCCAGCAAAGAGAGCTATGTCAGCACAGAGAGCTAAGCCAACACAGAGAGCCACGCCAGCACAGAAAGTCCATCTAGCGCCGTGGACGCAGCCACTAGCAGCCACCAACAACCACTAAGAAGAACGCATAAAAAAACGGCAGTACTCATTATGAGACTGCCGCTTTCACGCAAAATCTTATGCGGTGTTCGCGCTATTCAGTGACCCGCACAGTGATATAGTCGTCGTTATAGAGTCCGCCATCGTCGGCACGCGCCCAGAGAATGTAGGTTCCCGGTTTGTCGAAAGTTGCTTTAACCTCGATCATGCCATCTTCCGGAAGCTCGGGTGGAAGCCACAGTGCGCCCCAAGGGGAGTTTGCTGACGTACGGGTGTCTTCCCATGGTTTGGGCAATGGTGGATCAAATTCGACGTGTCCTTCTCCTCGGTAGACATTCCACGAGAGGAATAAACCATTCACCTTGCCGACTGTGATGCGAGTAGGGGGCCTCATCATCCGCCGCATGGCGTCTTTTTCAGAGATTGTGCTGTCTCGACTCGCTTTCGGGATGCCGTCATCTATCACTCGCGTGTTAAGCACCAGAGGCTCACCCACGCGCACGGTACGAATGTCATCGCCTTGCACTTCGATGGTTGGCTTCACGTTCGAGCGAGACTCGGGGCTGCTTGTTCCAGCGCCCAAAGAGCCTGTCTCAGAGGCGATAACGATATTATCGACCTGGTAGTCTGGTTTCAGTGTTGCATAGGCTTTGCGCTCTTGGCCGTTAACGTTGAGCGTCCAAACAAGTTCTCTATCGCCCCAATCTGCGGGCACAACCACCTCGAAATTGAATCGGTTACGTCGCGGAAGAAAGTGCGTTGGCTGGCCTCTATCGGCTTCGCCAGGAGAAAAAGCGTTGTTCTCGCCTACGGGAACATCTGGCTCTTCTAACCAGTTCTCGTTCATGTAGCCGAACATAAAACTGAACGTGCCGTCTGCATTTGGTCGCCAACCTTCGTAAGCTGGTTCTATATGCTGCCCCGATTGGTAACTTGTTTGTGCGAGGCTTGGCGAGCCCGAAAGGCTGAGAAGGGTAGTGATGACTGCGACGAGCAGGGCTTTCGCCCTGCTCATCACACTACTGGAGTTAACATACATCGTGTCTTGTTTCTCTCGAGTAATTAAGTAAAAGCCTAGTTGGCTGCAACTTCGTTGCCTGTCGCTTCACTCTCTTTGTCGGCGATTGGCGCGACAATAGGGGCGAGGCAGAGTGGGCAACCGATAACGTGATCATTCGGTCCGAGATTGAGTACTTGGCGACGTTCTTCCATCGCTTCATGGAACTGATCGTCGGTGAGTGTGACGCGAATACCCAGATCGATGAACATGTTTGTTACAGAGCGATTGCCCGAGCCTTGCCAGTTTCTAGGATCCGGCACGTTGGGGTTAGTCTCTGTATTGTTCATGTAACCGACGATATGCAGGATTGTGCCCTTCGGCAGAATCGGAGCAGCTTGGTCGGCATAGGGATAGCCGCGTACCCAGTTATGGTCATAGCCTACGCAAGACAGGGTTTCGATAGTGTAGCCCCAAATAGCTTCAAGACACATACGCTCACCTGGCGCATGGAGGTGCGGCTCGAAGCTAATGATCTTGGTGTGGTTTTCAAGCACAGTGTAAGCGTGGAGCTCTTGATCGCGGGCGTTGCCTTGGATGCTGATGTCTACGCCATTACCCAAACCGATAAACGCATTCTGGTATTTCGGCTTGTAATCTTTGTCGTGGAAGCGGAAGCCCACTTCGAGGTGACCGGTCGTGTCGCGGCCATTCGAGTGTAGGTGAACCGAATCGGACACTATCGCTGAGCCAGCTTTGAGTAAGCGACCTGCATCTTCGTCGAAGATATCGGCATTTCGGCCCACTTCGTGTACTGGCCATGGGATTGAGAAACCTGGCGCACGCTCACCTTTCTCGTCGAGCATCGCAGTGCCCCAGATCATATGGTGGAATATGTAGCGGCCGCCAACTGTGCCAGAGTCGGCAGAGTTGTCGACGTCGTTGACTTCAACGACTTCGACTGACTTCACGTAGCGATCTTCTTCGAGGCCAGTTGGAATGTAGTCGATTTCACCCCACCAGTCCGGCGTGCCAGCGAGTTTAGTGACATCGTTCATTACGACCACGAGGTCTGGCTTGCCCGCTTTCCACTTTAGGCTGTCGTCGAAAGCGATCTGTTCAGGTGCGTCTGCAATGTCGCCTTTTGGCGTGCCGCTGCGCGCCCAAGTAGAAATAGCAGCGATTTCTTCGTCGCTTAAAGAAGGGTCATCCTTATATTCTTGGATGCCGATGTTCTTTTCCATATACCAAGGGGGCATTGCGCCGGCACGATCGCGAAGACCGGTCTTGTATTCGATCAGGCCTGCGAAAGGGGCTACTTCTTCGTAAGTCACGAGAGGCATCGGGCCCGCGCCGCCATCACGGTGGCAGTTCTGACAGCTGCGCTGCAGAATCGGCTCGATATCTTTGTGGAAAGTGACTTCGTCTTGCGCTGAAACAGCGCCGGCGAATGACATCGAAAGAGTCATTGCGAGCGCGCTGAGAGCGGATTGAGCGGTGAAGTTGCGCATAATTTAGCGCCTCCTAGTAAAGTGTAGAACGATTGAACTGTGAAGAGACACGCGCCCGAGCGAAATGACCCGACACGTATCTTGTTAACTCTCCTAAGATAGCATTGAAAAGGGGCTATTTGGAAGAGGTTGGAACGTTTGGCTGCACGCTTTATGCACCGCGCTCGGGGCCTTTTAGCAGCGCCCAGAGATTGCTGCTCGCCAGTAAACTGGCAAAAACAACAATTAAAGAGAGACAAAACCATTGCAGTGCATAAGACAAGTTCTGATCGACATCGGCGCTCACAGCCGGCCAGTGTCTCGCCAAAGCACCGTCCTGATCTGCAGTCAGCCTAACTTCGAATGGCCAGATGTCCTCCCCCAAGAGCTGACTGACGATATCGAGTTCAAGGTCGCGCATGAAAATAGGCCACTGGGACGCATCAATTTCGCTCTCACGAGGCTTCCAGCCAGCGGATGGCACATAGAGCTGCGCGGTTACAGAAACGGGTCCCTCGACTGGTGCTGTCCGAATCGTTTGCCCAGGTTTGTTCACCGCGCTCGTCCAACCCCTGCTCACGAGCACTATTTGTCCATTGGCGCTAAGCCTGAAGGGGGTGACCACACCATAGCCGATCTGAGTCTGGTGAAACTGCCCGAGGAGTAAAATGGTTTTGTCGTTAAGGTATTCCCCCACAAGCGCGACATGCCGGTTTTGCAGCTCTGGATTAGCGCGGTTGAGGTGTCCATCAGGAATAGACTCGATGGGTTCGGCACTGCTTTTAGACTCGTTCTCCATAATTTGCTGCGCATTGACTTTCTCGGCAGCGCGATCGAGTTGCCACAGGCCAAGCCGACCAAAGGCGAGTATTGTAAGTAGAACGCAGGCCAGGATAAGCCAGTTGATGCGTATACTAAACACGCCAAAAGTGTATTCATTCGTCGATATCATTTGTTTCTCTAAGCAATAAATTCAATGAGTTAAGTCGATGTATTCATAATTTTTTTAACTGAGCGTCGCTGACTCCGTCAATGCCCGCCAACCCGAGTATGACGAGCAACGAGGCCTGTGGGCCCAGATGCGAGTCTGCAGGTACAAACCATTCGTCGGGTGAGTGCGCGCCACCGCCCTCACCGCCGCCATCGATTGTGATCGCTGGGATGCCAAGCGACATAGGCACATTCGAATCGGTGCTTGAGATGCTCAAGCCGCGAAAATCGACTCCGAGTTGCTCGAAAGCCAGCGAGGTCAGCTGCACAAGCGGGCTATCGCTCGGCGTGTGGCCCACGGGTCTGTCGCCAATTAGCACGAAGTCTACGGCTGTCTCTTATACACATCTGACGCTGCCGACGATCTACTCTGT
>OLHI01000133.1_pt1 | contig 20518 bp, 15 predicted proteins | sample 1609501 | NCBI WGS metagenome assembly OLHI01 (sample SAMN05416862, study PRJEB24817) | seawater metagenome | isolation source: Sea water | place: Canada:Atlantic | collected 2013-11 | reverse complement strand
AAGCCAATGGGATGATAAATCTGGAAATAACAATCATTTATCACAATCTAACTCAGGTTATCAACCACAATACAATCCAACTCAATTGAATGGTCAGGGTGGTGTAGATTTCCATCAAAATAAGAAATTATTTTCTTCAGATACACCTACCATAAAATATGTAATTACAGTTATAGAAGCACAAAGTGCTACTTGGACAGGTTATCATGCAATCCTAGATGCAAGAACTAGTAGTAAAAGAATTGGTGGTTTGATGAAACAAAATAGCGCTGAATGGTACACAGATGCGAGACCAGCAAAAATATGGGAAGATGGAAATGAATTAACTAATTATAATTTAACTTCTATAGATTCTCCTCATGTTAATGCGTTTGTTGTTGCAGATGGTACAGGAACAGGTAACTACACTGGTTTAACTGTTGGAAGTTATGATAGCACAAATAGTGGAGGTAATGCAACGCAATATGAAATTATAGCTTTATCATCAGAACCAAGTCAAGAAGATCGCCAAAAACTGGAAGGCTACCTAGCCCACAAATGGGGCTTAACAGCCAATTTACCTCAAACTCACCCTTACAAAGAAACGGCACCAGGTAAAACAGGTCAGGCAGATGTAACATTTACCGCACCAGCTAGTGATGGAGGTTCTCCAATAACTAGCTATGAGGTCACTTCATCGCCAGGAGGCATTACAGGAACCCTAAGCGGTGCTTCAGGTGGAACGGTAAATATAAAAGGCTTGGCCATTGGAACAGCATACACTTTTACGGTTACAGCTTCTAATGCGGTGTATACCAGTGAGTCGAGTGTGGCTTCCTCACCTGCCATTACCCCAATTACAATAACAGATGCGCCTACAATTGGTACAGCAACTACCCTAAGTGATAGTGAAATATCAGTAGCATTTACACCACCATCTAATGGTGGAGGCTCTCCAATAACCTCATATACGGTAACCTCATCACCAGGAGGCTATACAGCAACTGGTAGTGCATCACCACTAGTTGTTTCAGGATTAAATGGAGGTACAGGCTATACCTTTACAGTTACAGCAACCAATGCTGCAGGGACTAGTGATGCAAGTGGGTCTTCAAATCAAGCAACAACTGATACTAGAATTTCAGATGCACCTATCATAGGGACTGCTACTGCTGGTTATGAACAAGCTACAATAACATTCTCTGCCCCAGCTCATGATGGAGGTGCTGCAATTACAACGTATGTGGCTACATCATCACCAGGAGGCATTAGAGGTACGGTTAGTGGGCCAGGAAGCGGTGAAATAACCGTTACAGGATTAACCAATGGTGTAGACTATACCTTTACGGTAACGGCTATAAATGAAAACGGAACTAGTGCACCAAGTAGTGCCTCAAATTCGGTAACACCAAATGTTGCCGTTGGAGATCTTCTTCAAGGAGGAGTTGTCTATTATGTAGCGCCAACGCCAACAGATTTAGATGGTGATGGAAAAGTTGATATTGGCTTAATTTGTGCTGTAGAAGATCAAAGTGCTGCAATAGATTGGATTCTTGGTGGTCTTACACAATCTACTGCAAACGGGAATACATTAGAGGCCATTGGAACCGGGCAAACAAACACTACTGCCATGATGAATCAAGCGGGGTACACAGGTGGTGCTGCCCAAGTAGCAGAGGATTACTCAGTTACAGACAATGGCGTTACTTACAACGATTGGTTCTTACCGTCTTTAGAAGAATTGAACCAAATGTACAGTCAAAAAAATTCAATTGAGGCTGCAGCAGGGGTTACACCATTTGGTACTGACTACTGGAGTTCTTCAGAACATAATAGTAATAAAGCGAAGTCTGTTAATATGTCTAGTGGAAATGACAGTAACACCAATAAGAGTTCTCAGTATAGTGTTCGAGCCATTCGAACGTTCTCAGGAGGTACAGGTTTATCTGATCCAGATACCGGATTCGATTAATACACTCTTTATTCTAAAAATAAAAAAATGGTTTTATCTCATAGAGATAAAACCATTTTTTTTAGGGTACAGTTGTTCTAGACCAAAATGGGGAGTTTAAAATTTCATCATTTAATAGGATTGACATGCATCATTATTTTAATCAATTTTGATAAACGTTAAACAAAAATTCTATGTTAGAAAAACTAGTTGAAATACAAACCGTACAAGAAAGTTCTTTAATGGTATTTTGTGGAATATTTATATGTGTATCTATTATACAGGTTATAATTTTATATGTTAATAAGAAAATTCGTAGAGACCTTAAAAGGAGAAAGGCCCTCAAGGGTATTAATACTTCAATTGCCAAGATTTTACATAAAATAACTTTTATAAAATTATAAGTACTTAAAAAGTAACATACATACCCGGTATGTTGTAGTATTTTTCTATTTCAGGGGTATGTTGGTAGTTTCATTTTCAAAGCCATAAGAATAAACTCAAATTTTTTTAAGAAGATGCAACTGAACGAAATGCATAAGTTTTTGTGTTTCTTATTATTTTTTATTCCAATACATGTTAAATGGGGAGTTTAAAATTTCATTATTTAAAGGGATTGACAAGTTTTAAGTTTTTAGCCAAATTTGTGTAAAGAAAAAAAATAGGTTATGACAAAAAAAATTTTTGAAATTGATGCTATACTCCCAGAAAACTTTCTTCTATTTTTCGGAATATTTATTGGGGTATCATTTTTACAGGCAATTATTTGGTATTCAACTTCGAGGTATATTAAACGAAGTGTAAGAAGAAACACTAAGAAAATTGAGATGAATCCAATAACCAAGTTGATATATAAATTATTTTATGTAGAATATTACTAAGATCTTTAGGTTCTAAATGCTTATGTTTTGGTTTTAGATTAAAATCATAAGCCTTACCACTTTCTTCTAACCTTTTAATGTACTCTTGGAGTGTGCTTAGGATACCATAACATTATTTTTTCCAAGTACCTCCCTAAGTATAAGCAGGATTGTTATCCTTTATACAGGTAAGCAATGCTTACAGACAAACACCCACGCTTTAGGATTTTTGTATTGCACTCTATACAGTACAAGGTAATCCTTATCACATTGATTACAGTATTTAATTCGATTTTTCATGGGATTGAGAGTTGTAGGTATTGGTTAGTATTATTCTCATAAAGTTAGTGTTTTTTTTGTGTTGAGTGAATTCTTTTAGGTTCTTGCCATGGTTTAGCGTACTTAATTTGCCTTCCTAATCCTTTGGGTTTTTTTTGTGCAGCAATAATTCTGTCACTTAAAATTTTAATTAATGAATCTTTAACTTGTAAATAATTAATATGATTTGCAAGGTTATTAAGTTCTTCTTTATCCGTTTCATGATCATACAATTCATAACTATATGCACCTTGATGTTTCCATCTAGAGAGTCGATATCGATTTGTTTTAATAGAATACCCTTGAGCCATTCCATTTTTGGTGTTTACTTGTAATTCTGTTAAGGCACTTTGTCGAACACTATGATTTAAGTTTTTTAACATTGGAGTAAGGCTTTTTCCTTGTACAAAATTTGGTGTATTGATGTCAACTAAATCCATTAGTGTTGGGAAGAGGTCTACCAATTCTACAGGTGATTTTTCTATTTTTTTATTTTTTGGAATTCCAGGACCAGCAATGATCAAAGGAACTCGAGTGGCATCGTTAAACAATGTTTGTTTTTGCCAATGACCATGCTCTCCTAGATGATAGCCATGATCTGAAGTAAAGATAATAATGGTATTTTTATCTAGGCCTGTTGCTTTTAATTTATCTAAGACACGCCCAATTTGAGCATCCATAAAACTAGTGGTTGCATAATAGGCTCTTTTTATGGTCTTAGATAATTCTTTATCTAAATAGACTTGTTCTTTTTTTGAGCGCACAGCTATAGCTGCTGGCTTTGGAATGGTTTCTAAATATGCGTCTGAACTTTCAGGAACTTGAAAATCTGACAGGTCATATAAATCAAAGTACTTTTTTGGCGCCACAAAAGGAACATGGGGTCTGTAAAGCCCAAAGGCTAAAAAGAAATTTTCTCCACTTTCAGCAAATTCGTCCAGAAAATTCATAGTCTCCATGGCACCGATACCATCAGTTTGTTCTTCATCATTTCCATCAGCTTCTAACCAACTTAAAGTTCCTCCGTCTAATTTGGGTTTCAAGGTTTTTATTTTATATTCCTCTTTTTTATCACGCCCATAGGGGTTAACTGTTCTATCCCATGTAAAAGAATCATCATGTCCAGCGGTGCCAATGTCTCTAGGATTATGGTAGTGATAAATTTTACCAACTCTTACCGAATGATAATTTTCTGTTCTAAATTTTTGTCCAAGGGTAACTACATCTGGAATGGTCTGTCTAACATACAATCTTAACTTCTTTGATTTTGTTTGATCTGGATATAAACCCGTCATTAGAGAAACTCTTGAGGGGCCACACAATGGATATTGCACATGAGCATTTCCAAAAAGAACCCCTTTTTTAGCCAATTTATCTAGGTTTGGAGTTTTTACTAAAGCATCACCATATGCGCCAATGGCACAGTTAAGGTCATCTGCAATGATAAATAATACATTTAGCTTTGATGGCGGTTCAAAGGTAGTTGAGCTTGTTAAGGTGATTATAAATAATGGTATAAGAACAAGTTTTAATTTTTTCATTTATAATCAATTTTAGAAGAATCAATACCTAGTTTATAGTATTAATATTTTTTAAATTATTATTGTATGTAATTGTATACTTTTCTTCGCGATTCCTTTTAGCATTTTTATTTAATTGCTTTACAATCTTATTAAATAATTTTTTTTCTTTTCCTGTGAACATAATTTTATTTTTTTTTAGATTCTAAGCCTCCAAAATCTGTATCGGATATACTTTTCAATTCAGTTAATGACATGGTATTACCATACCCTTTCTTTAAGCGATATAGTTCAATTTTTAAGTTTTCAATGCGTTCAGCATGCGCCTCAGAATGTATTAAATTATTCATCTCTGATGGATCATTTTGAAGATCATAAAATTCCCAAACATCAATATCATAATAAAAATGTATCAATTTATAGCGTTGGTTTCTTATTCCATAATGTGGTTGAACACGATGATAGTATGGATATTCATAGTAATGGTAATACATAGATTGTCTCCAATCTTGTGGAGTTTCTCCTGTTAAATTGGAAAAAAAACTGTTTCCTTGAATTGCTTCAGGAACAGAAACACCTGCCATTTCTAATAAGGTTGGTGCAAAATCAATATTTGTAATTATATCATTCACAATAGTTCCTGGTTTTATTTTTTCAGGATAACGAATAACAAAAGGCATACGTAACGCTTCTTCATACATAAAACGTTTATCAAAAAATCCATGCTCACCTAGAAAAAATCCTTGATCAGAGGCATAAATTACAATTGTATTTTCCTCAAGGTTATTCTCCTTTAAATAAGCTAATACTCGACCAATATTATCATCTACAGATTTTATAGTAGCCAAATAATCTTTAATGTATTTCTGGTATTTCCATTTACGAATATCTTCATCAGACAACTCCTCTGAAGGAGCTACTATTTCACCTGGTTTAAATCCAAATCGTAGCCATTTACCACGTTCTTTCTTGGAAAGTGTAACTGGGGGTGCCATTTTCATATCTTTTCTACTAAAATAATCCATCGTCATTTCAGTGTTCCCTGCAGTCAATTCTCTGCCGCTGTAATTATCATTGAAAGTAGCGGGATAAGGCATTTCTATATTACTCCATAGGTCTTCATATTTGGTATCTGGAGCCCATTCACGATGTGGTGCTTTATATTGTAATAACAAACAAAAAGGTTCATTTTTATCTCTTACATTGAGCCAATCTATAGCAAAGTCAGTGGTTAAGTTTGTTGCATATCCTTTTTCTTTTCTAGGTTGACCGTTGTCATTGTATACAGGATTCCAATATAAGCCTTGTTGCCCTTGAGCTACGTGATATTTATAATAATCAAAACCAACTGGTTTGGAGGCTAAATGCCATTTACCAACCAAAGCTGTTTGATACCCTGCCTTTTTTAATGCTTGTGGGTAGGTCCATTGTTTGCTGTCAAAAACTCCTCCTTTATAATTTTTATAATAACCATTTACATGACTATATTTCCCTGTAAGAATTGATGCTCTACTAGGGCCACAAATAGCATTTGTACATAAGGTATTGGTTAATATAGCTCCCTCATTTGCAATGCGATCTATATTGGGGGTTGGGGCTAATGCTTTAAAAATTCCACCATAAGCAGATATCGCATTGGTTGCATGATCATCTGAAAAGATAAATACAATATTGGGTGGTTTTTTAGTATCAATCACTTTTTGACCATAATTCTTTAGGGTTGCCAAAAGAAATACTAAAAGAAATAGTTTGTTTAAGGAGTGCACATATTTGATTTTAGAGCTATTAAAAAGCTGATAAAACTAAACATATTATATGTCTGGTTTTATCAGCGTTAAGAGCTAAATACTTAGCTATTGTTTGATAATTTTTTTAGAATAGATAGTACCATTGTCAATTTTGATTAAATGAACTCCAGGAGATAGTTCTGAAACATCAATCTGATTGGTATTAAAGACCTCTTTTTCTAAAGCTCCTAAAATTGAATATACTTTTATAGATTTAATATTTTCAACCCCTTTAATTGAGATCATATCTGATGTAGGGTTTGGATAAATTGATAATGACATCAATTCTTGTTCTGAAACACTAAGACTGCTAGCAAAATTAAGACTAACCTCATCGATAAACCATAATTCACTAAGATTTGATGGTTCTGCAGTTGTTCCTCCATATTTTGAAAACTTTATTCTAACTTTTCTCTCAATATCATTTGTGAAAGTACCCGTTTGTTGCATCCATTCGTTAGCAGTAGTTGGCTGTGTTGTAACTACGGTTTGAACAGTTTCCCAAGTATTATCATTATCATCATTAGTCATAATTTTAAAGGTAGGTTCATAATCTCCAGTATTACCCCAAGAGACTAATGCTGCCCATCGTGTCCAAAAAGACCAGTTGTAAGTTCCAGCTGGAAGTGTTATCGTTTGATTAATAAACTGTCCGTCTGCATTCCCTTTTTTAAATAACTTAAACATTCTGTCTTCAGAATAACAATCTCCATTTGCAGTAGAAGTAGGAGCATAGGAGCCACCAACTCCAGCTCCCCAACCCCCTAAAACGGGGAAATTTCCACTACCATCTACACCCGTATCAGGGTCTACCGCTGTGGTATTAACACCACCATTCACTAAAAATTCTAGACCTGCCTCTACAGCAACAAAATTAACTGTAACGGTACTTGTTGTTGTTCCATCTTCAGCAGTAATAAGGATAGATGTTGTTCCGGGAAGGCTTGTTGCATCTGTAATAACATTAGTGGCATCTACATCTGTTGTTGTTGCTACTACTGTAGGAACAGTAGTTGTTCCTTCTGGTAAAAAGACATCATAGTTAGTTTCTAACGGAGAAAATCCAGAAATTGTAGTGCCATCAATCGTTAAATCTGATAATGAAGTATCATCAGTTATATTCCCTAATCCACTTGCAAAATTTAGGCTTACATCATCAATAAACCATAATTGATTAAGATTTGATGGACTAGCACTTGTTCCTCCAAATTTAGAAAATTTTATTCTTACTTGTCTTTCTATTTCGTTAGTATAGGTTCCAGTTTGTTCTACCCAAGTATCAACAGTAGTTGGTTGAGTTGTAATAACTGTTTGAACTGCTTCCCATGTACTATCGTTGTTGTCATCAGTCAAAATTGTAAACTTAGGCGTACTGTCTCCGGTGTTATCCCAAGATACTAGTTGGCCCCATTTGGTCCAAAAAGACCAATTGTAATTTCCAGCAGGAAGCGTTACTGTTTGGGTAACATATTGACCATTAGCATTCCCAACCTTAAATAATTTAAACATTCTATCGTTAGAATGACAATCTCCATTAACAGTAGAAGGAGCTGCATAAGCTCCTCCAAATCCAGTTCCCCAGCCTCCTAAAACAGGAAAATTACCAGAACCATCTACACCAGTATCTGGTGTGGTAGTATTTGCTCCTGTTGCAGTATTAATACCAGGGTTAACAAGAAATTCATCGCCAACCTCCTGAGAGCTAATTGTTAAACTAAACAAAAAAGTGAAGGCCATAAAACAGCTATACACTATTGTTTTCATTGAATTTTGAGTAATTTTTTTTGTCATAATTTATTTATTTAGTTGTTTCTTTTATAGTTTTGCCACAATAGCATTTTTTCTTCACCTAGATTTCCTTTTAATTTTCCGTATAGTTTATTGTATACGTTTTTCAATTTAGCTTTTTTTGTTTCCGGGTTGTCTTGATATTGCTCTTTGATTATCAAAACTTTTTGGAAACGCTCTAATTGAATTTGATAAACTTTAGTTTGTTCTTCTTTATTTAAAGAAAGCGCCTTAGTCATTGTATTTGTTAAAGTTGTTGCTCTTTTTATTGGATCCTCTTGAGCATATGTTCCAAGAGAAAAAATTATTAATAACGTAAATAAAATAAGTCTTTTCATTATTGATATATTATGTTAGTATTAACTAAGTAAAACACATGCAAAAACTTACTTATCAAATTTATAATTTCATTAGAACCTCTAACTATTACTTTTGAGGATTAATCTGTAAAATTTGAGGATAAGTAGTTTACATATTAATACTTCATAAAAATATATAGACAATAATGGCTAAGGGTTCACAATTTGTTCAGATAGTTAAATTAATTAACCAATCGATATGGTTTTAATCTTTATTAGTCTTAATGATAGGAATTAAACTTTTCTAAAGGTTTATTTTTCCAACTAATACCTGGTTGCCATTTAGGGGCTTTTACTTTACTTAGATAGTTGTCTAAGAGTACCTCTAGTTGTGAAACTTTTTCAGGAAGTGATGCTGCTAAATTATTTTTTTCTTTAATATCTTTTTTGATATCAAAAAGCATCAATTCATTGTTATTGTAAAATTTGATCAGTTTAAAATTATCTACAATAATTGCAGAATGTGCTCTCTTAATTGCGATACCATTTTCATAAGGAACATGAAAAATCAATCCTTCAGAAATACGGTTAACATTCCCTTTGCCATCTTTGGTAAGTATATTTTTTAAACTTCCTCCATCTAAATCATCTTTTAACGGCAATGTATAACCAGCTATATCTGTAATGGTGGGTAATAAATCTGAAAATGTGATTGGAGTTTTAGCTTCTATTCCTGCCTTAATTTTAGGCCCAGCAATAATAAAAGGAACTCTTATGCCGCCCTCCATTGCATCCCATTTTCCCCTACTAAGTGGAAAATTAGATCCTTCTTTATAAAATCGTTTAGGTGGCATTACTGGGACAGCACCATTATCTGAGGTATAAATAATATAGGTATTTTCTTCTAAACCTAATGCTTTAACACGGTCTAATACCATTCCAACACCAGTATCTAGGTCTTCAGTCATTGCTGCAAACCCTTCGTGTTTTTGATATTTCCCTTTAGGTTTGTTTTTGTATTTTTCTAATGTTTTCTTTCTAAGCATAATATCAGAATGAACTGCATAATGCGATATCTGTAAGAAAAAAGGTTGTTTAAGTTTGGCTTTTCTTTCAACAAAATCTATGGCCTTTTTAGTAGTGCTAAATATTTTTTTTGGATCTTCAGAAATATTATTTTTCCATTGTTTTTTATTGGATTTAAAATCGAAACCTCCATCTTTATTTCCAGTAATTCCATCACTTTCATCATATCCAAGAACAGCAGGGTCTACATCGATACCCCATTTACCGAAATGAGCCGTTTTATAATTAGCGTTTATTTTTTTTAAGAGCTTTGGAATTGTATATGAGGTTTCGTGCTGTATATGATTGGTGTTCATGCCAACTCTAATCATTTTGAGTCTAGCTGGTGTTTGCCCAAATTGAATACTGTATCTAGATGGAGAACATACTGGAGCACTGGCATAGGCAGAAGAAAAACGCATACCTCTGTTGGCTAATGCTTCAACATTAGGTGTATGATGATAGTCGCTTTTTGACCAGGTTTCATTATCCATCATCTGAACTGAAGTTCCGTTCCAGCCTTGATCATCAGTTAAGATTAAAATAAAATTTGGAGCTTTATCTTTTGTGGATATTTTGGCGGGTTTACAACTAAAATATAACAATCCAACCAAACCTATAATAGCAAATACTTTGTGATTATTTTTCATTTTATAAACGTTCATTGTAATTCAAATAATTTTTAACACTTATTTTTTATTAAAAACCAAGATAGCTCTATTGCTATTTGCAACCGATTTAAAATTGAGATTAGCAAATAATGAACCCCTATACATACTAGTCTTAATAATACACCACTAAATAAATAAATAAACAACGCCTATGAGTTTAAATTTTATCCAATACAGTTTACTATTTGATATTACACATAATTGTTAAATATTCAGTTGGTGAGGAATTATTTAATACTCTTCACTATACTCTTTAGGTGATTTACCATAGTGCTTTTTAAATAGGGTACTGAAATATTTTGGATTGTTAAAGCCAGATGCATAAGCAACATCACTAATCCTGATTGAGTTGTTAGCTTTGAGCAACTCTGAGGCATGATTTAATTTGATCTTTATCACCAAATCTACAGGAGACATATTGGTGAGTCCTTTTAATTTTCGAAACAGATTTGATCGACTAAGACCGGTTTTATCGGATATCAAATTAATAGAAAACTCACTATTGGTAATGTTGCTTTTGATAATGTCTACAACCTCAGACAAGAAATTTTCATCTGCTGACTTTGATTTAATTTTACCCTTAGATTTTGGGTTCAAAATTTCATTGATTGCTTGCCTAGAATTGATTAGGTTATTGGCCATTGTAATCAATATTTTCATATTAAATGGTTTTTCTAAATAAGCATCGGCACCAATTTCAAGACCTTCAATTTTATCATCAAGACCACTTAAAGCTGAAATCATTATTATAGGAATATGGCTGGTTTGAAAATTTGTTTTTATAATGTTACATAACTCTTTACCACCCATATCTGGCATCATAACATCCGTGATAATTAAATCTGGATTTTTTGCCAAGGCTATTAAAAGCGCTTCTTTACCATTTGGAGCATCTAAAACTATATATTTTTTTTCTAATTCAGCTTTAATAATCAATCTTAAATCTTTGTTATCCTCAACTAGTAATATGCGTTTATTATCAGTAATACTATCCTCTAGCGAGATGGGTTCAAATAAATTAGAATTTTCAATTAGGATTTCATTTTCATTATAATGTTCGCTTCCCATTTTTAAGACTACTGTGAATGTTGAGCCTAAATTTTCCTTACTTATAAATTTAATATTTCCGCCGTGTAATTCAACAATTTTTTTCGAAATCATTAACCCTATACCTGAACCACTAATTCCTTTATTGTTAATATTTGTTCCTCTTGTAAATCTTGAAAAAATTAATTTTTGTTCTTTCTCAGGGATTCCAAATCCGTTATCTATAAAGTCTATTGTTATCTCTTTTTTACTTTTTGTTGCCTTAATTTCAATTTTACCACCATCCTCACTATATTTAATAGCATTAGAAATTAAATTATAAAAAATTCGAGATATTTTATTTTCATCGATCCAGATATGAATTTTTGGAACTGAAACGATAATATCAATAGACTTTTTATTGAGTAAAGGTTCTACTTGAGCTACAGTTCTGTGAATAATTTCTTTCAATTCAACTTTTATTATTGATAATTTAAGCATTCCTCGATCTGCTTTTTGAAAGTCTAAAAGCTGAGTTACATATTCATTTAAATTCTGTGTATTTCGATGAATTAGATCTATGTTATTTTGAAAATTATTTTTTTCGGAAAGTTGAGAAACTAACAGTTGAATTAAAGTAACTGGAGTTCTTATATCGTGAGCTACTTCTGTAAAAAACTTTATTTTATTGTCATTAAATTTTTGAATGGCTCTAGATTTCCTCATGAGAAAAAATATATAGATAAGGCCACTTCCAAACAACACATAGAACATAAACGCTAGGTGACTTAGCCAAAAAGGATTTTTAATAATAATATCAATGTGAAATGATTGTATTGAAGAAATACCATCAACATTTGTAGCTTTAATATCTAGTGAATACTTCCCAGGAGGTAGTTTTGAATAAACAATACCAGTACTGTTTTTAGATTCATTTACAGTTTGATCATACCCTTTTAATTGCCAATAAAAAGAATGCTTTTTTGAGCCATGGAAGGTGGGGGCTTCAAAGTCAAAACTCAATGAGTTTTGATTGTAATTAAGCGCTATTTTATCTAGGTAATTTATGTTTTTTTCAATCATAGTAGAATCGGCCAAAACACCATTAATTTGGAAGTCTGAAATATAGATTTTTGAAATCTCTTTCTCTTTGGGGATCTCTAAAGGATTAAATAGCGTTGCGCCATCTGGACCACCAAAAGCCAAACGCCCATCACTAGATTGAGTGGAGGCACCAAATCCAAACGTATCAATGGTTAGCCCATCGCCATGATCATATTTTCTTATAATTTCTTGAGTAATATTTAATTTCCACAAGCCTAGATCACTGGAAAACCACAAATTTTCATTTGAATCTTTTTGTATAGAAAACACAGTTCCAGGTTCAAATTTTAATGCAGAATTGACGTGTTTTATTTTCTTAGTTGAGAGGTTATAATTAAATAAGCCCTGAGTATTTCCAACCCAAAGACAGTTGTTTTTTTTGTCAAATAATACTGCGTGATTTTGATCAATATTTTGTTGGTTATTATCTTTAATGATATTGATACTTTTATCGAGCTTATTAATTTCATAAACACCACTAGAAGATGCTACATATAGTATGGGGTCTTCTCCAGCTATAATGGATCTAGCATTTCCTGTTTTATAGGTACTAATCAAGACATTATCTCTATAATGTTTTACAGGCCCATCAAAACCACCAAGCCATAACTCATTATTTTCTAAAAAAGTAGTAAAAATTAGTTTAGATTTTTTTTCTTTTTCTTTAAGTTTAAAAGTGGTTGTTTCTCCTGTTTTAGGATTAAAGTTTACTAAACCAATACCGTAAACTCCAAGAATTAAGTTTTCTCCTTTCTTATTTATGGTTAAGACTGCTTTGTTGGCCAATAGTGGATGTGCATTGTAATTGGTCCAATTTCCACCAGGTGATCGTTTGCTAATTCCATCTTCAGTACCAAACCAAACATTGCCTCCAGGCTCATAATAAATGGAACGAATATTATTGTTATGAATACTATTGGGCTTATAAGGGATGTAAAAAATATTTTTAAAAGCATTATCTCTAGGGTAGATTAAATCAATTCCAACTTCTCTTAACCCAAGCCAATATGCATTTTCTTCATCAACAAAAATTTCATAGATGCTATTTTGACTGAGTGAATTTGTTTCACTTGGTGTATTTTCTAATTTATTAAGAATATTAAATTGATCATCCATAATTAATAAACCGGCACCTTCTAAAGCAATTAAGGCTTTATTCGTTTTATCAAATGCTATAGACCTTATGGTATGTGTGTTTATTTTTTGATCATAAATTTGTACTTTTTTAACATCATCATTATCAATAACATAAAGTCCTTTTTGGTAGGTTCCTGCCCAAATCCGGTTTTGATTGTCAAAATCTAAATCAAGAATTTCATGATCTTCTAAGTATGTTTTATAGGGTACTAATTCATTTATACTTTGATAATAAGTATAGATATTAATTCCTTTTGTAGCGGCAATGTAAATTTTGTTTTCATGTACTTGAATACTTCGGTTAAACATGCTGTTAGGATGTAGAACCTTGCTTAAGGTTTTAGTTTTTAAATCGTAAATGATCAATCCTTGTTGAAGCCCAATAATTATGGTGTGGTGATTGATAAGCCCAAAAGACAAAAATTTAAGGTCTTTTAAATTTAAAATAGACTCAAAGCTGTCTTGCTGATAGTTATACTGAAGAAGTTCTCCTTTAGATCCTAAAATGAAAAGTTTTCCATTTTTACTGATAATATCTACAACACCACTGGTTAGAAATTTGTCATAGTTTTTAAATTGATATCCAGAATATCTGTTAATTCCTTGTGATGTACCAATCCACATATAGCCCAAGGTGTCTTTTTGAAAAGCTCTAATTGCCCCACTTCTAATTCCGTCATAAACCCCTAAATGTTTTATTTGCTGACCAGATACTAGAGTTGGAAGTAAAAAAAACAAGAGAGCTATGATATAAAAAAAGCGCCTCATCATAAAAACAAGATTTGGGAAGTTAATATTAATAATTACTCCTATATGGTAAAAATACAATTTTTCATAGGAAGCTCAATAAGAATAAATTTCAGTAAAGACTTTAAATATCTGTTATTTTTTTTGATTCTTCCTTTTTGATTTCATTACTTTTTTTAACCACCAATCTCTATTTGGATTATAGTTGTATTGTTGTTTTAATTTGGTTGCTTTATTTCTGAGCTCTGCCTCTATTTTATTATAAGCTTCTACATTGATCAGGTTATTCATTTCACCTGGGTCTTTCTTAAGATCATATAACTCATCAATATCATTATCTAAAAAAGCATCAACCAGCTTGTAATTCTCAGTTCTTACAGCAATTTGATTCGGCCCTGCATAAGGCCAGTAACTATCTACATAGTATTCAAATAGAATTGCATCTCTCCAATTTTTCTCCTTTTTCCCTTCTAATAAATTCACCATCGATTCTCCTTGCATATAACTAGGGGTTTCAATTCCCGCTAAATTTAGAATCGTTGGGGCTATGTCTATATTAAGACACTGTTCTTTTATTTTCGTATTTTCTTTAATCATTTTTGGATAACGAATAAGCATTGGCACTCGCATAGAGTTTTCATAAGCTAAGCGTTTGTCTAAAAAGGTATGTTCTCCCATAAAATATCCATTATCACTACTATATATAACAACAGTGTTTTCTAATTCACCCATTTCTTCTAGGGTAGCTAAGACTTTCCCCAAAGATTCATCTATAGCAACTAAACATCGTAAAAGCTGCATATTTCTATCATAATTAATAGGCCATTCTAGCTCTGGTAGTTCAGAAGGTATGGGTAAATTCTTTTTCCATTCAAACCCAAAGGTCTTTTTTCGTTGCCATTCTGGCTTCCCTTTAAAGGTTTCTTTATGGGTATCATAAGGTGGTGTTGGCAATTCTTTGCCTACATATAAATCTTCATGTCTTGGAGCAGGCAAATGAGGTTGATGAACGGCTTTATGCCAAAGGTTTAAACTAAAAGGTTTGTTTGGGTCTCTTTTTTCTTTTAACCAAGAAATTGCCTTTTCCGTTAAAATATCTGTCATATATCCTTTTTCTTGATACTCTTTCCCATTTTCATTTACTGGAGGATCAAAGTATTTTCCTTGCCCTACAAAACTAAACCAGTAATCAAACCCAGGTCTAATGTGTTTTTTACCGGTATAATGTGCCATATGAATTTTTCCAACATGTGCTGTTTCGTATCCGCTTTTTTGTAAATGGGTAGAATAGGGTGCAAACTCATCCCAATTTGGATCTACATGTTTATTATTTTGATTTACTCCATGGATATGAGGATAAGTTCCTGTTAAAAAACTAGCTCTAGAGGGGGAGCAAATCGATTGCGTTACAAAGAAGTTTTCTACATTAGCACCTTCTTTAGCCAATCGATCAATGTTTGGCGTTTTTAAAAACGGATAGCGTTCAGAGAGTCCAAGAGCATCAAAAGGTTGGTCATCTACCAATACAAATAAAAAGTTAGGCTGTTTTTGTTTGGATGCCTTTTTTACTGATTGGGCTTGGGAAATAAAACTTGTAGTTAAAAGAAGAAGTAAGATTTGATGAATTATAGTATATTTTTTCATTGAAAATTTACAAGATTAAACAACAAAATTGAGATTAAATACAAGTTTAATAGTTCTGTTTTCGGTCAATCTACCTAAAAAATTGTTCAAAATGTGTTAGAATATTAGTTTATGTAAAAATGAATGCTAGTTCGCTACACAAACAATACTTTTTTAAAGTCTTTATTCTTTTTAATTAATGGGAGGTGTTTATTTTATAAAAATACTGATGAGATGTATTACAGATCTCCAAGCTGTTTAAACTTAAATTTTTTGTTAGAAGCCGGCTCATGTTCTTCTTCCATAATATTTTTTATGCGTGCTACAATTTCAGGGTGCTGGCTAGCAATATCTAGTTGTTCTTTGATGTCTGTTTCTAAATTGTACAACTCAATCTCTAAATTACCCTCAAAAATATTTTTGCGAACTCCCTTCCATTTTCCTAATCTTACCGCCTGCTGTCCATTGTAGCTAGGAAATTCCCAATATAAAAAATCATGTGGCATTTGTTCTTGATCAAGCAGGGTAGGTTTAAAGCTAATGCCGTCTATAGAATTTGGAGGTGGTACTCCGGCTAAATCAGAGATGGTAGGCATAAGATCATAAAAAGCAGAGATGTGCTCACTTTTTGTTCCAGGCTTAATATGGTTTGGCCAACTTACAATTAAAGGAACTCGAATACCTCCTTCATATACAAACCCTTTGGTTCTTCCGTAGCCATTAGAAAATGGTGTTGAACTTTCAAAATAATCATAATCAACACCACCTAAATAAGTAGGTCCATTATCACTTGAAAAAATGATGATCGTATTTTCATAAATTCCTTTTTCTTTTAGTGATTTTACAAGTTCACCCAATTGATGGTCTAGATAAGTAATCATAGCGGCATAGGTTGCTCTAGGATACCTATTCGGAAAATAACTATCATCACCAAGATAGGGTTCTTCTTCCCCTAAGATTTTTCTGTACTCATCTACATAGGCTTTTGGTGCTTGTAACGGCAAATGGGGTAGTGGAGAAGCATAATACATAAAGAATGGAGTGTCTTTATTAGCTTCAATAAAAGACAATGCTTTTTCTTGAATTTTTTGAGGTGCATAGTCATTTTGAGTAAACTTTATATAACTTTCCTCTTTTAAGGGATCTGCCAAGGCATCTAATTTAGTTCTTGGGGGTACCAATTGGTTATTCAAAAAAACTTTAGTGTCATTTTCCCAAAGATGTGCAGGATACAGATTGTGTGCTTGCCGTTGGCAGTTATATCCATAAAAAAAGTCAAATCCTTGCAAGGTGGGTATGCCGTCAGATTCAGGTGCTCCTAATCCCCATTTTCCAAAAATACTGGTTGTATATCCCGCTTTTTTTAATTGGTCTCCTAGGGTAACCGTGTTTTTAGGGATGGGTCTTTGCCCCTCTAAACCCGGGTTAAGATAAACCTCATTATAGTTCCAAACATCCCCTCTTTCATTCCATTCATCGTTACCTCTTATGTAAGCGTGTCCCGCATGTTTTCCTGTTAAAAACATATATCTTGCCGGTGCGCAAACTGGAGCTCCAGAATAATGCTGGGTAAACCTGATTCCATTTTTAGCCAATGCATCTATATGGGGTGTTTTAATGATCGATTGCCCATAAACGCCCAGCTCTCCATAGCCTAAATCATCGGCTAAAAAGTAAATTATATTTGGGGTGCGTTCTGTTTTTTTCTCAGGAGAACAGCCCCAAAAAACAACACTACAGACAATTAAAACTATTATTTTTTTCATTTGTATAGAAATACTTTTGCCAAATGCTACCCTAATTAAGTTGCATAATTTATATAAACTAAAAAAGAATAAAATGTTGAACTACAGGAATCAATACTATATTGATCTGTAGGGAAGCATTTTTAAATTAACTACTTTTTTAATTTTTATTGGCAATCAGAATCTAACCTCCAAAGATTGCTAAACTGACCGTCCATTAAGAGTTTACCACCATCACAATCATATGAAATTTTGGTAACCAATTCATTGCCAAAATGTAAATCAACTCTTAAGGTGTCATTTTCAAATGTGTAAGGATTATTGGTTGGTAATGCATCAGCAGTAGTTAATGAATTCCAATACGCATCATCTGCAGGACATGTTATGCAATAATAAGTATATCGAATACCGTCTACAAACTCATACATGGTGTTTGCATCTGCTCTATTTTCGCTTGGAGACCATATCCATTTGCCTGCTATGTTAAATTCAATAGGGTCTGCCCCAAAAATTTCTGTACCATCTCCACAACTTGTATATGCAATTGCTGCTACTAGTAGTAAGAATACTTTTTTCATAAACTGAATTTATAGATTGAAAAACAAATATAAATTATTTAATTTGAACAGGTATTTTGAGTACAATAAGAATACTACTAGCTTGTTTTGGGTTGTGTAAAATAAATAGTTGATTCAATATTTTTAATTTATGCCTTCCATAACATCACAAAGGCCATTACAACCATTGTTAAGTTCTCTATAATGGTAATCGTACTCATTGGTAAATTAAAAACGGCTCCCAAACAGGCACATCTAATTTTTCTCTTGTCTAAGACACTCTGTATTACTCCAATACTACTAAAACTCATTAAAAATATGGTGGCTATATAGGTAATGGTAGGTTCAAAATTTGTGAGGTAGGCAGCCCCCAGAAATAGTTCTAGAAAAGGATAAACCAGCCCATATGCTTGTACTCTTTTTGCAAGTACATCGTACATGGCATAGCTTTCTGCAAAACCAGCTAAGTTTAAAAATTTAAAGAAAGAAAAAACAATAAAAAAACCAGCCATAAAGTAACGCATCCACAGCATTAACTCTATCTTTCCATTATTCATTGAGGCTATTGCTGTAGTGGCGGCAATAAATACAAAAATAAGGAGCAAGGGTTTATAGGTTGTAAAAACGCCTTCACTTTCTTGATCTATTGTTGGTTGAAAAGCACCAACCGTATACTTACTAGACGTGCCAAAAAGGTTTTGCAATTCATCTACTGCAAGCTCTTCGCTCATGGTTACCGTGGCAGATTTGTTTGAAAGCCCAACCGTAACAGACGAAATACTTGCATGTTGTTGTAGTATATAGCTAACTTTAGCCACACATCCTTCACAGGTCATCCCCTCTATAGTGTATGTTTTGGTCATGGTTATGTTTAAAATCTTCTATATTAATTTTGTAAGGAGATATAATGAGTCAAATTTAATTAAAATAATATTCCCTAAAATAAATTTTATTTTGGGAAATAATGCCTAGAAGAAGTTTGTTCTAGCAATACACTATGTTGGGTTTAAAAAGTGAGTAGACGAGTTATTTTCGAACAATCTTTTTAGATTTAAGTTAAAAAAAGAATAACAAGGGAATACCTTGTACCAACAGACTTATAATTATTACACCTAAAGAAAGAATAAAGACTCCTACTATTAAAAATTTGACTAATCGCAACATAAATAATCTTAGTATTAAATATAGTAAAATCGATTTGAACTGTTTTTAAGAAATGTAAACGAGACAACCCTCAACCAGAAGATTACTTTGGCATTTCAAATCGTTCAAAAACTGTAGCTGAAATCGTAGAAGCTGCATCACGTATTTTTGCGGCTTCTATATAATCTATCTGAGAGAAGAAGTGTTTAAAATGGGACTGGTCTCTAAATTCAAGAAGCACCACCTTATCAGCTTGCATATCTGGAGACAAGGCTTGCGGCTCTTCATCGGATGCATGAATGATTACCTTTTCTCGAATAAATATGGGGGTAGCAAGCTCAACATAGCGTGAATAGCCAACATGGTCATTAATAGTAAATTTAGCGAAGACAAGAGTAGGCATAATCTATGTTTTTTTAGGGTAAAGATAGAGGGAATTAAGAACGAGTGCAAATTCCAATAATGAATGTTTGTTTTGGCAACAGCATCTGGTTCAAATAATCTAAATTTTAGTTTTTTTGTTTAGTTCTCATTTTTAGTTCTCAATTTTTTTGCAGATTCGTGTAATTCATTAATGTCAAATAATTGTACCGGATCATCATTATATAATCTAATTTCTTCAACGTCTTGTAATTTGAAAACTAACTCCCCTGAATATTTTTCATCTTTATATAATTCTAAAAAATCATCATCATTTACAAATCTGGCCTTAGAAAGTAAAAATAAACCTTCAGAATCATTATTATCAATCTTTTTAATGATGGATTTGTTAATTTGACCATAAAAGAAATAGTCTACAGTATCTGTTTTTGAAATTGTACTTAATTCAATATAAACCCATTGTTTTTCTTTGGGTTTAGAGTCAAGCTCTACAAGGTCACACGATCCAAAGCTTAAGATTACCAATGCAATTAGTTTTAAAAGTATTGTTTTTCTAATCATATCATTTTTTTTAGTTGTGTATTTTTGGTTTTTGTTACACAATCACTAGCAATTATAGTAGTTTTTTTTATTCTTTTGTAAATGTTGTTACATAACTATCTCCATCATACAAAGATGAAAAAGTCAGAGTATTATTATTGATCTCTGCTGTTCCCTCCTCAATATCATCTGCATCATAATTCCAAGACATTGAAAAAGTATTATCTGTGATCTGTCTCTTATACACATCTGACGCTGCCGACGATCTACTCTGTGT
>OLHI01000132.1_pt1 | contig 20560 bp, 16 predicted proteins | sample 1609501 | NCBI WGS metagenome assembly OLHI01 (sample SAMN05416862, study PRJEB24817) | seawater metagenome | isolation source: Sea water | place: Canada:Atlantic | collected 2013-11 | reverse complement strand
CGCGGTATTTATCTTTATGGGGTGTAGTGTATTGAGCACACAAGCACAAATTTATTATGTAGAGGCTTTAAAATATAACCAGAAACCCCAATTTCATAACAAGCGATAACATCTTTATTATTGTCAGAGGTTGTCAAAATTATGGTTGGAATATGATGAAGTTTCTTGTCATTCTTTAAAATTGAAAGAAATTCAATTCCGTTTATTTTAGGCATGTTTAAATCTAATAAAATAATATCCGGTAATCTGGGATGCTTTTTTAAATATAGAAGCGCCTCTTCTCCATTAACTGCTTCTATGATCGTATGATTTAATTTTAAAAATGAAATTGCTCTCTTCATTTTCATAATTTCAATACTGTTTTCTTCTATCAGTAAAATGTGCATTTTTTTATTTAAAATACTTGTTAAATAGTTTACGTATTAAAATCGTATTTATCAATTTTTCAAACGTTGAAAAAACGACCGATAAAATGCAATTAAATATTGTTGAAATGTAATTAAATGTATTTTTTTCAACTTCATAAACCCTCATTTCTCTTCCTTTTTTTACGTAAAGAACAGCATCTTTATTGAAAAAACCTAACAATAAGGAATAAGTGGTCATATAGAGGAATAAACGGTCATATATGGGAATAAGTGGTTTTAAGAACAATGAAATATGTGGCACTAATCATAAAATAAGCCCTCAAATTATAAAAACTGCGGTGAGATTTCGGATTGTATAATTATTTTTTCTTGTTAAGATACATATTGTACACCAAGCCAAATAAGATGAAGAAAACACCCAATAAGGTCCAAAGATTGTAAATTTCTCCAAACCAAGAAATCCCGATTAGGATTGTAAAAATTACTTCTAAATATTTTAGGGGAGCAATTACAGTAGTTTCATCAGATTGAAACGCTTTGGTCATATACAATTGTCCTACATAACCAAAAACTCCTAAACTTAGGAGTAAAATCCAAGCTGTTATATCGGGATGCATCCAGTTATTTATTGACATGATTCCGCCAAAAACAAAAGCCATTACCATAAAATAATTGATAATTACTAGCGGATGTTCTTTCGCTCCTAATTTCCGAATGACAACAAAAATTAATCCTAAAAAAAGTGCAGATGTAATGACTAATAAAAGCCCTATTGTATTGACATCAATTCCAAAACCTTTGATAATTGAAACTCCAACAAAAGCGATAAAAAAGAGCAACCACTGTATCGGTTTTATTTGTTCTTTTAGGAAAATCAAAGCAAAGAAAGCAGCAAATATTGGTGAGGTGTACCTTAAGGATACGGCTGTACCAACCGCCAAGTAGTTTAAAGACTCGAAAAAGCAGGTTAAGGAAATAACACCTATAAATCCTCTCGTAAAGAGTAACTTTTTATTATTTCCAAGTATTGGAATCTTTTTTTTAATGATAAGAGGTATTGTAAAAGCTAAAGTACCGATCGCTCTAAAAAAGACAATTTGATATACATTGTATGCGGTTAAATATTTTACAATCGCGTTCATCACAGCAAATGCGATAACGCTAAAAATCATATAAAAAATTGCTTTGTTGTTTTTCATCTTGAAAAAGGAAACCCTTCAATTAAAATATTGAAGGGTTTCCATATTTTGGTTAAAAATAGGAATTATTTAAACGATTTTATAATGTTTAAAGCATTTTTGGTAACACTTTCAATCTTCGCATAATCAAAATTACCTTGAGCATCTTTTGCCATTAATTTAGAGCCCATTCCCACACAGGTAACTCCTGCATTGAACCAACCTTCTAAATTTTCTCTGGTAGGAGAAACACCACCCGTAGGCATGATACTTGTCCATGGTTGCGGTCCTTTAATTCCTTTTACAAATTGAGGTCCATAAATATCACCAGGAAATAGTTTCACAATTTCACATCCAAGTTCTTCTGCTCTCGCAATTTCTGTTAAGGTTCCACATCCAGGAGACCATAAAACTTTTTTACGGTTACATACAATTGCAATGTCTTCTCTTAAAACCGGAGTTACAATAAAGTTTGCACCTAAAGCCATGTACAAGGATGCTGCTGCTACATCGGTAACAGAACCGACTCCCATCACCATTCCAGGTAATTCTGCAATCGCATACTTCGTTAATTCTCCAAATACTTGATGTGCAAAATCTCCTCTTGCAGTAAACTCCATTAAACGAGCTCCACCATTATAACAGGCTTTTAAAACTTTTTTACTAACTTCTATATCGCTATGAAAAAATAATGGAACCATTCCAGTATCTTTCATTACTTGTGCTACTTCTATTCTTGAAAATTGCGCCATTTTTTAATTGTTTTATATTGAAATGTGAGTTGATTATCTTGCTACTCTTCCAGAAGCATCTCCGCCCATTAATTTTTCTACTTCTGCAATCGTTGCTAAATTAGCATCCCCTTTAATTGTATGCTTTAAACAAGAAGCTGCAACAGCAAAATCCAATGCGTTTTGATCATCTTCAGGGTATTTTAGCAATCCGTAGATCAATCCACCCATAAAAGAATCTCCTCCTCCTACACGATCCACAATATCTGTAATTTGATATTGACGAGTTTGAAACAATGTTTTTCCATCATATAAAACACCTGCCCAGGTATTGTGTGAAGCAGAAATAGAACCTCTTAAAGTCGTAATTACCTTTTTAGCTCTTGGAAATTTTACCATCATTTGCTCACAAACAGACAAAAATGCCTCTGCTTTTACGTTATGTCCTTCTGTTTGTACAGAAATTCCTTCAGGCTTAATACCAAAATGCATTTCAGCATCTTCTTCATTTCCTAAAACAATATCACAATAAGAAGTTAACTCAGTCATGATTGCTTCTCTGTGTGCATCATCACAAAAATTCCAAAGTTTTGCTCTGTAATTTAAATCAGTAGAAATCGTAATTCCTTTCGCACTTGCCGCTTTAACCGCTTCTAAACAAACATCCGCAGATCCTTGAGAAATAGCAGGGGTAATTCCAGTCCAATGGAACCACTCAACGCCTTCAAAGACAGCATCCCAGTCAATCATACCTGATTCAATTTCAGCAATTGCAGAGTGTGCTCTATCATACACTACTTTCGAACCACGAGATACGGCTCCAGTTTCTAAAAAGTAAATCCCTAAACGGTCTCCACCCCAAACAATTTTATCAACGTTTACACCACGCTTTCTCATTTCCATCATGGCACATTGCCCGATATCGTTTTTTGGTAAACGCGTTACAAAATCAACATCGACTCCATAATTTGCTAATGATACTGCTACGTTAGATTCTCCACCACCATAAACAACATCAAAACTGTTTGCTTGTGAAAATCTTAAAAATCCCTGTGGAGCTAATCTTAACATGATTTCTCCGAAAGTTACTACTTTACCCATTTTAATTGTATTTAATTACTGTTTTTATTCATTGGTTAAACGTTTAAGCAAATTAATAAAATAAAATCAAAACTTCTTTTGACTATTGAAATTTTGATGCTATAAACAAAGTCGTTACATTTGTTTAAACGTTTAAGCAAATATATACAAAATTCGTGAAAAAAAAGAAAACTACCATTAAAGATATTGCAAGCGTTTTAAATATCTCTGCAGCAGCAGTATCTAAGGCTTTACACAATGATTCTAGAATTAGCGAAAAGACAAAAATAGCAGTACGTCAGGTAGCCGAAAACTTAAAATACCAACCCAATCATCTTGCGAGTGCATTGAGAAGTGGAAAGAGTCATTTGGTAGGTGTAATTGTTCCGAGAACCAACAGCAACTTCTTTTCATCTGTCATTCAAAATATTGAAGAAGTTTTAAATAAAAAAGGATACAATATTATCATCACACAATCCAACGAGTCTTATAAAAAGGAATGTGACAGTATAGACACCCTACTCTATACTCAGGTAGATGGGATTATTGCTTCTATGGCAAATGAAACCGTAGACTTGGGTGCTTATGAAAAAATTAAATCAAAAGGGATTCCACTCATTCTTTTTGATCGAGGTGAAAATGATTTAAATGTAGATTATATTGGAATTGATGATTATAACAGTAGCCATTTAATTGTGGAACATTTGGTTGAAAATGGCTGCAAAAGAATCGCCCACATTGGCGGATATAAAAGAACTCGAATTTTTAACAATCGAGTTCGTGGCTATATTGATGCGTTAAAAAAACACAATTTACCATTAGATGACGAATTACTAACTGAAAGTGGCTTAACGATTGAAGATGGAAGGGAAAAAATGTTGAAATTGTTAAGTTTGGATACTCCACCAGATGCGGTTTATGTGGCTGGAGATTATGCTGCTTTGGGAGCATTACAAGTTTTGAAAGAAAAGAATATTAAAATTCCAGAAGACATTGCGCTCGTAGGTTTTGGAAACGAACCTTTTACAGACATGGTTACACCAAGAATATCCAGTGTACATCAGCACAGTGCTGAAATTGGTAAACAAGCTGCAAATACCTTTCTAAAGTATATGGGTCAGGATACTATTGACCAACAATTGAATAAAATAATTTTAGATTCGAAACTGATTGTTAGAGATTCCTCCCATAAAAAAAACCTCCCTTTAAATACATAAAGAGAGGCTTCAATTCAAATTAAAATAAAAAAAATCTTAAATACCTAATGCTTGACCACCACCAATTTGAATGGTTTCGGCTGTCATAAATGCAGCATCTCTTCCTGCTAAGAAAGAAACAACTCCTGCAATATCTTCGGGTTGTCCTAATCTTCCTAACATAATATTATTTTTCCAAGAAGCAAATACTTCTGGTTTTGTTGCTTTAATTTGTGCATGAAAAGGTGTATCAATCGTTCCTGGTGAAACTGCATTTACACGAATCCCATATTCTGCTAAATCTTTTGCCAATGCTCTTGTAATTGCATGAACTCCTGCTTTAGATGTTCCGTAGATTCCTGCTCCTGGCCCACCTGCATTCCATCCTGCATTCGAGGTATAGTTAATGATCGATGCATAATCACTTTTCTTTAAAAATGGAATCGCTGCTCTTGATGCAAAAAAGGTTGAATCTAAGTTTAAAGCCATCACAAATCTGTAGAATTCAGTGGTCATTTCTTCAAAACGAGATCTTCCTCCTAATCCACCTGCATTGTTTACCAATACATCAATTTTTCCATACTTTTCTCCAATAGCGTTGATGTTTGAAGTTACTGCTTGTTCGTCTGTAACATCAAAACCTCTGTATTCTGCAGTTATTCCTAGCGCAGTTAATTCTGCTACTCTCTCTGCTCCTGCTTGGTCTTCAATACCATTTAAAACAACCGTAAAACCGTCATTTCCTAATCTTTTGGCTACTTCAAAACCAATTCCGCCAGTAGCTCCTGTTACAACTGCTACTCTTTCATTTATTTTACTCATTCTATTTATTATTATTTATTTTTTATTTTATTTTTTTGCTTGTAGTGGTTCAATTTTAGGACATAGAAACCAGATCGACAATAAAGCAATCAAGGCCAATGAGCCACCAATCAAAAATGCAGGGGTATAATTACCACCTGTAGTGATGAAAGTAACCAAGATTGTAAGTCCAGCTGCACCTAATTTAGCAGCCATTCCAGCAAATCCTGAAAGTGTTCCAACAATTTTACCACTAAATAAATCACTAGGAATTGTTTGAACATTTCCAATAGCAACTTGAAATCCGAAAAGTAATACCGCCATAATAAAGACTGCATTAGTAGCAGATCCAGGTGCTTTTAAAAGAAAGAAACAAGGAATCATAATGAAACACCCTAAGGTAATTGTCATTTTTCTTGTTTTATCCACTGACCAACCCGAGGAGAGTCTATTCTGAGCAATCAGACCACCCGCCCAAGCTCCTATCATTGCTCCAACATAGGGCAACCATGCTGAAAATGCAATTTCTTTTACGTTCAAACCAAAAACTTCTGAAAGATAGATTGGAATCCAAACGATAAAAAGCCACCAAATAGGATCAATAGCTGCTGAGGCAATTATCACTCCCCAACTTTCTTTGTGTTTTAATAATTCACCGGTAGTTGGTGTATATTCTTCATCATGATTTTCATCATTATCAGTGTCCTGTTTTTTTTGTCCAGATAAAATATATTTTCTTTCCTCATCCGTTAACCAAGGGTGAGATTTTGGATCTGATTTCACAATAAACAACCAAGGTATGAGCCATAATAATCCAAGTACACCTACAACAATAAAAATTGCTTTCCAATCGAAATAAATCGACAACAAACCAATTACTGGGTAGGCAACTATTCCTCCTGCAGCAGCACCGGAATTAAAAATCCCTTGTGCCAACGCTCGTTCTTTGGTTGGAAACCATTCTGCGTTTGCTTTAGCAGCACCCGGCCAATTGCCAGCTTCTGCAATTCCTAATAAAGATCTGAAGATTGAAAAACTTAATAATCCTTGTGCAAATGCATGCAACATCGTTGCTATAGACCATACTCCTATTGATAAGGCGAATCCAATTCTGGTGCCAATCCAATCAAAAATTTTCCCGAAAAGGGCTTGTCCTCCGGCATAGGATAAAATAAATACTGTTGATATGGTACCATAAATTGCTTTGTGTCCATCTTCATCCATTTCAGGAAATAAATCTTTAGCAATATCGGGCCATAAAGCACCAAAGGCTTGTCTGTCTATGTAGTTAACAACTGCTGCTAGAGCTACAAGGCCTACAACCCACCATCTTAATCCTTTTATTTTCATTATTGAGTTTTGTATTTACTTCAGATTGTAACAATATTGATACAATACTTTGAAGTGATCTTTCATTTTTTGTTTTGCTAATTTTGGATCTCCCTTTTCAATAGCCTTATAAATAGCTTGATGCTCTTTAATTCCTTCATGTGCCAAACCTTTATCACAAACGTGATATTTCTCAAAGTTGGTAATGATTTCTGGAATAATAATCAGCATGAAGTTATTCATAGAACTATTTCCACTGGCTTTCGCAATTGCTAAATGAAATAGTAAGTCTTCTTGAACGGCATCTTCACCGTTTAATACTTTCTCTTTATATGCCTCTAAGGCTACTTTTAATTCTACTAAGTCTTTGTCTGTTCTTCTTAAAGCAGCCAACCTTGCAGTTTTTAACTCTAATAAAATTCTTGTTTCAACCAAAGATTTAAAATCAGGATCTTCTAATCGAAGAATGTCTTCAATCATCCCATTCATGGCAATTACACCAATATTGGCTACAAAAGTACCACTCTGTGGAATGGAATTTAAAAGACCATAAAATTCTAATTTTTGAATTGCTTCTCTAACATTACTTCTTGAAACTTCAAACTTTTCTGATAACATTCTTTCGGAGGGTAATTTGTCTCCGGGTTCTAAATTTTTCAAATTAATTAGATATCTAATATTTGAAATAATTTTTTTTTGAATGGTATAATTTTCAGGCTTTGTAAGGATTTCAAGTTTCATAAGTAAGCTGTTTTCTTTTAGAGAATTAAATCATAGCTAATTAATTAGCAAATTTAATAAAAGTTAAACAATGTAATAGCAATCTATTACATTGTTTAACAATATATTATTATGGTAATCTAAGAGAAACATCATCTACTCTACTTTCAACGCCTGCATTGAACATGTAAATAGATACTTTTGTATTGTTTCCAGAATTAAAAGGCATTTCAACTTTTACATAAGTATTTGAACTTGATTGGTCCGTTCCTTCGAAAGTTGCAATCGTTGCTGCTACTGCTGCAGAAGGATCGGTAAACCCATCACCGCCTAAAACTGAAACTGTCATATGACCCGTTCCTGATGTTTTCATTGTGTACCAATATTCCAATACATAATCTTGGTTTGGTGAAACTTCCAATTCTTGATAAGCTGCTCGATCTCCTCCTGATGGAAATTTTGCTGCTTGAGAACCTGAATTTGTAGGACTTGATGTAATTTGAATTACTCCACCTAGATCACTATTTCTCCAAGAATCACGACCATCACCTGATCCACCATCTAACATTCCATCTTCAAAACTAGCTTCTAAAATTTCTGGAAGTAAAATTACTGGAACCAATGGTTCTACTACTTCAACATCACTTGAAAAAGTACTTGTCAATCCATTTGCGTCAGAAGACGTTAGGGTTACTGTATAAATTCCTTCTGCAGCATAGGTATTTGAAGGCTCTTTTGCAGTGGATGTATTTCCATCTCCGAAAGTCCAAGCATAGGTTGTAGAACTTACAGATTGATTTGAAAAATCATAGGTTTGCCAATCTCCGTTGCTTTCCGTTGCAGAAAACATAGCTGAGGGTGGCGTTAAGTCTTCAATTGAATTTGCTTCTGGAAGTACATTGTCTTCACAAGAGAACATAAATCCAGCCAAAGCGACAAGACTCAACATTTTTATATTAAAAATATTTGATTTTAATGTATTTGCTATTTGTTTCATAATATTAACTATTAATTTGATTAGTAACCAGGGTTTTGAGATAATAAACCATTACTTAAACCAATCTCTACTTGAGGAATTGGTAATAAAAGATCGGTCGTAGAATAACCTAAACCGTTTGCTGCAGAAAATGCAGAAAGTACATCTTGTGCCAATCCTAAACGAACTAAATCAAAGAATCTGTGATTTTCAAAAGCCAATTCTGCTCTTCTTTCATCAGCCAATTCTTGTTTAGAAATACTCGTTACAGCATCCGTTAAACCTGCTCTGTTTCTTACCGTTTGAAAAGAAGCAATTGCATTTGAACTTGTTGTACTTGCAGCACCTGCCATAATCGCTTCAACGTGCATTAATAAAACATCCGAATATCTTAAAACTACCCAGTCATTACCAGCAGATGTTGGATCTGAAGAAGTTACTGGAATCCCTAAGGCAGCATCTCCGTTTGGCAAATACTTTACTACTTGGTACTTTCCAGCTTGTGATGCATCTTCTCTGTAAGACAATGCTGTTCTGTTCCCTCCGTTTGCATCTAAAAATGCTTTAGCATCCATAGAAACATAGTTTACACCACTAGTTCTTCCTACAGCGTTTAACCATTCTGCAGAAAAGTTTTGACTGTCATCATTTGAACTTGGTACATATCCAATTGCAAAAAGTACTTCATTGTTTCCTTCATTGTAAAAAACATCTTTAAAATCATTCTCTAAAGCAAAACCTCTAGATGGACTCATAATACTTTCTAATAAAGTCTGTGCTTCACTATAACGTCCTAATGTTAAGTATACTTTCGCTAAGATCCCTTCCGCAGCAGCTTTACTTGCTTGGTCGTTTGCACCACCATCGCTTAAGTTGGCAACCGCATCTTGTAAATCAGATACAATTAAGTCATACACCAATGATGAAGAAACTCTTGTAAAAGCCGTTTCTGTGTCTAATGGAGAAATCAATCCTTCTACTAATGGAACATCTCCAAAAAGACGTACCAAGTTAAAATACGCATAGGCTCTTAAAAACTTCGCTTCTGCTGCAAATGCCGCTTTGTTCTCTGGAGATGCCGATTCTAATTTGTCTAAAACTAAATTCGCTCTAAAGATGACATTGTAGTAACTTCTGTAATAATCTGCAACAATACCGTTGGTAGATTCGATGGTGAAAGACTCAAATTGAGCAGCTTCCCCTTCATTACTCTTTGTTTCGGTATTATCACTTCTCATTTCAGTGAGATAAAACTCAACCTGAACACCATGGTTTAGGTTGTTGTTCGTGATTTTTAAAGCATTAACTCCTTGAATTCCATCGTAGATGTTAAGAAGACCTGCTTGAATTTCTGAATCTGTCGTGTAATAATTCTCAGCGTTGATTCCAGTTTCTAATTCTGGAGCTAAGAAAGTGTCTTCACATGAGGCAAAGCTCAAGGCAAAAACAGCAATTAATATTAAATTTATTTGTTTCATAATACTTTTCATTTTAAATTATATAATCCCTTAAAACTGTACATTAACCCCTAAAGACATGGTACTAAATACTGGCGAACCAGCTCTTTGGTATCCATATGTAGTAGCACTTGTATTGTTTATTGACTCTGGATTAAAACCAGTATAGTCACTTGCAGTTAAGTACAATAGGTTCTGACCTGAGAAATAAACTCTTGCACTAGACATCTTCAATTTTGAAACTAACTTTTCTGAAAGGTTGTATCCAAAATTCACATTTCTTAATGCGATGTAAGAAGCATCTTGTACAATACTGTTTGTAAAGATTTTTGCCTTAATGAACTCTTGATTTGGCGTTGTCGCTGGATCAAAATCTTGTGCACTGTTAAAGTGATTAAAAATGTATTGGTCTCCCATGTTACGTACTTCTGCACCATGACTTCCTTGGAACATGAAACTAAAATCAAAATCTCCAAATTTAAAATCATTGGTAACACTCCAAACGAAATCTGGATAAGGACTACCTAAAATAGTTTTGTCATCATCATCAATTAAACCATCTCCGTTTAAATCTTTTACATATACATCTTGTGCAGATGCTCCGATTGGGTGGTAAGGATTTTTGATATATTCTAATGGAATTTCAGTATCTACTACCCATCCATAAAATGAAGAAATTGGACTTCCTTCCATATTGATCCACTCTGCAGCTCTTTTTGAATCTACACTTTGGATTTGACCATTTGAGTCTGCAAAATTTAACAATTCATTATTATTTTTCGATCCTAAGAACGTAGAAGACCATCTAAAGTTTTCTGCAGCAATGTTTTTCGTACGAATCTCTACTTCAACACCACTGTTCTTTACTTTTCCTAAATTTACCAAGGCATTAGAAAAACCAGTTGTTGATGAAATTGGGTTGTATAATAATAATTGATCACTTGTTCTAGAATAGTAATCAACAGAACCTGAAACTTTGTTACTGAACAATGCAAAATCTAAACCTGGATTGAATTCAATTTGACGTTCCCAAGAAAGATCTGGGTTTGGAATGTTCAAAGGATTTACCACTAAAGAAGGCGTTCCATTACTAACTCCTGTTGTTGTATCATCTAAAACAGCTAAATATGGATAATTATCCACTAAAGGATTTCCTGTTCTAAAGTCATTGTTTCCGGTAACACCGTAACTCACTCTTAATTTTAAGTTGTTAACAACATCATTGTCAATTAAGAAATCTTCTTTAGAAATATTCCAACCTGCTGAAAATGCAACAAAATTTCCATATTTTGTATTCGGTCCAAAAACAGAACTACCATCTCTACGAACACTTGCAGAAGCTAAGTACTTGTCTGAGTATGCATAGTTAACTCTACCAAAGAAAGACAATAAGGTTCTTTCCCATTTGTACTCATTGCTATCTGTAATTGATTCAGCAGCACCAAGTGTTTGGTTGCTATCATCCGCAAAAACAGATCCTTGCATGCTTTCGAAAGTTCTTCTTCTTTGTTCTAAAGAAGTACCTACCACTGCATTGATTTCGTGGTCGTTGATTTCTTTCGTATACGCTAACGTATTATCTACCGTATATCTTGTCGTTTTTGTAACCGTACTGTCTAATCTTGAAGCAGATGCTCCGTTTCTGTTAGATTGTACTCCTTGATAACGAGAACCTCTAGTATACTGATAGTTTACAGAACCTGTAGAAGTAAATTTCAAATCATCTGTAATTTTGTATTTCCCATACACACTTCCTAAGAATTTGTTTCTGTATTCTACACGATTACGTTCTAAAATCTTAGCACCAGGATTGGTGTTTGATGTATTACTAATATCAGTACCACTTCCTGTACTTGGTTGACCAGCAACTAAATCATAATCATCAAACATACGTTGAATTGCATAATCTCCAATTTGAGCATTTGCATATTTCCCATTATCTCTATAACGGTTTACATACTGAATGGTATTTGCATCTAAATACAATGGCAACCAAGAAGGTTGTCTTAAGATATCATGAGTAGAACCATCAAATCTTCTCTTCACTGTAAATGAAGGATTCGCTTTAACACCTACTGTTAATCTTTTATTTAACTTATAGTTGAACTTTGCACTTACTGCAGTTCTTGAATAATTATCCGTTAATAAAACACCTTCATCATCTAAATAACTCAATGCAACATTAAAAGTAGCTTTGTCTGTACCTCCACTTGCTCTTAAAGAGTGATCCGTATACATACCACCATCAAAAATAATGTCTTGCCAGTTGTTGTCTACTCCCAATTGTTGCTTCACTAGCGTCTTGTCTGAAAGAACACCTGTAGCAGCCAATTCACTCGCTGCAGCTTCTGCCATAGAAGTATGGTAAGCATCACTTTGATGAGCTGTTTTGAAACCTGTAATCATGCTATAGCTAAGTTTCATGTCACCACTTTTACCACTTTTAGTCGTAATCATGATTACCCCGTTACCAGCTCTTGCACCATAAATGGCACCGGAAGCAGCATCTTTTAAAACTTCAAAAGATTCGATATTGTTCATGTTTAAAGATCCTAAAAAATCTTCATCTACAACCACACCATCGACTACTACTAAGGGACCTGAGTTACCATTAATAGAACCCGTACCTCTAATTCGAATGGTAGGAGCAGAACCTGCTTCACCTTCTGTAGCTTGAATGTTTACCCCTGAAACTTGACCAACTAAAGCATCATCAACTCTGGCGATACCCATTTGATCTAATTTTTCATTTTTCACTTTCGAAATCGCACCTGTTAAGTGAGATTTTTTCTGAGTACCATAACCAACAACGACAATCTCATCTAAAGAATTATCATCTTCCACCAATTGAACATCAATTGTTGTTTGGTTTGCATACGTAACATTTTGTGATACAAAACCTAAATAAGAGAATTGAATTACATCTCCTTGGTTTGCTTTGATTTGATAATTACCATCAAAATCTGTTGATGTCCCTTTTTGAGTTCCTTGAACGAGGATGTTCACCCCTAGTATAGGTTCTCCATCTGACTTAGAGGTAACAGTTCCTTTTATTGTTACTTCTTGTGCAAAACCAGTTAGGCTACATAGAAGAATCGCAATAAAAAATGACTTAAGTTTAAAATTCATAATTAAGTATTTAAATTATTTTAGATTAGTGTTTGTATTTGCTTTTAACTTAAGTATCTAATAACAAACAAATTAGATACTCAATAATTCCGTAATTGAATGATAAAATTCTTGGTAAACCAAACTGGTTGACCAAATTGGTTGACCAAATATAGAGTTTTAATCTTAAAATCCAAAAAAATCTTAAAGAAATGTTATTTTTTGATCTGAGAAATTAAAGAAATTTTATTTCATAAAATCTTCTCTCATTGGGCTAAAAACGTCAATTAAAACACCTGCTTCAGTACAAATAGCTCCGTGTAACACGTGAGGTGGAATGTATACAGTGTCACCTCCTTTAACTGTTTTCGTAGCATCCCCAATGGTAAAATCGAAAGAACCTGATTCTACATAAGTTACTTGAGAATGATGATGTTCATGTAGGCTTCCAATAGCTCCAACTTGGAAATCTACTTTTACAAGCATGATTTTGTCGTCATATCCCATTATTTTTCTTTTTAAACCTTCTCCGACAGTTTCCCATGCCATGTCATCTCCAAAGATGAATTCTTTACTTGCTCCAAATGATTTCATACTCTAATTTATTTAGTTGATTTATAATAATATGCGCCCTGAAAGCGATAGTTTTTATTGTCTATAGTTACCGTGTGCATTTTTTCGGATGCATTGTCTTCATTAGAAAGAATTAAAAGACTGTTTTTCTCTGAAGTACCTACTTCAATGGCCGTATACGCTGTTGTATCTAACAAAACTTTGACAGACACTATTGGTGTATAGGCATTATCTGCTTTTTCTGTAACCGGACTGTAAACACCGTGCGATGCAATTACCGAAGCAAACACAGCATGTTTTGCTGCTTGCTTTCTTAGAATTAATGTAGGATCTCTTCGTAAATTGAATTCAGGGTCATTTGCACCTATTCTTGCAAAGAGGATTTCATCCTTTTTATGGGTTGCTGCTGTGATGGTGTAAAATTTTTGATGATGCAACCATGTAAACTGAATGCTTTCAGAATTTGCAACGCCCACCCCTTCATTCCAGAGATGCTGATATCCATATTTCTTTCCTAAAGGCTGAAGTTGTTTTGGTGTTTGATACTCAAAATTGGTGTCGATGATTTGACCAAAATAGTAATGCGGTAAATCAAAAGTATGCGCTTTGTCCGATTGAATTCTATTGATATCTATAATATACGGTTTTGCATCGTTTGCATCCTTCACCATAATCATGGTTCTGTGCAGTTCCGTTCCTGGATATGCATTGGTTTCTTTAGCACTTACAATTTGAAAATTTGGATTAGAAACATCAAACAAATACTTTTCAGAATGATTTTTACTACCGGTCGCAAAATCGTATTTAAAATGTGAGGTTTGATCCTGCACCACGGTATTATGTGCAATCGTATGTTTGGCAAATGTTTTGTTTTCTTTTAAATAACCTCCACCATTTTTCTGTTCTACATTTACAAAACGAGACAAACCATAATCTTGTAAAACCTCTTCTCCATTTTCATACAATGAAAAAGACAACTTATCATAATGTCCATGACTTAAACCTTGGGCAGAATATTTTAAAACCAAAGCTAGGGTTTCATCCCCTTTTTGATGTCTTAAAATACCAATACCTCCTTCGTCTCCTTGAGAACCATCTCTTAGCTCCATGGATTGTTTGATAAACGGTTTTTCTTTATTTGCATGTAAAGCTTCTGCAACGCTTAAACCTGTTGCATCTAACTGAACTTTATTTTGTTTTTTTGCTACGGAAAGTAAAGCCGGGTTTTGATCCCCATAATAATAGGCAATATCTACCGCTGAAACTAGAGAGGATGTATAATAAGACATTCCTTTTTGACCATCATTCAATGGGAAGAACTCTCCATCTGCATCTGTTAAATTCAATAAGGCATCAACTGCTTTGATTAAAACACCGTCTTTGTATTCGAAAATCCTTAAATCTGGTTTTTTATTTTGAAGTGCTTCTGCAAAAATCAAGAAAGGATACATTGCATATCTTTGATAATAAGGTCCTTCTGTATAAAATCCGTCAGGTGAAAATGGAGAATCTAAATTGGCTAAAAAGCCTGCTTTTCCATCCTTATCGAAAATAAAACCACCATCATTGTCTTTTGCTTTTAAATCTACCTCTTCCTTTTTTAAACCATATAAAGCTCTTTCGACTAATTCATCATCATCCATTACCAAACCAATCATACCCACGGCAACATTTCCCCAAGTAGAATGATTATGAACTCGATTGAAATACTGCGGTGTTTCTACTGAAAGAAAATCGGCATAAGGACGAAACAATGTCTTGTTTAAATAGTCCGATTGTTCTTTTGGCAACCAAGCGTAAATGCAATCATATGCTTGACTGGAATAGACCAACCAATTGGAGTCGTTTAAACATTGCCAAAAAATCTTACCTCTTGCATAACTTCGCATTTGAGGGTGTCTCGGTAGTGTTGGAAACATCTTTGCGTATTCCAAAAGCATGTCTCTTATGTAGACAGCATACTTTTCGTCTCCTGTTAGCTGAAATAAAATCCCTGCTTTATGCATCGTTGCATAGTTTATTTTATGCTGGGTGTGTGTATACCCCCCCGCCATATCTTTTGGAATTGGTACATCAATTCCTTTTTCTAATTGTGCATCTACGGCTTGTTTTGCTTTTTCTAAAGTGGCATCAAATAGAGGTACCTTTCCAAGTTTGGCTTTAATTTCTGAAACACTTTTAGTGGTCAAAATCAAATTTGGATGTTGGTCATTAGATGCAACAGTTTCAATATCCTTTGAATTATGAGAACATGAAATTAGGAGAACAGCTACAAAGAAAAGTTTTAGATAATTATTCATTGACAATTTGTGTTTTGTGGTTTTATGTTGTGTATAGTAAATGGTCATTTTTACTATTTTTCAGAGGAATTACGTATGAGTATGGAAGCCTCTTTAAACCAAACTTCTGCATAACTTCCATTTGCATATTGTTTAGGGATATCTCCATCATAAGTTTCGGATTTTGTAGACTTTCCATTAGCTTGATTATAAGCACCTTGCTTAAAATACTGCCATTCATTCGCATAAGCACTTTGACGTTCAATACCACCACCTTTTTTTCTGTTTGCATAAACCCTTTTTACTTGTGCTGGAATGTCTTCTTTTGTTGCAAATTCCGACTTGATCAAACTCTTTGTAAATTGAACTGTTTTATGATTTTTACTCGTAAAAGTGAGGTACATAATTCCTTGATCTACATTTACTTCATAACTAAATTCTTCACCCAAAGCAATACCATCTTCGGGTTCTTTTGGAAATTCTGTCGGACTAGGACCTACCTCAGAAAAATCGTATCCCCAAACTGCCGTTGAATAATCAAATCTTCCAATATTATCTCCTTTTGTATTGATTTCATAGTTCCAAAAAACAGCCCCTTTTTTATGTCCTGGGAATTTTTTATAATATATTTTTAAAGGCTCGTTTTCGTGGCCTTCATCACTATGAATTTGTCCAATTACTACAGCGTATGAAGAGGCAACTCTTGCATCTCCAGTAGTAGAAACGTGTTGTACTTTTAATGTTCCTGTTAATTTTCCGCCAGTTTCTGGAGTCCAATGTGTTTTTTGACCAAGTTCTGTTCTTGTGTTACTAGATGTTCTTGAAGTAACACCTGCATTCGGTGTTTTGTAGACGACCCAATTTGTTGCATTTTCTTTTTTAACATAGAAAAAATTGTCTTTTGCGAAATTTATCAATGAATCCTTATAAGTTCCGTCGCCTAAAAGGATTTTCCATTCATCCATAAAAGGAATCACATCACTTGGATATACTGTTTCCGTTTTAACGGTTGCTTCCGAAATGCTTGCAGAGTTATTTTTGCACGCGATTAGTGTACATAAAGCAACTAAAATATAGACTGTTTTTTTCATTCTAAAAAAGATTAATTTCAATTTAGTACATCAAGGTCATCACAAGATTTTCTTCTGTTTTTAGTTGTCCTGAATTGCTTAAAATATTTTCAGACTCTACATTGTTTTTTGCTCCCCAAAGAATAGAAACAAATTTCACGTTATTGTTTTTAAAGGTATTGTTGTTGATATTCACATTTACAATTCCGTTATGATTTAAAAGTCTTTTATTTTTTTCTTTGGCACCACAGTTCGTAAATGTGCTGTTGGTTATTAAAAGGTTTCCACCAATGGTAGATTCGTCATAACCTCCTCTGTAATAATCTACAACGTTTTGTTTTACATTGTTAAAACTACAGTTGTCAATAGTTAAATATTCAGTGTTATAATCACCTCTATCGTTTGTTTCTTCGGAAAGTTCAATTCCGTTTTCACAATTTGAAATTGATGTGTTTGTAAAAGTAATGGCTTCAGAAAACGACTGTTTATAAACTCTTAATGCATAATTGAAGTTGCTTATTTCAGAACCTGTAACTTCTAATCCAAAATGATTAGACATGTTTTCTTTTAAGCTTGCAAAGGCATAATTAGATGCGTTTCCTTTTAATTTGATGTTTTTTACTGATAATTTTCCATAAGGATGTAATTCTATTGCTGGGGTATTTGCTGCTCCATTGTATAGAATTTCTGCTTTTCCTTGAGATTGAATGGTGATTGCTTTATTAATTACTAAAGATTTTGAAATTTGGTAAGATCCTTCATTCAAATTAATAATATCCCCATTTTCTACTTCATTAAGTTTCGCAATTAATTCCGAGGCATTAGAAACTGTGTGTATCTTAGCGTCTTTAATTTCAACTTCATTAGAAAACCAATCTGCTCCATATTTTGATTTATCTAAAAGATCTAAATGAAGGTTTTCGCCATTTAAAATAGCGCCAATTTTGTTTGATTTTTCTCTAGACTCTCCGAGTAAATCATTGGTAATTGATTCGAAATCAAATCCATTATAAATTTCAACATCATCAAAACCAGAAGTTGGAACAGAGAGATTTGCACCAATATCAGTTAAAGTTAATTCCTTAGAAATTAAACCATGACTGTTTTCAATATCAACTCCGTTATTAAAAATAATATTACTTTTAAAAGTAACGCCATCTGCTTTGTCATGTTCAATAATAGGATTTGGATCTCCAACAGAATTGTAGATTATATTGTTTACCACCTCTGTTCTTAAAGGTCTTGCAGAACGAATTTCCGATTTTGGCAAAACAGCAGCTTGGGCAATATTGGTTCCAACTCCGAATTGCCATGGCGAATTTGAATCTACATAGGTATTATAAGCAACCACAACATCGGTAACTTGATTATATCTATTCAATGGAGATTTAGGAATTCCATTCATAACTGCTAAGGGACTTCTAAAATTCTTTCCTTTTAGTTTATAGAAAAGATTATTGATAACCCAATGGCCAGTATTAATAATTCTAATTCCACCATAATTTTCATTTACTCCATCTCCAATAAAGTAATTTCCATCTATGGTAACATAATTTCCATGACGTGTAACTACAGATCCTTCGCTTTTATAAAATACATTGTTTTTAATTAGATTGAAATTGGTTTTACTAGAAATAATCTCAACTTCTCCGTTACATTCTTCAAATAAGTTATTTGCAATGGTTGTATTACTTGGAGACATCGATGTAAAGCTACTTCCTAATTGAATAGTTTCTCCTCTAGCTCCCCCTTTTCTTGGTCTTGGACCAAAATGATTATTTACAATTTGATGGTAATTTCGAATGCTTTGGTTACCTTTTAAATCAACTCTAACTGTGGGTCCACCATTTGTTTTTCCCGCTATATAACAATGATCTAATGTATTGTGTTTTCCGTAAAACTGTACCCAAAGATTATCTTGGTCTCGTTCTAAGTTATTAAAATCTAAAATTACACAATTTGAAACGCTACTATTATTCGCAACGTTACTTTTGCTGGTTCTAAAAGCAATTACGTTTTCAGAAGGTGAATGTCCGTTTCTAAAAAATAATCCACTAACTTTTAAAAAGTTTCCGCTAATTTCTAAATTAGAAACACCTTCAATAAAAACTTTACCAGGGGTTTCTGCTCTTAAACTTATTGGATTGTTTTTTGTTCCTTCTCCAACAAATTTAATTTCTGCGTCTTTGTAAATTCCGTTTTTCAATACAATATCATCACCCGCTTTTACTTCTTTGATTGCATTTTCTAATTCAGTTATATTACTAACTAAAATAGAATTTGTAGTTCTCTGACAAGAAGTGATTACTAAGAATAGACTAATAATTAAAAGATATTTACGCATCGATATTTATTTTAGTGAGTTACTGTTAAATTGTAATATTTTAAACTTGAAAAGGCGCTCGCTTGGGTTGTTGCTAAATAATTCCCTGCTTTAAAATAATTTTCAAAAGGCCATTTGGCCAAACTAACATCCTCATAAACATAAGGTGTTTCATTATTTAATTGCAATTCAATTTTACCTTCTGTAGCTGTAATTCTAAATTCAAAGGCATCAAAACCAACAGTTCCCATATTGTGCTTTTCGTCGACCCAAGTACTTGTAGATACGTCAAATAGGTCGTCACCCGAAGTCGCCTCATTAACTAATGACTTTTTGTAAACCCATAAATCTCCATCAATCCAACGCATTTTAATTAACGGAGGACCATTATTCGAAGTCAAGCTCAATCGTGCCATGTCTTCAATAGATATGATACCATGAATCTGCATCACAATGGTGCTATGATATTGTCTACTTGAGGTATTGTCCTCTGAAATTGATTCCATCTTTAATTTCCCATGCATCGTTCCACCCGTTTCCAAAGTCCAATTAATACGTGAATTGGAGGGCGTTATTAACTCTCGGAGTTCTGTTCGAGAATAACTACTATTGGTGGTTGAACTTGCTGGGAATGTATAAAACACAAGAGAGGCATCTGAGGTATCATCGTACATATATGGAGCAATCGCAGAGATGTTTCGATACCCACCGTTGACAAGCACATCGGGCTGATATTCATCGGGACTCCCATTATTATTCTCATCTACAGGCAATGTTAATTTCCAATTCGAAAAATTAATATCAGAAAAATTTGATGTTTCTGTATCATCTATTTCCTCCTCAATTTCTTCAATAATTTCATTCGGCTCGCTATCTTTATCTGAGCAAGAAATGCACAGAAAAAAGGAAAATATGACTGTATAAATGATGTTACTTTTTTTCATTATTTAATCAAAATAAAAAATTGGTTTACCAAATTGGTTTACCAAATATAGTTACTAAAATTGGATAAAAAAATTTATCTTTTTATTTAACAAAACACTTGAAAACTTTTACGACAACATTTTCTTTTTTAAACACAATGAAATAGAGGCCTTTTGACACCCCAGATAAATTTAATCGATTGCGATCCAAGCGATTTTTAAGAGATAAAGATCTCCCTGAATAATCGTATAATTGAAGGGTATCAAAACTTTCTGGATCTACATTTTGAATGGCCACGTCTCCGGAAGTTGGATTCGGGTAAATAAGAATTGCAGCAGCTTTTTTCTTTAAATCTTCAACGGATAAGGTTCCTGTAACTTCTTCTATACTAAAATCGGCAAACAAAACAGTTTCATCTTTTAAATCGGATGGATTGTTTAAACTCCT
>OLHI01000126.1_pt1 | contig 21274 bp, 18 predicted proteins | sample 1609501 | NCBI WGS metagenome assembly OLHI01 (sample SAMN05416862, study PRJEB24817) | seawater metagenome | isolation source: Sea water | place: Canada:Atlantic | collected 2013-11 | reverse complement strand
TCGTCGGCAGCGTCAGATGTGTATAAGAGACAGCAACCAAAACCCTGAATTCATTTCGTCTGATGTAAAAACAAAATTCAATATTATCAATACGAAACTCGCTATAATCACAATTAAAGGTAAATTCTTTTTTGTCATTTATTCAATTTAGAGTTGTTTCCGCCAATGAATGGCAACTCGTTATATGGAGAATAAACCTTCTGTTTATAGGGTTCTATTTCCGGATAACAGGAGTCTTTGTTAAAATTTATCTCAAAAAAGATTTACAAAATCTGTCTTTGTGTCTGAAATAAATAACAACAATAAATTTCAGTAATTTTATTACCAAACACAATCCCTATAAGTAATGAAAAATATAGCTCACTATTTATAGGGATGCGTTGAGAAGAGGTACTTGTTAAAATTCTTGATACTTTTCCTCAAAGGAAGAGTTAGGTTACCAGTGTAGCAAAATATCATTTAAGCTAACTAACCAAATTAGTAGCCTCTAAAAATGTGCATTTATTTATATTGAATGAATATTTTTTTATTTAAAAAATTTAGTTTAAATAATATTTCCGCGAAATTTTCTGTTAAGTTTGTTGTATGACTGTTTTTCAAACTAACTATACAGTAGTAGCTTCTCACATAGATGAACTTCATCATGTAAATAATGTAGTTTATCTAGAATGGATTCAAGACATAGCAAATTTACATTGGACACTACTAAAAAAGGGGGTAGATACTTCTGCTTATGTTTGGGTAGTGATTAGACATGAAATAGATTATATAGGACAGGCGCTATTAGGTGACGAAATTACTGCTAAAACATGGGTAGGTAAAACAGGAGGCATCCGATCTATTCGTCATGTAGAATTTTATAAAAACAATAAAGCCATTGTTAAGGCTCAAACCACCTTTTGTTTGGTAACTGCTAAAACCTTTAAGCCTACTCGAATAACAGATCAAATTTTATCGATGTTAGGTCCTAAATAGCTGTACCTTTGCATTTAGAAATTTAATGTAACGATGAGCACATTTGCTACCTTAGGAATAAAAAAACCATTCATACAATCTATTAAAGAGTTAGGAATACATTCGCCTTCAGAAATTCAGGAAAGAACCATTCCAGTTTTATTGAATAAAAGAACAGATTTTGTAGGCTTAGCGCAGACAGGAACAGGTAAAACCGCCGCTTTTGGCCTGCCAATAGTTCAACAGATAAATCCTAACAATACTGCTGTTCAAGCACTTATTTTATCACCTACACGAGAATTGGTACAACAAATAAAAAAACAACTTTTTAAGTATACAAAATATTATGACCACAAGGTGTTTGTTGAGGCTGTTTATGGTGGCGAAAAGATCGAAAAACAAATACATAATTTACAGAGAACTACCCATGTAATTGTTGCTACTCCTGGAAGATTAATTGATTTGATAGAACGAGGAAACATCAATTTAAAAGAGATAAACACCTTGGTTTTAGATGAGGCTGATGAAATGTTGAGTATGGGATTTAAACAAGATTTAAATAGAATTTTAAAATATACCTCAGGTCATCGAAATACTTGGTTGTTTTCTGCGACCATGCCAGAAGAAATTCAAAGAATTATTAAAACGTACATGGATGCTAATGCACCACGTGTAGAAATTGATAGAAATGCTACGGTAAATACCAACATTAGTCATCAATTTGTAAAAACAACCATCAAAGAAAAAGTAAAGACTATCATTCGTTTTTTAGAATCTAGACAAGAAGCGCGTGGTATTATATTTTGTAGAACTAAAGCAGGTACACAAAATCTTAACAAACTTTTGCAAGAGGAAGGTTTTTCTATCGGAGCCTTGGAAGGAGATATGCAACAAAAAGAGCGCGACAAAGTAATGCGTGCCTTTAAAAATGAAAGTTTACAGTACTTAATTTCTACAGATGTATCTGCAAGAGGAATAGATGTTAGAGATTTAGCATTTGTAATTCATCATCAATTACCAGATCAATTAGATTATTATACGCACAGAAGTGGAAGAACTGCTAGAGCAGGTAAAAAAGGGGTGTCTCTTGCTTTAATTATAGCTCATGAGCTTCAACGAGTACATGAAATAGAAAAAAACTTAAACATTAAATTTACGGAAACTACCTTCTAATGGTTAAGATAACCATCTGTGCTGATTAGCTTTTTTAGTGTACCATATTAAATAGCCTCCAATAGCAATAATCATAAAAGGCATGAGTAGTCCCATAGGGCCATAGCTGTCTGTATTTTCATTTATTAGCAGACCATATGACATCTGTATAATAATTCCTATAAATGATATAATAAAGAAAGTAGAGGCAATTTTTTTCTTTAACAATAATAATAAAGCTCCAAAAGTTCCTGAAAATACTGCAGTAGCAAATGCTGCTGTTGCCCAGGCTGGAACATCTTGATACATGAGTTGCTGGTCTTTGGGTAAAGAGGCTAATACAGCATCAGTCATAAATGCCTGAGTTAAATAATTAAATACTCCCATTAAATTCCAAACAAGTGCCATGCTGCTAATGATCCAAAATAGTCCCGTTGGTTTTCTTAAGTAGTTCGTCATGTTGTTAAAATTTTAATAAATTCTACCTTAAATTTAGACAAAAAATAATAAATCAGGTTGCAGCATCTTAAAAATGGTATTTTTGCAGCATCAATTATTCAACCAAATTTCATGATTAGTAAGCCTAAACTTATTCCATTTCTTTTTATCACTCTCCTTATTTCAGCTGCTTCTTTTGCTCAAGTAAAAACAAGTATTAGAGGAAAAGTAGTAGATGAGAAAGGTGCTCCAATATTTGCCGCTTCTGTATATTTAAATACCAGTCAGGGAAGTATTTCTGAAGAAGATGGTACTTTTCAAATTACAGATATAGTCCCAGGATCATACAACTTAACGGCTAGCTTTGTTGGTTTTGACTCACAAACAAAATTTAATATTATTATTAAATCAAAAGGGAATCGATCGTTTAATTTTATTTTAATTGAATCTTCTGAATCTCTAGAAGAAGTAGTAGTTTCTAATAAAAATAAAATAAGTAGACCTAAAGAAACTCCTTTATCTACCCAGTCTTTATCTGCTGTAGAAATAGCTACCTATCCAGGAGGTAACAATGATGTTGTTCAAGTGGCCCAGTCATTACCTGGTGTTTCTCCATCAGTAGGAGGATTTAGAAATGATTTAATTATACGTGGAGGTGCTCCTAATGAGACCGTATATTATTTAGATGGGGTAGAAGTGCCAAATATTAATCATTTTGCAACACAGGGAAGTGCAGGAGGTCCTGTAGGCTTATTAAATGTTGCTTTTATCAATGATGTTACCTTATCTACATCTGCTTTTGGTGCTCAATATGATAATCCATTATCTGGGGTGCTTCAATTTAAACAACGTGATGGTAATAAAGAGCGATTCAATACTAACATCAGGGTAAGTGCTACAGATGCTGCTTTCACTTTTGAAGGCCCGTTATTCAAAAACAAAAAGAAAGAAAGTAAGACCAGTTTTTTATTGTCTGTAAGAAGAAGTTATTTACAAGCTTTATTCAAACTGATAGGCTTACCCATTAGACCAGATTATTGGGATTACCAATATAAACTAACACATCAGGTAGATAAATATAATGACTTGTACTTTATAGGTTTAGGATCTGTAGATGATTTTAGTGTGGAAGCTCCAGAAGACTATGATGAAGAAGCTCAAGCGGTTTTGGAACAGGCACCTTTCATACAGCAAAAAACAAATTCTATAGGGGTCACCTGGAGAAAAAGATTTAAAGATGGTTCTGGTTATATGGAAACTACAGTGAGTAATAATCGTTTAGAAAACATATTTACCAATTACCTAGATCCTGAAAACGAAACTGGAATTATCTTTAGAAATGATGCCGTAGAATCTGAGTCTAAACTTAGATATCAGCTTACTAAATTTGTAAATGATTGGAAATTTACAGGGGGTTTTAATACACAACATTCTTTTTACTCAAATAATACAACTAATATTGCTGATGCAATTTTCTATACTACCGAGATAGACTTTATTAAATACGGACTTTTTGCGAATGCAACACGTTCTTTTTTTAATGATAAAGTTGATGTGTCTCTTGGATTTAGGATGGATGATGATAGTTTTACAACTTCAAGTAACTTAATTTCAAATTTTTCTCCAAGATTCTCATTGTCCTATGAATTTAAAGAAGATTGGCGTATAAGTGCAACTGCAGGACGGTATTATAAAATAGCACCGTACACAATTTTAGGTTTTAGAGATCCAAGTGGTAATCTTACAAACCAAGACAGTGATTATACACAAAGTGATCATTATGTAATAGGATTACAACATTACTTAAACCCAGCTGCAAGTATATCACTAGAGGGTTTTTACAAAATATATTCAGATTACCCTGTATCAGTATTAGATCAAGTTTCATTGGCTAATAAAGGAGCAGATTTTGAAGTATTGGGAAATGAAGATGTAGAAACAGTAGGAAAGGGTAGAAGTTATGGTTTAGAATTTCAATACCAGCAGAAATTATTGAATAATTTTTATAGTATTTTCTCATACACCTATTTCTTTAGTGAATTTACAGGTTTTGATACCACTACTTATATCCCTTCTGTTTGGGATAGTAGACATTTGGTTTCTTTTGTTGGTGGATATAAATTAAAAAAAAATTGGGAAATTAGTTCTAGATATCGGTTTGCAGGTCAAACCCCTTATGTTCCAACAAATCTTGAGGCAACACTGGTTTCCTATCCAGAAATCATTTTAGATTATACGCGTTTGGGAGAAGAAAAATTAGAAACGTTTAGTCAATTAGACATTCGAGTAGATAAAAAGTGGAATTACAATCAATTCAGTTTAAATATCTTTTTTGAAGTTCAAAATGTTCTTGGCCAAAGCATCCCAAGGCCAAATGAATATGGGCTGTCAAGAGATGTGGATGGTAATTTAAATTCTCCACTTAGTTTGTCACAAATTAACCAGGACACCAGCACGTCTATTCCTAGCATAGGCATAGTCGTAGATTTTTAAATAATAGAAATTATTTGATAATTTTTTTCTGAAAGAGTAAAGAATCTTTGTTAGAAAGCCCATTTAGAATGTATACTCCTTGAGCCAAATGCTCCAAGTTTACTTCTAAAACTCCAAAATGATTAATGTTATTTATTGAAAATATAAGCTTACCTGAAAGTGAATACAATTCTAATTTAATTTCTCCTAAAAATTGTGTTTCAATATAAAGTGAATTTTGAACAGGTATTGGATAAATTTTTGTATTTGTTATAGGATTGGATATGAGGGAATTACTTAATGTACCAGAGAAATATTGTTGTGCCAGATCAAATGATTCTTCACCTATCTTTTCACCTATAATTCTTCCTTTTATATCGTCTATCGGAGGATGAATTCCACCCCAAATTCTAGACAAACTTGTTTGATCTGAAGCATCTTGATAAGTTGCCCATTCTAAGGTAAACGATTCTGAGGGACCTTCCTCAAATACTAAAAACTCATTTTCAATAACATCAAAAGTTCCAATACCTCCAGGAAAAAATTTACTGCCTGTAATTTTGGTTAAAACGGTAGCTGCTGCTCTTGAAAAAGTAGAATGACCCGAAAGATACCCTGCAAATGGAGGCGTTACAAATGTGGGTCTTTGATAAGGCCACCAGTGAGTACCTAATATCCAATCTACACCAGCTACATCGGTATCTGGGTTATCTATAAAATCTGGACCTTTCCAAGATTTAACTTTTATCTTACCTACATTTATGTCATTATCTCCTGCTAAGTCGTCTCCAGAAGCTATCACTTCAATTAAATCTGGAATTAAGGGTAATCCATGAGGATTAAAACTAGGTAATGTATTATCTGTACTTTGGCCTTTTGATGCCATATAACGAATTGCAGATATGGGTCTCACATAATCATAATACCCCTTTATACCCCATGTGTTTATGGCAGCGTCATGCATAGCACCACCCATGACTAAATAAGATTTAACATCCCATTCTAAATTACTTAATATAGCTCCCTGTCCAGCAAATCTTTTTATAGTTTCTGGATGATCATTCACATAATTTAGAATTGTAAACCAATGTCCAGGAGGGGTTTCTGAATCTGGACCATCTGCCCAAAATTCAGCTAAAACTCTAGCATAGTCAGATTTTTTTACCATTTGTGGAGTATAGGGCATTGCTGTAATAGGATTGATTTCATGACCACTACCAACAGATCCTCCGTCTGAAAAGTTATAGAAAGTCTGATATTCTTCAAATGTAGATGGAAAAGAGGATATGTCAGTATTTCCTAAAGATGCTGGTGAGATATCTATTAGACTATCATCGTTTGGGTCTAAATGTGCAGACCATGCTATTACTAATGCAAAGTTCCATTTGTAAGGATCATCAATTCCATTAGCTGTTGAATTTTGAATAAAATGTGGGGCTCCAGGATTGTTATATACATAACTATCAAAACCATCATTTAAAATTGATAAATCTTCTGTTTTCAATGAAAAAGGAGTTACTTGACCCCATTCTGGACTCAAAAAACTTGGGGTATCTAAAGGATAAACATTTCCGCTTTGGTCAATAAATACATCAAAAGCAAGAGGTTGCCACCTGTTTGGATTTATGTTCGTATTATCCTCATATAAATCTAATACTAATGGTTCATTTTGAGGAACATAATATTGATTTCCGTAATCATCCTGTTCGTTTGAACCATCTTGTAATCCAAAATTTATTATTTCTTGTGCCAAATAATTACCTAGTGCAGCAAAAGAATTATTGCTGTAATCTACAGTTGTAATATTTTCATCATAACCGAACGAAATAAATAAATCTGTAAAGCTTTCTAGCGTATTATTTGCATTTGGTGAGTTTGTAAATCTATGTATTAAAAGTCTATACATAGCATAACTCATTACTTCGTGAATTGCACTATCAATTTCAGAGGGGGTTGAAATACCATTGAAAGTACATTCATAACCTCCAAAAGATTTTCCTAAAAATATAGTTTCAGCACTATCATTAAAAATTGCCCAGGTATCATACATAATAAGAGAACTATGAAATAAGTTTCTAGCATGTACTGTTGGTCTAGCAAAATCATTTCTTATAGCTTCCAATAGTTCTTCATTCCAATCCCTGGCTACAGAATTTTGTGCTTCTACAGGAACTAAAAAACATGATAAAAGAAATAAAATGAGTGATAATAACTTCAAAAAAATAATTTGAAGGTAAATTTAAAATATTATATAGAATTTTTCCCTATTATCTGGAAAAAGATATAGGTATTTCATAAGATTATATTATTTAGTGTCATTAGCTGTTAAAGTGTGAGTACATTTGCAAAAAATATATATTTTATGCCTAACCAATTTTCTGACCTTGGAATACATAAGGAACTTCAATCTCGTATGAGAGATATTGAAATTATTGAGCCTACAGAAGTTCAAAAGAAAGTTATTCCATTTATTCTTCAAAGAAAGAAAGACTTAGTTGCATTGGCTAAAACAGGTACAGGGAAAACCGCAGCTTTTGGTTTACCTTTATTACAACTTATTAAACCTGAAAATACTACTATTCAAGCAATAATATTAGCACCTACTAGAGAGCTTGGACAGCAAATACAAACTAATTTATCTTTATATGCATCATTTAATCCAGAAATTTCTGTCATTGGGCTTTTTGGGGGTGCAACACTCAAATCTCAAATAGAAGCATTAAAAAGAACTGTACATATTGTAGTAGCTACTCCAGGACGTTTACTTGATTTAATAGATCGTAAATCTATTATTGTTAATAATACTTCATATTTAGTTTTAGATGAAGCTGATGAAATGGTTGGTGCATTGCATTCTGAAGTAGAACAAATTTTTAAAGAGGTTCCTAAAACGTCTAGAATTTTGATGTTTACAGCCACAATGCCGGGAACAATTAAACAATTGGTCCAGAATTATCTTTCAAAAAATGTAACCACTATAGAAGCTGATATGTCTAGTGTTGGCCATCAAGGAATAACACATCAGTATTCTGTTGTAGAACCCATAGAAAAACTAGATATTTTACTTCATTTTTTATACGCAAGGGAAGGGCAACAAGGTATTATTTTTTGTAAAACTAAAGCAGCTGTTAATAAGCTAGGTAAAAATTTAGCCAAAAATAAATTTTCTTCAGGCACAATACATGGAAGTTTAACTCAAGGAATAAGAGATCGAGTTATGGGTCAGTTTAGAGAAGGTCATATTAAAGTATTAGTTGCTACAGATTTAGCAGCTAGGGGAATAGATGTGAAAGCTGTTTCTTATGTGGTTAATTATCATTTACCAGACACCTATGAGGCTTATGTTCATCGAAGTGGAAGAACAGCTAGAGCAGGAGCAAAGGGGATTTCATTAACTATCCTACAAAAAGAAGAAGTTTTATACATAGCGAATTTTGAACAGGAGTTGGGCATTAAATTTAATGAGGTTAAAAAAGCTAATTCAGATAGTATTGAGGAAAATAACACCTTATTGTGGGCTAGGAAAATTTTTAAAACAAAACCTAACCGAACAGTTACTGAAGATTTTAAATCTAAAGTAAAAACTATTTTTCATCATCTAACTAAAGAAGAATTAATTGAAAAAGTATTGGCGAATCATTTAAATCATTTAGCACAAACTAATCATCGACAACCAAATTTAGAAAATAACCTAAAAAAGGAAAGAAAGTAAATTTTATGGCAAATAGTATCAAAGACCAAGAAGCTATTTTAGCAAAATTAAATATCTATGAATTAAACCCAATGCAACTAGAGGCCGTTGAGGCTATAAAAGAAAGCAATAATATAATTTTGTTATCGCCTACAGGAACTGGGAAAACTCTTGCTTTTTCTTTACCACTTATAAATTCTTTAGATCCTGTATCCAAAGAGATTCAAGCATTGATATTAGTTCCATCTAGAGAATTAGCGATTCAAATTGAACAGGTTATCAGATCTATGGGATCTGGTTTCAAGATAAATGCTGTTTATGGCGGTAGACCTATGGCTAAAGACAAAATAGAACTTAAGCACTTACCTGCAATTTTAATAGGAACACCAGGAAGAATTTCTGATCATTTTAGCAATAATCGATTCACTAAAAAGCATATTAAAACTATCGTACTAGATGAGTTTGATAAATCCTTAGAAGTAGGTTTCGAGTATGAGATGAGAGGTATTATTAATGAACTTCCTACAATTAGCAAAAGAATTTTAACTTCAGCAACACAAGGTGTTGATATTCCTGATTTTGTTCAACTTAAAAAACCCAAAACAATCAATTATTTAGGCAATTCAGTCACAAAACTTCAAGTTAAAACAGTTATTTCTCCTGCAAAAAATAAGTTAAATACAGTATTACATTTATTAAATCATATTGGCAATCATCAAGGAATTATCTTTTGTAACCTTAAAGATAGTATTCAAAAGGTCAGCTCATTTTTAGAAAGTAAAAATATAAATCATGGATGTTTTAGTGGAGGAATGGAGCAAAAAGATAGAGAACGTTCCTTAATTAAATTTAGAAATGGTACCAATCAAATTTTAATTGCTACAGATTTAGCAGCAAGAGGAATCGATATTCCAGAAATGAAATACATTATTCATTATCAGCTTCCATTATCTAAAGAAGAATTTACACACAGAAATGGAAGAACTGCAAGAGTTTCTGCTAAAGGAACTGCTTATGTTTTGAAATTTAAAGAAGAGAAATTACCTGAATTTATCGGAAGAGCACCCGTAACAGACATCAGCATACAAGCCAAAAGAAAATCAGATTATTGGGAAACTTTATTCATTTCTGGAGGAAGGAAAGATAAAATTTCTAAAGGGGATATTGCAGGAATGTTTTTAAAATTAGGAAATCTCACAAAGGATCAATTAGGAATTATAGAATTAAAACGTGATTGTGCTTTTGTTGCTGTACCTATTTCTGTTGCCAATAGACTTGTACGAGAATTAAATAATACTAGATTAAAGAAGAAGAAAATTCGTATCACTAAAATTTAAAAATAAAATATCCATTATTAAACTCTGTAATGCTTTAATCAAGAAACAGCTTTTATAGACTTATTAAGTTTATGCAAAAATTACACTTTTTATTAGCGTCAAATTCAGTGAGACAAAACAAATAATTTTTTTTTAATAAAGTAAATAGATATCTTTGAAAAAATAAAAAATCATTTTTAAATAACTAATGGCAAAATCTCAACAGACTTTTAATAAGAGTGAAAAAGAAAAAAAGCGTTTAAAAAAACGTGAGGATAAACGTAAAAAAATGGAAGCTCGAAGAGCGGAAATAAAAGAGAATGGTAGTAAAGGAATTGAATTTGCTTACGTAGACCATAATGGTAATTTAACAGATACGCCTCCAGACCCCTCATTAAAAGTTAAAATCAAAGCTAAAAATATAGAAATTAGCGTTCCTAAAATGACAGCTGCTGATAAGGTAGACCCAGTTAGAAATGGTAAAGTTTCATTCTTTGATTCTTCAAAAGGATTTGGATTTATAATAGATACAGAAAATCAAGAGAAATACTTTACTCACGTTAGTGGTATCATTGATCAAATTGCTGAGAATGATAGAGTTACTTTTGAGTTAGAAAAAGGGATGAAAGGTATGAATGCTGTAAAGGTTACTTTAAAAAAGTAATACTATTCTAAAATATATCAAGGCTGTAAATAAAATATTTACAGCCTTTTTTTGTCTTATTACTAATTTTTTGAAATTTAAAGTCAAGTTTTTCTATCCATATAATTCGTTTTTTTTCATGGCTCTTCGGTAATTTAAAGCCACTGCATCAAACTTTAAATGAAGTTCTTCAGACAAATCAAAGGGTACTTGAATAGGTCTTTGAGATTCAACAATTCGTTTATCTTGATCAAAGATTACTTTTTCAAATTCTTGTAAAATGGTGTCTGGTTCATTAAAATTATAATTTCGTCCAATAATACAAAACCCCCTGCAAGCGTTTTTTGAAATGGGCTGTGAGGTGAAAAAATACACCATCCCTTTTTTGCCACCCCAACCCAAACGAAGAACTATAGTATAGGGTAAATGAAGTTCATAGACACTTTTTCGTTCAGGTTTAACTACATTATCATTTGCAAAAATTGGAAAGTCATTACTATTTTTTGCTTCTGGTCTTTCTATGGAGTAGTGTAATACTGAACCTTTTGTGGTAACCTTACAATCAGGAACTTCAGGTCGATTAGGATCTCCCAATAACCCTGGATGAACCCATGGAAAATGACCAAAGTCTGTAAAATTTTCAACTTGTCTTGAACTATCACATTTCCAATTGAAAGGACCTGTGTTTACTAATTTCCAATTGGTATTCTCAAATTCAGGAATGACAGGTAAATCAAACTCAGGATTTTCAAAGGATACCCAGATTATTCCAAACTTTTCTTGACAATGATATCTTGGTGTTTTTGCTTTTGAAGGGATCTTAATTTTTTTGGCCTGAGGTATTAATACACACGACCCTTTATTGTTATATTGCCATGCGTGATATGGGCATACTAGACAATCATTCTCAACCCAACCTAATGATAAGGCAGTTCCTCTGTGAATACATAAATCACGCATAGCATAAGGGGTACCATCTGAAGTTCTCCATATCACCACAGGTTCATCTAATAAAATGGTTCCAAAAGGTTTGTCTGCTTTAACTTCATGACTATAACCCACTGGATGCCAGCATGCATACAATTTATTTGGAAATAATTTTGATTTAGAATCCATATGTAAATATAATTATTACAAAATAACTTTCTAATACTAAAATATGAGCCACTAATTTATACATTAAAAGCAAGTATATATTTTCATTTTTTTATATATTGTAGTTCAAAATATTTAAAAAGATGAGAAAACTAACTACACTACTTTTAATGTTAATTTGTTTTTTTTCAGCTGACTTTAGTGCATTAGCTCAAAAATCAAACTCTAATTTATTCGGAGGATTAAAATTTAGAAATATTGGTCCAGCGATGACCTCAGGAAGAATTGCTGATATTGCTATTCATCCAGACAATGAAAATGTTTGGTATGTAGCCGTGGGGTCTGGAGGTGTTTGGAAAACTAATAATTCAGGTACCACTTGGAAAGCGATTTTCGAAAATCAAAAAGTATATTCTACAGGTTGTATAACAATAGACCCAAATAATCCAAGTATTATTTGGTTGGGTACTGGAGAAAATGTAGGGGGTAGGCATGCCGGTTTTGGTGATGGTATTTATGTGAGCTATAATGATGGGAAGTCATGGAAAAACATGGGTTTAGAAAATTCTGAACATTTATCAAAAATTATAGTTCATCCTGAGAATTCAGATGTAATTTGGGTAGCCTCACAAGGACCTTTATGGAGTAAAGGTGGAGATAGAGGTGTATATAAGTCAATGAATGGAGGTAAAACATGGAATCGTACGCTAGGAGATGCTGAATGGGTTGGAGCCACAGATTTACTCATAGACCCAACTAATCCAGATGTTTTGTATGCAGCAACATGGCAAAGGCATAGAACTGTTGCGGGGTACCTTGGCGGAGGTCCAGGTTCTGGATTACACAAAAGTACTGACGGTGGTGAAACTTGGAAAGCCTTAAAAAATGGAATTCCAAACTCAAATTTAGGTAAAATAGGGTTGGCAATGTCTCCTTTTAATTCGAATGTTATTTATGCTGCCATAGAATTAGATAGAACTAAAGGAGGTTTTTTTATGTCCTCAAATGGGGGGCAAACCTGGGTGAAACAATCAGACGCTGTTGCTGGTGGAACTGGACCTCACTATTATCAAGAAATTATTGCATCTCCTCATCATGAGGGCACGATTTATTTTATGAATAACAGTGCTTTAGAATCAAAAAATCACGGAAAGACTTTTGAAAGAATGCGTCGTTCAAATCAACACAGTGATAGTCATGCACTTGTTTTTAAAAAATCAGATCCTAATTATCTCTTGATTGGAACAGACGGTGGTTTGTATGAAAGTTTTGATGGAACTGAAAGTTGGAAGTATGTTCGCAATTTACCGATTACTCAATATTTTAAAATAGCAGTAGATGATGCAAAACCTTTTTATAATGTCTATGGAGGAACACAAGATAATGGGTCTCATGGAGGACCTTCTAGGACCATCAGTTCAGACGGAATAGCAAGTGCTGACTGGTGGAAAACTTTAGGTGCTGATGGAGCACAAACAGCAACAGAACCAGGAAATCCAGATATTTCCTATGGTGAATTTCAGCAAGGAGCATTATGGAGAATAGATAGCAAAACTAAAGAAACTGTTTTCATTCAACCCCAAGCTAGAGAAGGTGATGCATACGAAAGATTTAATTGGGATGCTCCCATTTTGGTCAGTTCTCATGATCCAAAACGTTTATATTTTGCATCTCAAAGAGTATGGAAATCTGATAATAGAGGTGATGGATGGGAGCCTATATCATCTGATTTAACATTAAATCAAGAAAGAATGAATTTCCCATATTATGATAAAACTCAAAGCTGGGATAATGCATGGGATGTGGGAGCGATGTCAAATTATAATACCATTACATCATTAGCTGAATCTCCAAAACAAGAGGGGTTATTATATGCAGGAACAGATGATGGGTTAATTCAAGTGACAGAAGATGAGGGAGCTACTTGGAATAAAATAGTATTAAATTCAGTAAAAGGACTTCCAAACACTCCTTTTGTAAATGATGTAAGAGCAGATCTTTTTGATGCCAATATTGTGTATGCAGCTTTAGATAATCATAAATATGGTGACTATAGTCCTTATATAATTAAAAGTTCAGACAAAGGAAAATCTTGGAAAATAATCAACGGAGATTTACCTAATAAGCTTCTAATTTGGAGACTTGTTCAAGATCATGTTAATAAAAATTTATTATTTGCGGCTACCGAGTTTGGAGTTTATTTTACAACTAATAGTGGAAAAAACTGGATAAAATTAAAAGGGGGAATGCCAACTATTCCTATTAGAGATATTAAAATTCAAAGGAGTGAAAACGATTTGGTTGCGGGTTCTTTTGGTAGAGGGATATTTATTCTAGATGATATTACTCCTTTACGAACTTTCAATAAAGATATGATGTCCAGCGAAGCAACTATGTTTCCTGTAAAAAAAGCACATTGGTATAGACAATCAAGTAGAGTGGGAAGTCAAGGTGATGCTGAATGGATAGCTAAGAACCCTCCTTTTGGTGCAAATTTCACTTATTTTATGCCCAATAAAATCAATTCTAAAAAAGAGGTAAGAAGAGCAAAAGAGAATAAAGGAAATGCTAAATTCCCAGGATGGAGCGCACTCGAAGAAGAAAGCAGAGAAGATGGCCCATCTATTATGCTGGTTATTAAAGATTTAAATGGTAATGTAATCAACACTATTAAAGGGAAGAATAAAAAAGGGTTTAATAGAGTAAATTGGAGTTTAAATTACCCTAGTAAAAGAGGTGAGCGTCTTCAATCTACTAGTAGAAGAGGATTTAATAGAGGAGGGGGTATTATGGTAACACCAGGCACTTATTCTGTTACTCTTGAAAAAAGGATTAATGGAACGCATACAACATTACAAGGTCCTGTGAATTTTGAAGTAGTACCATTGTTCGAGGGCGCATTGCCAAGAAAATCTAATCAAGTAATCAATGATTTCAGAAAATCTGTTATTGCATTTCAACAAGATTTAACTTCTACTAATATTTCTTTATCGAAGAGCTTAAAAACTACGAATGCAATGTTAAGAGCATTAAATAAAGCTTCAAGACCAACTAAAGAATTATTTAAAAAATTAAATGATACAAAGATAATATTGTTAAACATTGATAAAGAACTTCACGGAAATAGCATTAAAGACGAGATTGGTGAACGATCTAATCCAACTGCTAGTGATGGAGGTTCTTTAGGTTGGACTGCTTTTGGAAACACATATGGCCCAACAGAAGAGCATATGAGATTACTCAATAGAGTTAAAAGTCAACTTAAAAAAGTTAAAAAACAATTATCTCCTATAGTTAACTCAACGTTACCTATACTTAGAAATGAGCTTATAAAAACAGGGGCGCCATGGATAGAAGGACAGGGACTTATTAAAGACTAGTTGTAAAGTATAAGAGACTCTATAAATGAGTCTCTTAAATTTAAATTATTAAAGTTAATAAATAGTAAAACTTATGGAAATTCAAGAATACATCATCATTGCTTTAAAAATAATAGTTGGAATAAGTATTATTAATGTCTGGTTAATTCAGCCCAATAAGCCATCGAAATGGAGAGGAGGAGATGCGACTACAATTACTGAAGAATTTAATGTTTATGGATTGTCAAACACATTCTATAAAATTATTTTTGTAATTAAAGTAGGATTAGCAATTTTACTATTAATTTCAATTAAGTATGATTTTCTAACACTATACAGTAGTATTGGTTTGGCATTACTTCTTGGGGGGTCAATATTAATGCATGTTAAAATAAAAGATCCATTATTTAAATCATTTCCAGCATTTTTGTTTATGGTTATGAATTTAACTATACTTTATTTATCACTTTAAAAATAAGTTGAAAAGGTTTTAATTGTAATAAAAAGATTAAGCATAGCAAAACCAAAAGAAGGTAAAGATTGTATAAAACTATCTTTAATTTTTAATCTAACTATAAAACCTCCTAGCATCAATAAAAATAAGCCGGTTGATGCTAAAAATAAAAGTATGGTATTAAAATACAATCCAACTAACAATCCAAATGCACCACACAATTGAAGATAACCGGTAAGTTTTCTAAAACCAGGTAAGTTGTAACGCTCAAATTCTGTTTTTATAAACTTAGAACAAAAACAATTAAATCCAAAATAAATAAAAGAGACTCCAGAAAACCAAATGAATACGGAAAGTAAATCCAATGTATATTTTTAAAAATGAATACGTATAAATTTATAACTCAATATGGTTATTAACCAAAATGTTCAAGTCAATAAATTAAGTAATTATTCTGTTTTTGTTACTTGATTCATTTCCATTTCATGGTCATATTGACAACATCCAGGCAAACTATTATAAGCATCAAGATTACCCAACACTTTTTCTGTATCATAACCAGATGCTGCAATTGCATCGTGAATTGACATTTCATCCACGGCGGAACTGTCATAAGAAACTACTATTGTTTTTTGATTAATATTCCAAGATGCTGATGAAACTCCATCAAGACTATTAGCTGCATTTTCAATGGTAGTTTTACACATTCCACAATTACCCCTTACACCAAATGAAATTTCTTGAGAGCTTATTTCTTTTGAGATTTCTGAGGTTGTTGAAGTTTGGTTTTTTGATTTGTTAGAGCAACTTGTAAAACTAATAGCCATAAGGAAAATGAGGCTTAAGATTGTATTTTTCATGATTTAAAATTTATTTATTTTTTGATACTTGTATCTTATCAAATGTAAATGTACTACAATGTCTCTAATAATATGGAATTACGAATTAAAAGTAAATGGATTAAAGTTCTAATTTAACAAATAAATTGAGAGAGTTGACCATTAAAAATAAACCTAAAGTAATTATTACTCTAAAAAGATAGATTTTAAGAGTATATTTGGCATATAAAAATCTGGTATATTCCGCATTACGATTTTTTTTCTTTCATGTCTAAGTTACCCAAAGAACACCAATTTATAGATCTTTCAGATTATGGCAGACCTATTGCAAAGTTGATAGCTAATTCTTTAAAAAGCACTTCTTTTACTCCAATCCATGTAACAATAGCTTTTATAATCTCAGGTTTTGTTGCCATTTATTGTATTATTATGGGGTATTATTGGTTAGCAGCATTTTTTTTAATTTTCAAATCTATTTTAGATGCTGCAGACGGTGAACTTGCTCGTGTAAAGCAAAAACCATCTTATACCGGTAGATATCTAGACTCAGTAGCAGATATTATACTTAATTCTTTGTTTCTTATTGCTATATGGTACATAACTAATATTTCTATCTGGCTATGTTTATTGGCATTTCTTGGATTACAACTGCAAGGAACACTATACAATTACTACTATGTTATTCTAAGAAATAGATTTGATGGAGATACAACTAGTAGAGTGTTTGAAGATAAAACACCTGTGGCCTTAGAAGGTGAAAAACAACAACATGTCACTATACTTTTTGGCCTGTATAGATTGTTGTATGGTGTATTTGATGAAGTTATTTACAGCATAGACAGGAACGCTGATAAAGGTAGAATATTACCAAACTGGTTGATGACTAGTGTTTCTACTTTTGGTTTAGGATTTCAGTTGTTAGTGATTGCTATACTTTTAGTTTTGGGATTAAAAGCGATTATAATTCCTTTCTTTTTGTTGTACACATTTATGATTTTTGTATTTGTAGGTATTCGGAAGATGTTTTATTAAAAAATATTATTCTTATTATTTTTAAACATTTAAAAGATTCAGTAAAGTAAACTACCTACTTCCAAAGTGTAAGAGGAGTAACTCATTCTTTTATTGACGTAAAATCTAGAGGAAATTGTATTACCAACACGTTGTTCTCCTAAATCACCGTAAAACTGAATACTTAATGGAGGTAAATAATTTTCAAATTATCTCTCAATATTTTATTTACTTTAAAATAATTTTATTGATAGAATAAACTTTTTTAAATATTTATAGTCATAAGAGTATATAATTTATATTTATTCTTATGAAATTCCTAAAAACTATTTTTAAAATTCATCTATTTTCAATTTCAATACTATGTACTCTAGGGTGTTCTGGAGACGAAAGTTCTTCTATTATAGATGATGATGAAGTAATTCCTATAACAAATTATGATATTACTTCATTATTGAGTAAATTTAATAGTACAGGGATGACTATTGAAATTAATGCGAATAGTGTAGTTTTTAATACTAATGATCTACCAGACCATAAATCACCTTATTATCTTGATACCGAATGGGAAAGTGAATTATATGAACTTTATAATGGAACAAATCCTCAATTCAATTTAAACCCTAATAGAATAGCTGAGCAAAATATCACATTTACAATTCCTCTTTTTCCCGAAGAATCCTCAAATCATAGAGCAACAAATTTAGGCCCCATAGGGATAGCTAGAAATGGCGTAGTTTTCTTTAATCAATATGCAGCAGGAAACAGTCCTTTAACAAATGAAATAAATTCTTTTGATCAATATCTTGGTCACCCTGCTGGTATGGGAAATTACCATTATCATGTTGAACCAACATATCTTACTGAACAGTTTGGTAATAATGTTTTTCTAGGATTATTAGCAGATGGATTTCCTGTATATGGACCCTTTGAAAATGGGAGTGAAGTTACCAATAATGATCTTGACGAATTTCATGGACATCTAGGGGCAACAGTAGATTTCCCTGATGGAATTTATCATTATCATGTCACTAGCCAAGACCCTTATATTAATGGTAATGGTTATTTTGGAACACCAGGTAATATTTCTCAATAACAATGTTTTCAAAATATAAATTAATAGGTATAGTATTATTTCTAATTAGTTGTTCAAATATTAATCATTACCCTATAGAAAGTGTTGTTGCTAATGATCCAAATTTTAAATTAAACAATGGGATATTAAAACTAAATAATATACCTTTTTCAGGTTTTACCTTTGAATTATATTCTAGTGGAAAACTGAAGAGCAAAAAGCAATTTTTAAATGGGCGCAAACATGGGTATGAAAAATACTGGTTTTTAAATGATTCCTTATCAACTTTAAGATATTATAAAAATGGTATAAAAATTGGAATTCATCAATCATGGTGGGAAAACCGACAACAAAAATTTGTATATCATTTTAATGATAATGGAAAATATAATGGATCAGTTAAGGAATGGTATCCAGATGGTCAACTTGCTAAAGATTTTAATTTTATTGATGGAGTAGAAGATGGGGCACAAAAACTGTTTAAACTTAATGGATCAATTAAAGCCAACTATACTGTGATTAATGAAGAACGTTTTGGCTTAATAGGCTTAAAGAAGTGTTATACTGTAATTTCTGGTAAAAATGAAATTCAATGAAAAATCTTTTAATTATTTTTCTTTTTATGGTATTTAATTCTTGCAATAAAGGATTGAAAAAAGACCCAAATACAGATAAATTACCCTATTTTATTTCATCTGATTTTACACCGAGATGGTATACACATTCAAGAGAAATTAAAGGAAAACATAAAATTCCAAATTTTTCTTTTTTGAATCAAAATGGAGATACAATTACTAATGAAACTTATAAAAATAAGATTTATGTTGCTGATTTTTTCTTTACATCTTGCCCCGGTATATGCCCAAAATTAACAAAAAACATGGGGGTCATCCAAGAAAGATATAAAAATGACAAAGATGTTTTATTATTGTCACATACAGTAATGCCCTGGACAGATTCTATTCCAGTTTTGAAGGCTTATGCTAACAGAAATAATATAAATGACAAAAAGTGGAATTTAGTAACAGGGAATAAAAATAAATTATACAGTATGGCTAGAGATGGATATTTTGCAGATGAAGATTTTGTAAAAACCAAAGATGTAAGTCAATTTATTCATACTGAAAACTTCATATTAGTAGATGGTCAAGGTTTTATAAGAGGTGTGTTTAATGGAACAATTCCTATTGATATTAAAAGATTAATTAGACATATTGAAATCCTTAAAAAGGAAGAGATCATAATTCATTAATAATATATTTAAAAATGAAAATAAATAAAAATTTAATAAAAACATTCTTTATTTTTTCAATCATAACTTTATTCATTGCTTGTAAGAAAGATGATGATACTATTCAGATAGATGAAAGTGAAGAGGATATCGTTAACGCTCATCCTAATATCTTATTTATTCTAGCTGATGATATGGGGAAAGATGCTACATTTGGTTTCTCTGAAGGAAGTATAAAACCAAATACTCCAAATTTGAATGCTATAAAGAATTCAGGGTTATCATTTAATAATTTTTGGGTTAATCCAACTTGTACACCTACAAGAGGTTCAATTATTACAGGTAAATATGGTTTTAGAACTGGTTTAAAATGGGCAGGTGATCAAATCACAACCTCAGAAAAGATTTTACAGAAATTTATCAAAGAAGAAACCAACAATAAATATGTTTCAGCTATAGTTGGTAAATGGCATTTATCAGGGAATAACCAATCCACTAATCCAGAAAATTTTGGATTAGATTATTATGCAGGAATTCTATCAGGTGCAGTTCAAGATTATTATAACTGGAGAATGAGTGAAGATGGTTCATCATCCAATGAAACAACATATGCTACAGAAGAGCTGACTAATAAGGCAATTGGTTGGATAGGTAGTCAAGAAAAACCTTGGTTTATGTGGTTGGCATATAATGCTCCACATACACCTTTTCATATACCACCAACTAATATGCATTCACAAGGAGCACTTCCGGAATACAGAGCAGGATTAGATGCACGTCCTTACTATTTTGCAGCCATTGAAGCTATGGATTTTCAAATTGGAAGATTAATTGAATCAATTCCTGAAAATAAATTAGAAAATACAATTATAATTTTTATAGGTGACAATGGAACTCCCAATCAAGTAGCACAGTCTCCATATACTAACCAAACTGTCAAGGGAACATTATATCAAGGTGGTATAAATACCCCTATGTTTATTTCAGGTTACGGTGTCAATAGAACAGGTATGGATAATAATTTGATAGTTAGTACAGACTTATATTCAACAATTGCTAATTTATGTGGAGTGCAAGGGGCTCAAATTTATGATAGCAAAAGTTTTATTCCATTACTAACATCAAATACTACTATAAGAGATTTTCAATATTCTGAGATGGATAATGGAACAAATGATAGTTGGGCTATTCGTAATTTAAATTATAAATTAATTGTTAATGCCAATGGAAATGAAGAAATGTATGATATGATTTCAGATCCATATGAACAGAATAATCTTTTATTGTCCAATTTATCTAATGCTCAACAATCAGCTAAAAATGTATTGGAATCAGAGCTATCTGAAATCAGACAATAAAATCAATATACAATCTAACGTTTGCTATTATAAATGGTATTTTACAATAATTCTTATGAAAAATAAATGCTTCTATGATATTTTTCATAATAGAGAATTATAGCTATCAAATACAAACTAGAACTATAAAGCCGTAATTTCTTTTAACATAATTGTTGACGATATAGACCTAAAGGCACTATATCT
>OLHI01000112.1_pt1 | contig 22738 bp, 20 predicted proteins | sample 1609501 | NCBI WGS metagenome assembly OLHI01 (sample SAMN05416862, study PRJEB24817) | seawater metagenome | isolation source: Sea water | place: Canada:Atlantic | collected 2013-11 | reverse complement strand
AATGAAGTAGTAGTTGCAAATGGACGGTTTGGCCCATACATTCGTTTTGATAGTATGTTTGTCTCTTTAGACAAAGGAGAAGACCCTATGTCTGTAGATCTAGAGCGTGCCATACAACTAATTGAAACTAAGCGAAAACTAGATGCACCTGTTGGGTATCATGATGAATTACCAATTCAAAAAGGTGTTGGTCGATTTGGTCCTTTCCTCAAGTGGAATTCAATGTTTATTAATGTCAATAAAAGGTATGATTTTGAGAACCTCTCACCATCAGACATGAAAGAATTGATTGAAGAAAAGATTCAGAAAGAAAAAGACAAACTAATTCAAAATTGGGAAGATGTTGGTATTAGAATTGAAAAAGCACGTTGGGGTAGATTTCATGTTTTAAAAGGTAAAATAAAAATTGAGCTACCAAAAACTACCAAGATTGAGAAAATTACAAAAGAAGAGGCTGTTAAAATGATTGCATCAAAAACACCGAAAAAAAAGTCCTCAAAAAAGAAATTATCAAAAAAGAAGCCTGTTAAAAAGAAATAATAAATCATTATCTTGCCAAAAGATATATATATTCAGATGAATACTGATTTTTTAACCCCTATCCATACTGTTTTAGAAGAATCTCTTGATATGTTATTGCCTGGAACCTTAGGCAATTCCATTCAGATACATACTCAAAAAAATGGCTTTCCAGATCTCAATACCACAGAAATTGCTATCCTAGGTGTAGATGAGGATAGAAGTACAGATGGTAACTTTGGATCAGGCAAAGATCTTCATCACATTAGAAGTCATTTTTATAAATTATTTCCAGGAGATTGGAAGGTTCCAATTGCAGATTTGGGAAATATAAGAAAAGGAGAGTCAACTTCAGACACCCATTTTGCAGTCAAAGAGGTTATAAAAAACTTGTTAAAAATGAATATCGTTCCAATACTCATTGGAGGAGGTCAAGATATTACTTTTTCAAACTATAAAGCTTATGATGATTTAGAGCAAACGGTTAACTTAGTTGTTGTTGACAGTAAATTTGATTTAGGTAATCTGGAAGATAAATTATCTTCTAAATCCTATCTCAGTAAAATTATTATGGAGGTTCCTACAAACCTTTTTAATTTTAGTAATATCGGCTATCAAACCTATTTAAATCCTCAAGAAGAAATTAAATTAATTCAAGGCTTAAATTTTGACACCTACAGACTTGCTGAAGCAAAAGAATTAGAAATTTTAGAACCAGTTTTAAGAGATGCTGATATTGTAAGTATAGACATAGGGTCTGTAAGGCAAAGCGACGCTCCTGCAAATAAAAATGTTTCTCCAAATGGTTTTTATGGTGACGAAATTTGTGGAATTGCAAGATATGCAGGCATAAGCGACAAGGTGACGTCTTTTGGTATTTATGAGTATAATTCAGCATTTGATACTCATAACCTGACTGCTCATTTAATTGCCCAAATGATTTGGTGTTTTATTGAGGGCTTTAATTCTAGAGTTAAAGATTACCCTTTTGCAACAAAAGAAGATTACCAAAAGTTTACGGTTATGCTTGAAAATGATGATCCAATAAATTTTTATAAGAGTAATAAAACTGGAAGATGGTGGATGGAGATTAATTTAATACAGCATAATAAATACAAAAGGCGTGCGTTAATACCTTGTACCTATCAGGATTATTTAGAAACAACAAATCAAATGATACCAGAGCGATGGTTTAAAGCGCAAAGTAAAATGATTTAAATTAGAGAGGTTAATAATTTTAAGTTAAAATACAGGGATTACATTGTATTTGTTTAAAAAAAATTATAGGTTTACGAACTTTTCCAGGAAAGAATAAAAAAATATGAAGAAATTAATATTATGTGCACTTGTTATTCCCTTCTTATTTGGGTGTGGGTCTAACGATAGAGGTGAATTAGTTGGTGTAAAATCTAATATAAAATGGTTTGCAGAAAAACCATTTGGTATGGTTAAAATTCCGGCAGGCTCTTATACAATGGGTAAACAAGATGAAGATATTACTGGAACAATGAGTGCTCCTCCGAGAACAGTAAGTTTGAGTTCTTTTTACATGGATGAAACTGAGATTTCGAATTCTGAATACAAACAATTTGTGAATTGGGTCAAAGATTCAATTGTCAGAACTGAACTGGCTTCCATGGCAGATTTTGTGTCTGGTGGTACATTAACAGATGAAACTGGTGCTGCTCTTGAAGGAGGTATTTATGATTTCGCCTATGCAGTAGCAGACACTACTGATCAAACTGCTTACCAAAAATACATGTTTGAAAATTACTATGAATTAGATACTCTTTACACAAAACCATTAAATAAAAGTGAAGACATTATTTGGGATACAAGTGAATATCCAGATGTTTATTATGCTGAAGTGATGGACTCACTCTACATTAAAAAAGAAGATTCTAGAGATGGAGTGAGAACGTTTAACACGAAAAAACTAAAATATAACTACTCTTGGTATGATGTGAATTCTGCTGTGGCCAAGCCTAATGAACGCAAAAGTTTTTTAGTAAATGAAACGGTTAGTGTATATCCAGACACTACGGTATGGATCAAAGATTTTAATTATTCTTACAATGATCCTATGCATCAAGATTATTTTTATCATCCAGCCTATCAAGACTATCCAGTTGTGGGTGTAAATTGGTATCAAGCTCAAGCATTTTGTAATTGGAGAACAAAAAATAAGAGCGATAACATGCGTAACAAGAAAAATGCTATTGCAAACTCTAGTTTTAGACTTCCAACCGAAGCAGAGTGGGAATACGCAGCCAGAGGAGGTTTAGAGTTCTCTAAATACCCATGGGGTGGGCCAAATATCACTAGTGATCGTGGCTGTTTTTTAGCAAATTTCAAACCAGTTAGGGGTAACTATGCAGTTGATGGAGCCCTTTACACTGTAGAGGTTCAGTCTTATAATGCAAATGACTACGGTTTATACAACATGTCTGGTAACGTTTCAGAATGGACAAATTCATCGTTTAATCCAAATTCTTATTACATGGGTTCAACTATGAATGCCAATGTTGAAGATCGATCCAATAACAGAAAAATAACAAGAGGAGGATCCTGGAAAGATGTTGCTTACTTTTTAGAGGTAAGTACCAGAGATTTTGAATATGGAGATACAGCAAGAAGCTATATAGGTTTTAGAACTGTTCAAAGTAAACTAGGCGCAAACAATCAAGCAAATAATTAATAAAAAAACTAATACATAAATTATGGCACAATCAAAATCAACTAAGAAACTTTTTAATATGGCTTACGGTATCGGAGCCGCTATTGTAATATTAGGAGCTTTATTTAAAATTCAACACATTTCTATTGGACCTGTTACAGGGGGGTTAATGTTAACCATAGGTATGGCTGTTGAGGCGCTAGTATTTGCAATATCAGCATTTGAGCCTATAGAAGACGATTTAGATTGGACCAAGGTATATCCAGAACTTGGAGATGCAGAAGGTGAAGGAGCAGGAGTTAACGGGATGTTATCTCAAAAATTAGATAATTTATTACAGGAAGCACAAGTAGATACTCAATTAATGACGAATTTAGGAAATAGTATAAAAAGTTTCCATACAGCAGCCGAAGGATTAAGTGTTGCATCAGAGTCTATTTCTTCTACAGCAAAATATAACGAACAAGTAGAGTTAGCAGCTACTCAAATGGAATCTCTCAATGGATTATATCAAGTTCAAATGGAAAATTCTAACAAACAATCTGAATTAAACAACGCTATGGTTGAAAATTCTGAGCGTTTGAAAGAGCAAATGGAATCATTGGCAAGTAACCTTTCATCTCTTAACGGAGTATACGGAGGAATGCTTTCTGCAATGTCTACCAAATAATTAGTACAATAATTTATAACTAAAAAAAACTAATTTTTATGGCAGGAGGAAAATTATCCCCAAGGCAAAAGATGATTAACTTAATGTATCTAATTTTCATTGCTATGTTGGCAATGCAAATGGACAAAAAGGTATTATCATCGTTTGGTTTTATGAAAGAGAAAATTGAAGATGCAAATGTTGCCTCTTCTACAAATATTGATAATATTTTGTCAAGTTTAAATACAAAGGCAAACGATCAACCCGATAAATTTGAAGGCTTAAATAAAAAAGCACAAGAAATTAATAAACTCTCAGAAGATTTATTTGTTTATATGAGTGCTTTAAAAGACTCTATCCTGTCTGATACAGATGAAGAAGATTTGACGAACTATGAGGCCATGAGTGGTGGAGATAGGCTTGATGAACTATTTTTTAAAGGGGAAGGACTAACAACTCAAGGTGAAGCATTCGTTGAGCGCATTAATTCTTATAGAGAAAACTTATTGTCTATCCTTGGAACTGATGCAAATCCTGATTTGATAAGAAATATTAAAAAACGATTTAATACAGACTCTGAACCAGCAAGAGATGAAGATTCTCCTGAAATTCCTTGGATAAAAAGTAGATATGAGGGAATGCCAATGATTACCTCACTGGCAAATATGACACAAATACAAGGAGATGTAAAAAATACAGAAGCAGAGATTTATACGAATCTTTTAGGAGGTCAATTAGAATCTGAAGTTTCTTTAACAAATTATAAAGGTATTGTAGCTCTTGAAAAAACAGCTTATTTCGCAGGAGAGAAAGTAACCGGTAAAGTTGTTTTAGGACGTTATGATGCTACCTTAGTGCCAACCGAAGTTATTTTAAACGGTAGAGATGCCACTGATAAGGTAAAAGACGGTCAAGTTATGGTTGATATCCCTGCTGGAAATGTAGGAACCAATAATATTAAAGGAACCATTACATTTATGCAAGACGGAGAGCCAGTGCCTGTATCTTTTGAAAGTAAATACTCTGTAATTGCTTTGCCAAGTGAAGCGGTTATTTCTGCAGACAAGATGAATGTAGTTTATAGGGGTTTAGACAACCCAATTTCTATATCTGTTCCAGGTGTTGGAGATAAAGACATTACCTCAAGTGTGCCAGGAAACAATAAATTAAAAAGAACAGGTTTAGGAAAGTACATTTTAAACCCTGGAAGTGGAAAAGAAGTTAAAATTAATGTATCGGCTAAATTAAGTAATGGAAAAATAATTAACACACCTAAAACGTTTAGGATTAAAGACATTCCAGCAGCAGCAGGAACAGTTAGAAGCGATTTTGGTATCGTTCCAATGCCTAAATCTAGTCTCAATAACGTTCCTATTGGAGCAGCCCTTCCAGATTTTGTATTTGACCTGCAATTAGTAGTTAAAGGGTTTACGATCAAAGTTCCTGGACAGTTGGCAGTTAAAGTTACTGGTGATAAATTAGATTCTAGAGCTAAAAAAGCTTTAGCAAAAGCGAGAAGAGGAGATTTAGTTACAATTTTTGATATTCAAGCTTTTGAGAAATTAAAAGGAACTAGAATTAAGAAAGTATTACCTGTAAGTATATCGATTACAAATTAGAAGAATTAAATATTAGAGTATGATTAGGAAGCATTTTTATACAGTTATTTTTTCATTATTAGCTACCAGTTATGTATTTGCCCAGGCCAATATATTAAATGCAACTAAGGTAAAAGAAATTGGAAAACAAACCGATGCGAGAATTGCCGCAGATAATGACGGACCTCTAGCTTATGGCTATATAGACGAACGCGATATTCTTTGGTCTAAAGTAGTATGGGAGTTTGTAGACTTGAATCAAAAGATTAATCTTCCGTATTATTTTCCTATCGATACCTCTAATATTTCTAGCGACAGACGCTCATTATTTGATACACTCTTGAGAGGAATTAGAAAAGGATCAATTAAAAATGTGTATTCTGATTCATTCTTCACAACTAAAATTACAGGTGCAGAAATTGATGAAAAATTAGTTAACGTTAGACTAAACGGTGATTATTCCGATACATTTAGAATAAAGACACAAGATATTGAGGGGTACATGATGAAAGGAATGTGGTATTTTGACAAACGTTTAGGCGAATTAAAATACAGATTATTAGCACTTGCTCCAATGGGTAAAGATGTTTTAACGCTTGGGTTACCAGATATTGAAGATGAAGAATTATATGAACTGTTTTGGGTTTTTTACCCAGAAACTAGAGATATACTTCATAAGTCCAAAGTTTTTAATCCAAAGAATGTTTCTCAACCCATTTCTTATGACCATCTGTTAAATGCTCGAAGATTTAATGCTGTGATTGTTAGAGAAGAAAATGTTTATGGAAATAGAGCAATTGCAGACTATATTAGGGGGAATGCTTTATTCCAGTTGCTTGAAGCCGACAGAATAAAAGAATCTATTAGAAATAAAGAAATTGATATGTGGAATTACTAAATTCTATTGTCCTATGAATGATTAAAAGCGTTTCGAATTCGAAACGCTTTTTTATTGTAAAAGACTATTTTTGAACTGTGAAAGTAGATTATATTATTGTTGGTTTAGGTTTAGCGGGTTTAGCTTTTGCTGAAGAATTAATTCAAGCAAACAAAAGTTTTATAGTTTTTGAAGACGATTCTCAAACTTCGTCTTTAGTTGCCGGTGGTGTTTATAACCCTGTAATTTTAAAACGGTTTTCCCCCGTTTGGAACGCCAAAGAACAATTAGCAATTGCACTTCCTTTTTACGAACATCTAGAAAAAAAATTTAATACCACTTTCGATCAAAAATTTGTCATAAAAAAAGCCTTTAAATCTACTGAAGATCAAAACAATTGGTTTTCTGCCTTTGACAAACCAACGGTAGCACCATTTTTAGATGATAACTTAGATGAAAACACGTATTCAGGTGTAGTAGGTAGTCATTATTTTGGGAATGTAAAAGAAGGTGGTAGAATTGATACTCATAAATTAGTAGAAACTTACAGGCATTATTTGAAAAACAATCATTCGGTTCGCTTTGAGAAGTTTTATCATAATGATCTTTTATTCGAGGGTAATTTGGTTACATACAATAATCTCAAGGCAAGTAAAATTGTTTTTTGTGAGGGATTTGGAGTGAAACAAAATCCTTATTTTAACCATTTACCCTTAGAGGAAGTTAAAGGAGAGATTATAACTATACATGCACCAAAATTAGACATCGACTTTTTATTAAAGTCAACTTTATTTGTGTTGCCCTTAGGGAATTATCGTTACAAAGTTGGAGCAACTTTTAACCATAAAGACAAAACCTCAATACCTTCAATTGAAGGGAAAGAAGAACTGGTTGAAAAACTTAAAAAAGTGATTACGGTTCCGTATGAGATTATAGATCAATCAGCAGGCATAAGACCCGCTGTAAAAGACAGAAAACCATTAGTTGGAGTACATGCTAATCACAAACAATTACATGTTTTAAATGGCTTAGGAACTCGTGGAGTAATGATTGCTCCTACAGTAGCTAAAAATTTATTTCAGCATATAGAATTTGGTATGGAGCTTGATCCTGAAATAGACATTAAGAGGTTTGATTAAAAATTTTAGGGTTTATAATTAATAAACATATTTATCCATAGGATTCTTGAAAGCCTTAGATTTACAGGTATAAATAGAATTAAAGCTATAAAAACTGCAATAAAAGATGATAGGAGCGCTAAATCAAATATTATTTTTGAGGTAATAAAAGTTGCAATACATATTGCCACAGTTATTCCATAACTTACATACAATGCACCAAAATAGAAAGCGGGTTCAATCATATATTTAAGATCGCATTTTGAGCATTTTTTTTCAATTTTATTTACTTTAAAAATATTCATTGTAAAAGCGTATTTGAAAAAATCCCCTTCATGACATCTTGGACATTTTCCTCTTAAAATACTATAGATTTTAGATCCTTTTTTTAACATTAAGATTTTAATAATGAAAGTTATATGAGTTCTTATGGTGTAAAAATACTCAAATAGAAAATAAAATAGCACTATTCTAATCATTACAATTATCTATAAATATTTAGCGAGTATTACAAATTAGAAAATCTATCAAAACATTGAAATTTTTGTAAATCAATTGTATTCTTTTTTTGCCTAGTTTTGCATCAGAAAAAACAATAAAAATTAATGCTTAACGTACATAACTTAACGGTCTCATTTATGGGGTCAGATTTGTTTTCAGGAATAACTTTTAAATTAAACAAAGGAGATAGAATTGGATTAATAGGTAAAAATGGAGCAGGGAAATCTACCTTATTAAAAGTACTATCAAAAGATATTGAAAGTAGTGCTGGTACTATGGCATTTGATAAAGATATACAAATCGGTTTTTTACGTCAAGATATTGATTTTGTTCAAGGGAGAACTATTTTAGAAGAGGCTTATCAAGCATTTGAAGAAATTAAAGAAATTGAGTTAAAGTTAGCGGCTATAAATGAACAATTGGCAACAAGAACAGATTATGAAAGTGAAATATATAGCCAATTAATAATAGACTTAACTGATTTAACGGAACGCTATGAATTGTTGGGTGGATATAATTATCAGGGAGATACTGAGAAAATACTCCAAGGATTGGGCTTCCAAAGAGAAGACTTTGACAAACTAACTGATACCTTTTCCGGTGGTTGGAGAATGCGTATAGAACTTGCAAAGTTACTTTTACAGAACAACGATATTTTACTATTAGATGAACCCACCAACCATTTAGATATTGAATCTATTATTTGGTTAGAAAATTTTTTAAAATCCTATGCTGGTGCTATAGTTCTGGTTTCTCACGATAAAATGTTTTTAGATAATGTGACCAATAGAACGATAGAAATTTCTTTAGGACAAATTTATGATTATAAAAAACCCTATTCTCAGTTTCTACTTCTAAGAGGAGAAATCAAGGAAAAACAATTACAAGCGCAAAAAAATCAAGAAAAAGAAATCAAACAAAAGCAGTTGCTAATCAATAAATTTAAAGCAAAAGCAAGTAAAGCCTCAATGGCGCAGTCATTAATGAAACAACTAGATAAAGTTGAACTTATAGAGGTTGATCAAGATGATAACGCAACGATGAATGTTCGTTTTGCAATTTCAAAAGAACCCGGTAAGGTTGTTGTTGAAGCCGACAAAATAAGTAAAAGTTATGGAGATAATCATGTTCTTGAAAATGTAGATCTTCTAATAGAAAGAAATAGTAAAATTGCATTTGTGGGGCAAAACGGACAAGGGAAATCTACTCTAGCAAAAATGATGGTAGGTGAAATTCCTTTTGAAGGTCACTTAAAATTGGGTCATAATGTAGAAATAGGATATTTTGCTCAAAATCAATCTGAACATCTACCTCCTGAAAAAACGGTTCTAGAGATTATGGAAGATGCGGCTACTGATGGAAACAGGATGCGTGTTAGAGATATGTTAGGGGCATTTTTATTTGGCGGAGATGCAGTTGATAAAAAGGCAAAAGTATTGTCTGGAGGAGAAAGGAACCGTTTAGCATTATGCAAACTATTGCTGTCACCTTTTAATGTTTTAATCATGGATGAGCCTACAAACCATCTTGATATTGCCTCCAAAAATGTATTAAAGGGGGCATTAAAACAATTTAATGGAACCCTGATTTTAGTATCTCATGATCGAGATTTTTTACAGGGTTTAACAACTACAGTTTTTGGTTTTAAAGATAAAGTGATTAAAGAATACCTGGGTGATATAGAATATTTTTTGGAGCAACATCAAATTGAAAATCTTCGTGAAGCCGAAAAGAGAACGGTAGTTAAAGCTAAAAAGGATCCCTCAAAAGATGATGCCCATCAATTGTCTAGAGATCAAGAGAAAGAGCTTAGAAAATTGAAAAACAAACGCTCTAAAATTGAAACTCAAATTAGTGACTTAGAAACAGAAATTACTAAAATAGACTTGGCTTTAGCAGAAAATTATGACGAGGTATCTAGTCAACCAAATTTCTTTGAAAATTACAAAGCTAAAAAAAACCAACTAGAATCTTTAATGTCTGATTGGGAGTTAGTAGAGGAAGAGATTGAAAAATTTTCATAACTTGTTGTGATGAATAATTATGAATTTTAATTCTCAAATACAAAGTAAAAATCAACACATTGTTCTCCCGGAACTTGAGGCTAACAATTACCAACTTTTTATAAAAAGAGAAGATCAAATTCATCCTTTAGTATCTGGAAATAAATTCAGAAAATTAAAATACAACCTTCAAGAAGCTTTAGATCAAAAGCAAACAACATTGTTAACTTTTGGAGGCGCATTTTCTAATCATATTTTAGCTACAGCAGTAGCAGGAGAATTAACTGGGCTTAAAACCATTGGCATAATTAGAGGAGATGAGTTAGGAAATGATTTAGAAAAAACACTCGTTACAAATTCTACGTTGAGAAACGCTTCCGAACATGGTATGCAGTTTGAATTTGTGTCTAGAGAAACTTACAGAAATAAAACTTCAATTGAGTTTACAGAAATTCTTAAAAAAAAATATGGAGATTTTTATTCCATTCCTGAAGGAGGAACCAATGCATTAGCCGTAAAAGGATGTGAAGAAATTTTAACCTCAGATGACAACGAGTTTGATTATATTTGTTCATGTGTGGGTACCGGAGGAACTTTAGCTGGAATTATTAATAGCATAGAAGCATCTCAAAAGGTTATCGGATTTCCAGCTTTAAAAGGCGATTTTTTAATAAAAGAAATTCAACACTATTGTAGAGGTCAAAAAAACTGGCAACTGGTATCCGATTATCATTTTGGAGGTTATGGAAAATATTCGGATGAATTGATTCATTTTATCAATCGATTTAAAGAAGATACAATGATTCCCTTAGATCCAATTTATACAGGGAAAATGATGTTTGGAGTGCTAGATATGATTAAAAAAAACACCTTTCCTAAAGGGAGTAAAATACTGATCATTCATTCAGGAGGTTTGCAAGGGATTGAGGGATTTAACCATAGATTGAAACGTAAAAACAGTGATTTAAAAATTCTATAAATGAAAATTAAATTATTTTTTTTGATTTTTTTTGTGCTACTTTTTGTGAGTTGTAGTTCTAGTAGAAAAATCTCAACTCCTAAAACTAACAAAGTAACCATAACAGAAAGTCCTTACAAAAACGTATCACCGGTACAACAGGTGCAACATGTTAAAAAACTTCAAAAAAGCAATAAATCATTAAATAAATACTCACTTCAATACATTAAAAAATATGCTCCTATAGCGGTTTCAGAAATGCATAAATACAATGTGCCTGCTAGTATTACACTTGCGCAAGGGATATTAGAATCGGGTAATGGAAGAAGCCAATTGGCGTCTAAGTCAAACAATCATTTTGGAATAAAATGTCATACGGGTTGGAAAGGAGCTAAAGTTTATCATGATGATGATGAAAAAGGAGAATGTTTTAGGAAATATAAATATGTTGAAAGTTCTTATGAAGATCATTCTCAATTTCTCAGTGGAAGAAGACGCTACGCAAGTTTGTTTACATTAAGAAAAACAGATTACAAAGGTTGGTCTAAAGGGCTTAAAAAAGCAGGCTATGCAACTGATAAAAATTATCCCAAAAAACTCATTAAAATTATTGAGACTTATGAGTTGTATGAATTTGATAAGATTCGTGAAAAAGATTTGAAGCGAGTAAAAAAGGGAACTTCAAAAACACAACATAAGCCAAAAGTTAAAACAAAAAAAAGACCAAAAAAATATTACCAAGTAAAAAAAGGGGACACATTATATTCAATTGCTAGAAAACATGAAACTACAGTTGCTAATTTGAAAAAAGTAAATGCTTTAACTAGCAATACCCTTTCTATTGGGCAAAAACTCCGTATTAACTAAAAGTCTACAACTTTATTTAATTGTTTAACCAAATTAAAAAAAAGTGTATTGTTAATCTAAAATAGATGTAAATGAAAATTATTAAACCTGTTAATGGAAAACATCCTCAAATATCAAACGATTGTTTTATTGCTGAAAACGCCACAATAGTTGGGGAGGTTTTTATTGGAAAGCAATGTAGTGTTTGGTTCAATGCTGTAATTAGAGGAGATGTTCATTTTATAAAAATTGGGAATAAGGTAAATATTCAAGATGGTGCAGTAATTCATGCTACATTTCAGAAATCACCTACAACTATAGGTAGCAACGTTTCAATAGGTCATAACGCGATTGTTCATGGATGTACAATCCATGATAATGTATTAATAGGGATGGGAAGTATTGTTATGGACGACTGTGTGATAGAGAGTAATTCTATTATCGCTGCAGGAGCAGTTGTTACAAAAAACACACATGTAGAGAGTGGGTCTATTTATGCTGGAGTTCCCGCTAAAAAAATCAAAAATATTTCTAAAGAGTTGATTTCTGGTGAAATTGATAGAATTGCAAACAACTATGTAGAATATTCTAGCTGGTTTAAGGAATAAATATTTTAATATGATTCTAAACGATCAACTGAACTATTTGTAAAATTAATAGGCTATAAAATCAGAAAAAGTTTACATTTGAATTTATTATATTGAGCAATTAACAATTTGTCCATGAAAAATATACTGTTTTTACTTTTATTTGTCTTTAATTATTCATTTGGTCAGAAAGCACCTGAGGTAGACTTGTCAAACCCTAGAGCTACTGTGTACACTCATATGTATTTTTTACAGACGACCTCTTATCAACCGATTGAAGCTGCAAAAACCATTTATGGATTAGATGAAAAAGAGGCTGTAGAAGCAGTTGTTAAGCTCAAAAGAATATTGGATGGAAAAGGATTAAGAATAGATTTTAATAGAATTTCTAGCGATTCTATGTTTACAGATACGATATCTTTTGTAGCCCAACACAAACTCATCTTATTTCCAGAACGTATGCCATTAGTATCTTTAGAGAAGTATGGTGAGTCTTGGTATTACTCAACAGAAACTATTCAAAATCTAGATGTTTTATATGCAGAAATATTCCCATGGTATATTGAGAGAATTCAAAATAGTATTCCGGGAGCTGGGCATAAAAAAATATTCTCTATTGAGATTTGGCAGTATATTTCTTTTTTACTTTTAATTGCACTTGCTTTTGTTGTGTTTTTAATTGCGAAGCAACTGGCATTTTTATTTTTAAAGAGAATTTTATACAAATACATTAAAAATAGTGATGAAGTTAATGAAACTTTAAAAAAATTAGCCCATCCAATAAGTCTATTGATTGCCATTGAATTATTAGACATGGTTTTCCCTTCATTACAATTTGGATTAGAAATTAATACATGGATATTTTTAGGTATTAATATAGCATCCACCGTTTTCTGGATTTATGTATTCCTAAAATTGGCTCAAGTTTTTATAAGTTTTTATCAGCAATATACTCAGAAAACAGAAGGTAAATTAGATGATCAGCTGACGCCTATTTTAAGAAATTTCTCAACAGTTATTATTTTTATTATTGGAGCTTTTAAAGTGCTTCTGCTTTTTGGTGTTGATGCTGCTACGATTTTGGCAGGTGCTTCAATTGGAGGTTTAGCATTAGCATTTGCCTCACAAGACACAGTTAAGAATCTTATTGGAACCGTTATGATTTTTGTTGATAAACCATTTCATATTGGGGATTGGATTTCAGCAGGTGAGGTTGTAGGAACTGTTGAAGAGGTTGGATTTAGATCTACTAGGATCAGAGCAGCAGATACTTCGATATTTCAAATTCCTAATAGTAAATTGTCTGAGCTAGTAATAAATAATAGCGGCTTAAGACTATACAGACGATATAATACTCAATTAGGATTGAGATATGATACACCCCCAGAATTGATAGAAGCTTTTGTTAAGGGCGTTCGTGAAATTATTGTTGCACATCCAGATACCAAGTCAGATTCTTACAATGTAGAATTTACAGGATTTGGCGATTCTGCTTTATTAATAATGATGAATATGTATTTAGAAGATTTAGCATGGTCTAGCGAGCAAAAATCAAGACATCAAATTCATATTGCTATTGTAAAATTGGCAAAAGAACTTGGAGTTGATTTTGCTTTTCCATCAACAACAGTAATGATTGAGCAGTTTCCTGAAAAAAAATCTACTGAACTTCATTATGACAATGATGAGAAAAGAATTGATGATGTAATTAACAAAGTGGTTTCAGATTTTAAAGCAGTTGTTAAAGAGTAATTAAAGAAGTGTTATGGTTTCTTAGGAGGCATCGGTCCTCGAAGATGAACAATCAATCCATTTAAAAAGTTACGTAAAATTTGATCTCCACATTCCATATACTTTGGGTGATCTTCCTTTCTAAAAAAAGCGCCTAATTCGCTTTTAGAAACCTTAAAATCTACAAGTTTACAGATCTCCACAATATCATGATCACGAAGTTTGTGAGCTACTCTTAATTTTTTAAAAATATCATTATTTGTTAATCCCATAGGATAAAGATACTCGTTTTTAATTGACTACGTTAAAAATGGCCCATGCATATAATGCAAATCTAACGAAACGAAACAGACCGAATAAAACAACTCCTTTTAAGGGATATTTTATCATTCCTGCAGCTACACATGTGATTGAAAAGGGTACAGGTAACAGAGCTCCAATAAGAATTAAAAAACCACCCCATTTCCCGGTATTTTTTAAATGCTTTGCCATCTTTACTTCTAGATAATTTTTTACAGTAGTTATTTTTTGAATTGTTTTTCCAATAAAATAAGATAATATTCCACCAATGTAAGAAAGTGTTGCTAAGATGGATAAGTTTAAAATGGGTGTAGCTGTTTTTTTTGACCAACCAATAAAAATTTCTGGTGGAATCAAACCTAATAATGTTTCAGATATAAAAAAAACAATAAGAACACCTGTTCTTGAAAAGGTTTGAGTGAGAAACTCCAGTCCGTCATCAATTGTAAACACATATTCGTTTACCAAATACAATCCAAAAATGATTAGAATAAGTGGAATTGCAGAGTTCTTTAAACTGTTACCAATAAAAGTATAAAAACCAGTATATCTGTAATATTGGTGTAGTAATTTTGTTTTTGATTTTCTTTTCTTCATAGCCAATGGGACTACAAAAATAAGAAGTAAAAGTCTCTTCTAAAATACAAAACAAAATAATTAACTTTTCTTTATACTTTAGCTTGTAAAATAACCAATATGAATATTACTAAGGCAGTTGAAATTTTTTTTAAGAAATTCTTGCCCTCTCCTTTTACAATTGCTGTTCTTTTAACTCTGTTAACTATTCTCTTGGCTTTAATTTTTACAAAACCAAGTATGATAGGCTTTGGGGATTATGCTATAGAGATATTACAATTCTGGGAAAAGGGAATTTGGTCTAGCAGTTTATTAGAGTTTGCCTATCAAATGATGTTAATTTTAGTTTTAGGGCATGTTTTGGTATTGAGTATGCCTGTTAGTAATTTGATAATGAAAATTACCAGGTACTGTAAAGATACAGCTACAAGTGCAGCTATTGTTGCCAGTTTAACCATGTTAGTTGCTTTTTTTAATTGGGGGTTAGGACTCATTTTTGGGGCTTTATTAGCTCGTAAAATCGCAGAGCATGCTCAACAAAATAATCTAAAATTAAATTACCCTATCGTTGGTGCTTCAGGATATATGGGGATGATGGTTTGGCATGGAGGAATCTCTGGTTCTGCTCCAATTAAAATAAATGAAGTAGGACATCTGTCTAATATCATGAACAATAGTTCTTTTGAGTTTATGCATAAAGTTCCTTCAGCTATAGATTTTAGTCAAACAATCTTCAGTTTTTCTAACCTATTAATTTTTGCAATAGTAGTTTTGGTGATTAGTGGAATGTTTTATGTTTTGGGTAAAAATTCTCAGCCTACAGAAATTAACCTTTCACAGTATAAAATGCATCAAGAAGAAAAACCATTACTAAAAACAGATCGGTTAGACAATTCAAAAATTTTAGCTACTATTTTTGGAGTACTAATACTCATAACTTTTTTTTCTCGCTACTTTGATGCGATAAAAGTTTTAAAAATTACCCCAAATCTCATCAATTTTTTAATGTTAGGCTTAGGGATCTTATTTCATGGTAGTTTCAAGAATTTTACGAGCGCAGTCGTAGAATCTATAACAGATATTTCAGGTATTCTAATTCAGTTTCCTCTGTATTTTGGAATTATGGGAATTATGAGTTCCAGTGGAATGGTAACTCAAATTTCAGATTTTTTTGTTTCCTTTTCAACTGAAACAACTTTACCAATAGTAACTTTTTTTAGTGCTGGTTTGGTCAATGTTTTTGTGCCAAGTGGAGGAGGGCAATGGGTAATTCAAGGCCCCATAGTTATTGAGTCAGCTTTAAAATTAGGAGTTCCTTTAAATAAAGCAATTATGGCCTTGGCCTATGGTGATCAAATTACTAATATGCTTCAACCTTTTTGGGCATTACCACTTTTAGGCATCACAAAATTAAAAGCGAAAGAGATATTACCCTACACGCTATTTGCCATGTTTGTAGGGAGTGTAATATATATTTTTGGTATTCTATTATTTTAAATTAATGATTTGGCTTTCAGAAAAAATAGAATTTCCATCGTATCAATCAACACGTAAAGATGGTGTTATTGCTTTAGGAGGCGATCTAAGCCCTGAACGATTAATTTATGCCTACCAACATGGTATTTTTCCATGGTATTCCGAAAACGAACCTATCGTTTGGTATTGTCCGATTAAAAGGATGGTTTTATTTCCCGAGGATTTAAAAGTTTCTAAATCAATGAAAAATATCCTTAAAAAAGATAAATTTATAATTACTGAAAATGAAGCTTTTGAAGAAGTTATTTTTCAATGTAAAAATATAGCTCGTAAAGATGGTTTTGGAACTTGGATTACAGATGAAATGGAGCAAGCCTATATAAAGCTTTTTAAAAAAGGTCTTGCAAAGTCAATTGAAGTTTGGTTGCCAAATAAAGATTTAAGTGAAAATGGGAAAGATCAAAAGGTTCTTGTAGGAGGATTATATGGACTTGAAATTGGAAATGTATTTTGTGGTGAAAGTATGTTTTCTAAAGTTTCAAATGCTTCAAAAGTTGCATTTATTCATTTGGTTCAATCCAATGTGTATAAATTAATCGATTGCCAGGTATATAACAATCATCTGGAAACCTTAGGAGCAAAAGAGATTATGAGAGATAAATTTTTAACTTTACTAAAAAAAATGAGATAAATCTTCAAAAAGATGTGATGAAGAACTCAATTAAAAAACAATAAAGAAACATCGTAACTTTACATTTAATTCTAGGAACCTAAAGATGAATATAGAAAACGCACAACAACAAGTAGATGATTGGATAAAAAATCATGGTGTTCGTTATTTTAATGAGCTAACTAATATGGCACAACTTACAGAAGAAGTGGGTGAAGTCGCTAGAATTATCGCAAGAAGATATGGCGAACAGTCTGAAAAAGAATCTGACAAAGGAAAAGATTTAGGAGAAGAGCTTGCAGATGTGTTGTTTGTTGTTTTATGTCTAGCGAATCAAACAGGAATTAATCTAGAAGAATCCTTCAATAAAAAGTTAGATGTTAAAACAAAACGTGACCATAATCGTCATCAAAATAATAAAAAACTACAGTAGATGGCATTAGCTAAAAATATTAAAAAAGCAGCCTTTTGGTCTAATGTGATGAAAGTTGGGGCTGTATTTGTTGTTTTAATTACAATCATCTCTTTATGTTTTAATAGTTTTTCAGATCTTTTTTCAGGAAATTGGGATGCTGTTTTAGATAAAAACTTTAGCAATCAGCTTTGGATACGTTTTTTTTCAAGTAAACTAATTGCTGGTTTTATTTATGGTGTTTACGTTTCGAATAAGAATATGAAATGACAAAACTATAAACTACCAATTGTCAGACGTCCAATCACATTATGTTGATTAAAAAAAGCGACCATTGGTCGCTTTTTTTAATGAGTAAAATATACTTAGTCCAATTGAATTAAATCAATCTGACTGTCTTTCACTTTTTGGTTCAAGACTTTTACTTTATTGTCAAATAAGTCATAGAGTTTTGCTAATTCTTGATCAATTTTTTTATTGATTTCATTTTTAAAATCTATAGCTTGCTGAGTTGGAGCATAACTACCAATTCTCGTTAGTGAATTTAAATGAGCGAGTTTATTATTAAGCCTAATTGGAAAATTTAAAGGGTCTTGGTTACTCTTACTTTTTGTTTGGTATAAAGTTTCCTCAATGGAGGTCATTTCCTTAAGTAAGTTATCGGCATATGTTAGTAATCCTGCATGCTTCTCATTTTCTTTAATTGATTTTTTAAGTGCTTTTACTTGGGCTCTTACTTTTTTCACATTTTTTAATGCTTTATGAATTTCTGTTACCTTGGCATTGATATCATTAATGAAATTAAATTGAGCTGTAGCATCTGCTATACTAGTTTCAGAAACCGGATTTTTTAAAATGGTAAAGTTTTGAGACTTTGAGATTTCCCCCATTGTTAAGGTTACTTTATAATTTCCAGGCAATGCCATCGGTCCATTTAAAGACGCCCACCACAAAATCATTCCTTTTACTTTTTCTGCACCCGGGTACATCATGTCCCAATAGAAAATGTTGTTGCCATTTTCTAACTTTAGGGTTTCCTCTTTTTTATTCTTATTTGGTTTGGTGCTAAATGCTTTGATTAATTTATTATTGCTGTCAAAAATTTGAAGAGAAATAGGGTTATTAGCTTCTTTTTCTTTAATAAAAAAATTGATGGCAACCCCGCCAGGATGATTAGTTCCAGCAGTCTTAGAGATTCTTCCATTTCCCCCGCCCATTCGGTAACTATCTTGAGGTTTAAATAAAATAACATCTTCTTTTACAAGATTAGATGACAATTGATGTAATGGTGTTAAATCATCAATCATCCAAAAAGATCTACCCTGTGTTGCAGCAATTAAATTATCGTTCTTAATGGCTAAATCCGTGATTGGTACAACAGGTAAATTCAATTGAAATTTGTTCCAGCTAGTTCCATCATCAAAGGAAATATACATTCCTCTTTCTGTTCCAGCATACAACAATCCTTTGCGCTTCGGATCTGCTCTTAAAGCACGTGTAAAATCTTCAGCACCAATTCCATTGGTGATTTGTCTCCAATTTTTTCCGTAATTTTCTGTCTTATAGATATAAGGTAAATAATCACCTGATTTGTATTTTGTTCCTACCACATAGGCTCCACCTTTTGTAAATGGATCAATTTCAATACAATTAATCATCATCCATTCAGGCATTTTTTTAGGAGTTACATTTGTCCAGTTTTTTCCTCCGTCTTTGGTTACGTGAACCAAGCCATCATCAGATCCAGCCCATAGTAAACCCTCTTCTTGTTTAGATTCATTTATAGCAAAAATTGTGGCATAGTATTCTACTCCTGTATTATCTTTTGTGATAGGACCTCCTGAAGATTTAAGCGTAGAGGGGTCATTTCTTGTTAAATCCGGGCTTATAATTTCCCAGGACTGTCCTTCATTTGTTGTCATATGCAAATGGTTCGATGCTGCATATAATTTATTTTTATGATTTGGTGAGAACATGATTGGGAAATTCCATTGGAAACGATATTTAAAATCTTCAGCTCCATGCCCCATGGGATCATCTGGCCAAACATTAATCGCTCTTGTCTCACCTGTTTTATGATTTTGTCTGGTTAGCAATCCACCATAACTTCCTCCGTAAACAATATCATTATTAGATGGATCTATAGCTAAATGAGCGCTTTCTCCTCCTGCAGTTGATTCCCAGTCAGATTCACCAATAAATCTCCCTTGAGTTCTGTGGGCTATTCTAACAGTAGAATTATCCTGTTGTGCTCCGTATATTCGATATGGAAAATGATTATCTGTCGTAACCCTATAGAATTGAGATGTTGGTTGATTCATATATGTAGACCAATTTATTCCTGCATCAAAAGAAACTTGAGCGCCACCATCATCACCAATTATCATTCGCTGATTGTCCTCTGGAGCAATCCATAAATCATGATGGTCTCCATGAGGTGCATTAAACGTCTTGTACGTTTTTCCACCATCTGTAGATTTATGATATCTTACATTGAGTACATATACTATATTTTCGTCTTGAGTATCTGCATACAAACGAGTATAGTACCAGGCTCGTTGACGTAATTTTCGTTCGCTATTAATGAGTTTCCAAGTTTTACCTGCATCTGTAGATTTGTAAACTCCTCCCTTTTCGTTTTCAATTAATGCCCAAACAATATCTGAATTAACTGGAGATACTGTTACACCACTAATTCCCCATATACCTTTCGGCAATCCTTTATGTGTAGAAATATTAGTCCAAGTTTCACCTTCGTCAGTACTTTTCCACAAGGCGGAACCGTCTCCTCCACTAGATAAACTGTATGGAGTTCTTCTAATATTCCATGTTGTAGCATATAAAACTCTAGGATTGTTTGGATCTATAATTAAATCTACAACCCCAGCATCTTTATTTGCAAATAATTTCTTATTCCAAGTTTTACCACCATTTGTAGATTTGTAGACCCCTCTTTCCTGAGAGGATTTGTAAAGGTCACCCATTACTCCAGCATATACAATATCTGGGTTTTTAGGATGAATACGAACTCTTGGAATGTGTCTGGCATTTTTTAATCCCATAGGCTCCCAGGTTTTACCAGCATTTACTGATTTCCAAATTCCATCTCCGGAGGAAACATTTCCACGAACTGTTTTCTCTCCATTTCCAACATAAATAACATTATTATCCCATTCACTTACCGCAACAGAACCCACTGATCCACCAAAAAACCCATCTGAAATATTCTCCCAAGTATTTCCTGCATCTGTAGTTCTCCAAACACCACCACCAGTAGACCCAAAATAGAATAGATTTGCTTTTCCTGCTACACCTGTAACAGCAGCACTTCTACCCCCTCTAAACGGTCCGATATTTCTCCATTCGGTAGCCTTATAAAAATCTTCAGAATATTTGGTAGTATTCTTTTGAGCGTTAACTTTGTATCCTTCAGAAAAAAGAAGGCATAAAAGAAAAATAAATAATTTTTTCATGTGAGTTTGTTTTTGAAGCCTAAATTTAAGAATTTAAAATGAGACCAAGTAGATTATGAAAATTTGTATCAAAGGAATTGACAATACTAATATTTTGAAAGCTATTTTTATTTCTGGATCTAAAAGTGAATCCAATAGAATGCTGATCTTACAAAAATTATTTAGAGAAATCACCATACATAATTTATCAGATTCTGATGATACTCATCATTTACAAGCTGCACTTTCCTCACAAGATGCTGAAATAAACGTTGGTCATGCTGGAACGGCTATGCGCTTCTTAACCGCTTTTTTTGCAGTACAACAAAAAAGAACAACTATTTTATCTGGTTCTGAGAGAATGCATCAAAGACCGATTAAAGTTTTGGTAGAGGCACTAAGAGCTCTAGGAGCAGAAATTTCTTATCTCGGAAATGAAGGTTTTCCGCCATTAAAAATTACTGGAAAACAACTTACCAAAGACCAGGTAAAAATTAATGGTAATATCAGCAGTCAATATATTTCAGCCTTGTTGCTCATTGCTGCCAGCCTACCTAATGGTTTACGTGTTGAGTTAGTAGGTGAAATCACCTCTATTCCTTATATCAATATGACATTGTCTTTGTTAAATCAAATTGGAATCACTACCTCCTTTAAGGGTCAGATTATTCAAGTAAATCCTTTTGAAGAAGCAAAATCACACACCTTAGAAGTAGAGTCTGATTGGAGCTCGGCTTCTTATTTTTATTCAATAGCCGCGTTAAGTAGTGTTAGTTCTGAAATTCGATTGTCATCGTATAAAAAAGAAAGTTTACAGGGAGACGCAATTCTTGCAGAAATTTATAAATCTTTTGGTGTAGAAACTGTTTATGAAACAAATAGTATAGTCTTAAGGAAAACTAAAGAACATAACAAAGAACATCTTACTATTGATTTAAACAAAGCTCCGGATATTGCTCAAACAATTGCAGTAACTTGCTATGGTTTAGGAGTTTCTTGTGAATTATTGGGGTTACATACCTTAAAAATTAAAGAAACAGATCGACTGGAAGCATTGCATTCAGAACTCACAAAATTAGGGGCAAATATTTCTGTAACACCTACTAGTCTTTATCTTAATAGTAGCTCAGAGATAGTTGCTGATGTTTCAGTAGAGACTTATAATGATCATAGAATGGCAATGGCATTTGCACCTCTAGGGATGAAAATTCCTCTTGAAATTTTAGATGCTGATGTAGTTACTAAATCATATCGAAATTTTTGGAAAGATTTACAGAAAATTGGTTTTCAATTAAATAAAGTATAAATTAAACAGTCAAATACTTGACATCCCCTTACTTCAAATCGTATATTTGCCGCCGTTACCCTAAAACTACATATTGTAATACATCTATTTTGTGAGTGCAAAGCCATTTATTATTTGTAGATAAATTACTTATGATATTTAAAAAACAACAACTAAGGACATATGAAATTATCCCATTTTAATTTTGAATTGCCAGAAGAATTACTGGCAGAATATCCAGCTGAACACAGAGATGAATCTCGTTTAATGGTTTTAAATCGTAAAGATCAAACTATTGAACATAAAACGTTCAAAGACGTCATAAATTACTTTGATGAAGGTGATGTTTTAATGTTAAATAACACAAAAGTTTTTCCTGCCAGAATGTTTGGTAATAAAGAAAAAACTGGAGCTAGAATTGAAGTGTTTTTATTGAGAGAATTAAATGCTGAAAATAGATTGTGGGATGTTTTAGTAGATCCAGCAAGGAAAATTAGAATTGG
>OLHI01000102.1_pt1 | contig 24676 bp, 22 predicted proteins | sample 1609501 | NCBI WGS metagenome assembly OLHI01 (sample SAMN05416862, study PRJEB24817) | seawater metagenome | isolation source: Sea water | place: Canada:Atlantic | collected 2013-11 | reverse complement strand
CTTTCTGCATTAAATGAAGACATCCCAAAGCATGATGAAAACGAGTATGATTAGCTCCTGGATATACTAGATTGGAAAGTCCCATTTGTGATACTCTTCTCAAGCGTTGAAAACTTGCATGCTCAATAATATCGAAAATTAAGCTATTTGGTATTCTTATAAAACCATATATAGGGTCATTCAATATTTTTAATTTGTTTGTTGATAGGTTATTCAAATCCTCTATTTTATTTTATGATTACAAACTAAAGCCTAAATTTACGCTTTACAAAGTATAATCTATATATATTAGGAATATTTTATCATTTTCAAAGTATTCGAATCATAACAAATAAATACTTTTAACGTTTTAAAATTAAATAAATAACTTAATTATGAATAGTATTCAGATTTTATGGGTTGATGATGAAATAGATTTATTAAAGCCTCACATTTTATTTCTTGAACAAAAAGGTTACAATCTCACTTCTTGTACTAATGGAACTGATGCTATAGAATTGGTTAAAAATTCTAATTTTGATATCATTTTTTTAGATGAGAATATGCCAGGAATAAATGGTTTAGAAACATTATCAGAAATCAAACAATTACAGGCTAATTTACCTGTAGTAATGATTACAAAAAGTGAGGAAGAATATATCATGGAAGAAGCCATTGGTTCTAAAATTGCAGATTATCTCATAAAGCCTGTAAACCCCAATCAAATCTTATTAAGTATTAAGAAAAATCTTGATCATTCTAGATTAATTTCAGAAAAGACCACCTCAAACTATCAACAAGAATTTCGAAAAATATCGATGGATTTAATGTCTGTCAATTCACATGAAGACTGGGTTGAATTGTATAAAAAATTAGTGCACTGGGAACTTGAATTGGAAAACATTAATGACTCCAGTATGCTTGAAATTCTAGAAAGTCAGAAATCTGAAGCCAATAACTTATTCTATAAATTTATTAAAAAAAATTACCAAGAGTATTTAACGTCATCTAATCGACCTACGTTTTCACACACGATGTTCAAAAATTATGTTGTACCTAATCTGTCTGGTGATCAAGGTATTTTATGGATTGTAATTGACAATTTAAGATATGATCAATATCGAATGCTAGAACCCTTAATAAATAACTATTATAAAAAAGAAGAAGAATATTCATATTACAGTATTCTGCCTACCGCTACTCAATATGCAAGGAATGCTATTTTTTCAGGTTTAATGCCCTCTGAAATGGAAAAAAAATATCCAAAATTATGGAAAAATGACATAGATGAAGGTGGTAAAAACATGTTTGAAAATGAATTTTTAAGACATCAAATTAATAGATTAAATCTTTCAATTAAACATGAATATTATAAAATCACTTCTTTAAAAGATGGAAAAGAATTAGCCACAAATTATAATGGAACTAAACAAAATGATCTAACTGTATTAGTGTATAACTTTGTAGATATGTTGTCACATGCTAAAACTGAAATGGAAGTTATAAAAGAACTCGCAGGAGATGATAAAGCATACCGATCTTTAACTGTTAGTTGGTTTAAAAACTCACCTTTGTTTGAAATAATAAAAAAAGCGCAACAACTGGATCAAAAGCTAATTATCACAACTGATCATGGAACTATTAACTGTAAAAATCCAACTAAGATTATAGGTGATCGAAATATAAGTTCAAATTTAAGATATAAAACAGGTAAAAGCATTTCATATTCAGAAAAGGATGTTTTTGCTGTTAAAAACCCAAAAGATATATTTTTACCTAGTATTAGTTTTAATAGTCCATTTATTTTTGCAAAAGAAGACTTGTTTTTTGCTTACCCAAATAATTATAATCATTTTGTAAATTACTATAAAAACACATATCAACATGGAGGAGTTTCTCTAGAGGAAATGATAATTCCTTGTGTTGTATATAGCCCTAAATAATTTTCAACGTCTATGAATAAAAACTACTCGTTATTAAATTTGAACCAAATTGCGAAAGATATCATAAAAAATTCTAAGCATAAAGTTCTTTTGTTTTATGGAGATATGGGAGTTGGTAAAACAACACTAATAAAGGAAATTTGTAAAGAATTAGGAACTGATGACATTACAAGCTCTCCTACTTTTTCGATTGTTAATGAGTACATTACATCAAATGGTGATACTATTTATCATTTTGATTTTTATAGGTTAAATAATGAAGAAGAAGCTTATAATATTGGTGTTGAAGATTATTTTCACACAGACGCTTGGTGTTTTATTGAATGGCCCTCAGTAATTAAAAATTTACTACCTTTAATAACAAATAATATTTATTTAACGAAGTTAGATGATGACCAACGTAATATTCAACTTAAATAAATTATGAGTGCATTCTCTCCATTTAGTAAAGAGGAATTAATTCCTCAGACAGAAATGTTGGAAATAAAAAAACAAAAGGGGAAATTATATATTGGACTCCCAAAAGAAACTCTTTTTGAGGAGAGAAGGATTTGCCTAACTCCAGATGCTGTCTCTGCCTTAACCAACAATGGTCATAGAATTGTTATTGAAGTTGGTGCTGGAGAAGGATCTAATTATTCTGACAATGAATACTCAGAAGCAGGTGCCAAAATATCTTATGACACCAAGGAAGTTTTTTCCTGTAGTATTGTTTTAAAAGTAGCTCCACCTACACTAGATGAGATCGCTATGTTATCTCCTAAAAGCATTTTAATTTCAGCACTTCAGATTAAAACCCAAACCAAAAACTATTTTGAAGCGCTTTCAAAAAAAAGAATAACAGCAGTTGCTTTTGATTATATTAAAGATGAACATGGTGTCTACCCTATTGTAAAATCTTTAAGTGAAATTGCCGGAACAGCTTCTGTAATTATTGCTGCGGAATTAATGAGTAATCTAAATAAAGGTAATGGACTGCTATTGGGTAATATTGGAGGAGTACCACCAACTGATGTCGTGATTATTGGTGCCGGTACAGTTGGCGAATTTGCAGCGAGATCGGCCCTAGGTTTAGGGGCTAGAGTAAAAGTTTTTGACAACTCGATAACTAAACTAAGAAAATTACAACATTTTTTAAATACTCCTATTTACACTTCTACAATTCAACCAAAAACCTTAGCTAAAGCATTACGGAGGTGCGATATAGCTGTAGGGGCTATTAGAGGAAAAGACCGTACACCAGTAGTGGTTTCAGAAACTACAATTCAAACCATGAAAAAAGGTGCAATTATTGTAGACGTTAGTATAGACAGAGGTGGCTGTTTTGAAACCTCTAATATAACCTCTCATTCCAATCCTACTTTTGAAAAACACGGAGTTATTCATTATTGTGTGCCTAATATACCTTCTAGGTATGCTAGAACTGCATCTTTTGCCATTAGCAACATGTTTACCCCTTACCTTCTTAACATTGCTGAGGAGGGAGGTTTTGAAAATGCGGCTAGATTTGATAAAACCATTAGAAATGGCATATATTTTTATCATGGCGTTTTAACTAATAAAACCGTTTCTGAATGGTTTGATTTGCCATTTAGAGACATTAATTTACTATTTATATAATACCCCCAAATATCGGTAGATTGAAATTTCATTATTTCTGATGATTGTGTGTTTACCCCGAGCTATTTAACTTTATAGTATTGAAATTTCAAATACAACACTAATAATTGTAAGTTAATATCGTTTGAGAAAAAAATTATTTTTTATTTTAATGTGTAATATTTACATCTGTAATTCTCAAGGAATTATTGTAGATGATGCTGTTTTCTCTTCTGAATTATTAGTAGATTTATTACTCAACAATTCCTGTGCAACGAGTTCAAATATTAGTGTTTCTTCAAATCAATCCGTAGCCTATTTCAATAGTAATGATTCTACTTTTCCAATTGATGAAGGCATAATTATTAGAAGTGGTATTGCAAGCAACTCACAAGGAAGCTATACAGGAAATAATCTTAGTAGTCAAATAAATACTAATAGTGATTCGGACTTAGAGGAAATTAGCAATCAAACCGGTCAATCAGTAAATATAACAGATACTGCCTTTCTTGAATTTGATTTTATTCCATACGCCTCTAACTTTACTTTTGATTTTTTATTTGCATCTAATGAATATGGAGAATGGCAATGTGGTTTTAGCGATGTGTTTGCATTCATATTAACAGATTTAACTACTGGTGTAAAAACTAATTTAGGAGTTATACCCAACATTAATTCACCCATATCAGTAAAAAATATTAGAGACAATCAATATAATTTATCTTGCAACTCTGTAAATAAAAATTTATTTAGCACTTATAATGTAAATAATCCTTCCAACTCTTCTCTAAATATGAAAGGCCATACTGTTGTGCTATCTGCATCATCTGAAGTGATCCCTACTAATCAATACAGAATTAAATTAGTTATTGGAGATTATAATGATACCGACTTTGATTCTGCAGTATTCATAAAAGCTGGTAGTTTTAACACTCTCTTAGATTTAGGTGTAAATGAAGAATTATGTTTAGGAGATGAAATAATTATTGATTCTAATTTTACTAATACCAACGATTTTATTTTTGAATGGAAAAAAGATGGCGTTTTAATTGAAAACGAAACAAATTCGTATTATACTGCAACTGAAGTTGGAACATACGATTTAAGCATCATAAATTTAATTAATGGATGTGAATTAACAGGTCAAAAAATTATAACCCAATTACAAGTAAATAACCCTGAAAATTTATTTGAATGCGAGAGTGAGACTACACCAAATTTTAATCTATTATTTAATAACCATAGCGTATTGGGTTTAAATCCTGACACATACGATATTCTATATTACAATTCACAAGAAAACCTAAATAACAATATACCTATTGATACTTCATTACTTTCAGCCTATCCTTCATTAGGGGATGAAATAATATATGTTACCTACATCAATAATGAAAATGGTAATACATGTTCAAATATTTTAAATTTTGAATTGAAAATAACAAAATTAAACCCCGGCATAGCAGAGGATTTTTCAGCTTGTGAATCAGACCTTGCAGTAGATATCGTTTCTCAAGTATCAGATCAAATATTAGAAACCTTGAACCCCTCAGACTTCTCCTTGAGTTACTTTCTTACAGAAATAGATGCTGAAAATAATGTAAACGAAATTGAGGATCCTAGTAATTTTATTTTACCCTTAGCTCCTGCAAACTTAACTATATGGGTAAGGTTTATTGAGTTAAATAATCTTAATTGTTTTGAAATTATTTCGTTTCAAATCTTTATCTATTCTTCACCTAGAGTAGATATTCTTGAAGATGTCTATGAATGTGATAGTTATGTATTACCAGAACTTACAGATGGAAAATATTTTACCGAACCCGGAGGTAATGGTACTGAATTATTTGCAGGAGATATCATAACTGAAAACTCTACCATATATATTTATAACTCAAATACCGAAGGATGTTTTAACGAAAGTAGTTTTAGTGTTTTTTTAGCAACCGAATTTTCAATAGAAATAGAACATTGTGGAACTTTTGTTGTTCCATCCTATCCAAATGGAACGTTTTATACATCAATAGATGGTCCTAATGGTTCGGGAACGATAATACCTAGTGGTACAATAATATCAGAAAGTCAAACCATTTACTTCTACGTTTCTATTGAGGATTTATTTTGTTTAGATACTCCGTATGAAATTACGATACATCCATTACCACTAGTTGAGGAAAGAGAAAATGTAATTACTTGTGATAATTACACCTTACCAACTACCATTAGCGGAGAACAGTATTTTACAGAAGCGAATGGAATTGGTATTGAACTTTTTCCTGGAGATGAAATTTCATCTAGCTTAACAATTTATTTATGGAATAAAAACACAATTACAAATTGTGTAAATGAAAGCTCTTTTAACATTTCAATTATAGACTTAGATGCATTTCAAAATATTGACAATTGTGGAGATTATATTATACCTAGCTTAGAATTTGGTAATTATTTCTCAGATATGGGTGGTAATGGAAATCTCTTAGAAGAAGGAACCGTTATTAGTTCATCCCAAACTATTTATTTCTATTCCGAGGAAATAACAACATTACCAAACTGTACAGAGAATTTTTCCTTTGAAGTAACTATTAATACAATCCCTTTAGTAGATGAGTTAAGTGATGCTACATATTGTGAAAATAATTTACCAATTTTAGGACCGCTTTCACAGGGTAACTATTTTACTGAATCAGGAGGTAATGGGAATCAATTATTTCCAGGAGATATCATTTATAATACACAAACAATTTATATTTACAATAGTAATTCATTTTGTGATAATGAGTCTAGTTTTACTATAGAAATAAGAGCGATAGCTCCTGTAGATAATTTTACAGATATCTTTAGTTGTAACAATTATACATTACCAGAATTAAATAATGGAAATTATTATACTGAAGCAAATGGACAAGGTTTACAGTTAAATGCTGGAGATATTATTGATACTACTCAAACTATATATATATACAATTCTTTTGATGATCTTGAAGGTTGTAGCACTGAAAATTTATTTGAAGTGAATATATTAGCTGTTACAGTAGATGAAGTAATGGATGTAATCACCTGCTCAGATTATGAGCTTCCTGTATTAACAAATGGAAAATACTTTACGGAACCCTTTGGCCAAGGCTCAGAATTATTTGCAGGCGATTTTATTACTACATCACAAACTATTTATATTTATGATAGGGTTGGAGAAAGATTTTCATGTTTTGATGAAAATTCTTTTTCAGTTTCTATATCTGAAAAGCCAAACTTAGATGTTTATGAAAATATTGAAGGCTGTGGAAGTGTTTCTTTGCCAATAGTAGATATACCAGGAGTTATAATTGAATATTATAGAAGACCTAATAGGATTGACTTAATAGATCCATCAGAATATACAATAACAGATCTAGGTTCTAGAATTATTTATGTTTATGCATATCCTTCTGGAGATTCTACTCTTCAAAGTATTCAAGGATGCTATACTGAAGCTTTATTTCAAGTGACTGTATACGATTTATTGGATTTAGAAATTAATGGTGGTACTTTGTGTATAGATTCAGATACTGGAAATGTTATCAATTCTGTTGTATTAGAATCTGGCTTAAATTCTGACGACTATTCTATCAATTGGTATTTGAATACTAATTTAGTAGGTACAGGTACTAACTATATTGCTGAAGAACCAGGTGAATATACAGTTGAAACCATTAAATTAGATGAAGAAATTGGTGCAGATTGTAATTATAAAACTACTCAAGTTCAAGTAGAGAGTTCAAGTCCTAGTTTTGAGTTACAAATTTTAACAGAAGATTTTTCTGATTCTAACACAGTAGAAATTAATATTGTAGATCAAGGAATAGGAACTTATGAATTTTCTTTAGATCATCTTCCTTTTCAATCATATCCTAGATTTTATAACCTAAATCCAGGAAACCATTTTATTACAATTAGAGATACCTCAGGCTTATGTGTTTATAAAACCATAGATTTTTTAATCTTAAATTATCCTAAATTTTTTACTCCAAATAATGACGGCATAAACGATACATGGAATATTACTGATCTACAGAGTGACTTAGATTCCAACATAATAATCTATGATAGATTCGGTAAAATGGTTTCAGAAATTAAACCTTTTGAAGAAGGTTGGGATGGATACAACACTAATGGAAATAAATTACCATCATCAGATTATTGGTTTTTAGTTACCTATAACAAAAACAATGTTTTAACGGAGTTTAGAGGTAATTTTAGCTTATTAAGAAGATAAATTAGTATCAATTGTTTAAAAAAATACTAATTTTGAATCATGAATTTATTTAAACGTTTTTTTTACTATCTGATTGGTGTATCCTTTGGAAGTATTGTAGTTTATTTTATTTGGAAAGGAAAAGACGTCTCTTTTGATTATGGAATGGATGCTAGGACTTTGAAGACAATCAGAACTAAAAAACTTCATTATTCTGAAGATGTTAAATTAGCTATGGAAGCTATAGCAATTGACTCTTCAGCCATTCTTTCAATTCTAAAAAATGGTGATGTAGATTTTGGAAAAAGTAATCAACATAAAAAACCGTGTCCAGAATATTTAATTAGTGGAAAATATTTCGAAAAAACAATTGAACTTTGGATTAAACGTTGTGATTCTATTGCTACTATTGAAAAAATCACTGTAAATAAATAACTTATTTGGTTGAGATAAATATCTAGATCTGTCTAATTACCTTTTAAAAAATGTTCTTTTATTTTACCAACATTTTTTATTGTCTTTTCAATCCAATGAACATAAAGGTTTTCCTTTTCTTCGGGTGTTAAGCTCCAATCAACTGTACTTGCTCTTAATTTATAGGTAAGGTTTTCAAGAATTATAGCAGCGGCAACTGAGATGTTTAAACTTTCAGTAAATCCAACCATAGGAATTTTTAAAATCCCATCTGCATTCTTGAGGACTTCATTTGAAACTCCTGTCTTTTCAACTCCAAAAACAAAAGCAGATTTTTTAGAAATATCAAAATCATGTACTATACATGTATTGTTATCTGGAGCAGTAGCAATGATCTGATATCCTTTACTTTTTAGAGTATTTAAACAGGCTGCTGTATTATTAGTTTCTTTTTTATAATTATGAAATGATAACCATTTTTGTGAACCCTTAGCAACATTTTTAGAAACATTACTCATATATTTATTTTCAATCACGTGAATATCTTGTATTCCAAAAATTTCACAAGATCTAATCACAGCACTAGAATTGTGTTGTTGATAAATATCTTCTAATACAACTGTAAAATGCCTTGTTCTATTTTTTAAAATTTGTCTAAAAAGATTTTTTCTCTTTTCTGTTACAAAACCTTCTAAATAAGTAAGTAACTTTGTATTGTTATTTAACATGGTTCAACAAACATACTAATTTTAAAATTTCTTTGTCTTTGAAAAAAATGGTGGTTTTAACAGGTGCTGGAATGAGTGCCGAAAGTGGTATAAAAACGTTTAGAGATGCTAATGGTTTATGGGAAGGCCATGATGTAATGGATGTTGCAACTCTTGAGGCCTTTAATAGGAATCCTCAACTAGTCTTAGAGTTCTACAATCAACGAAGAAGACAATTACAACACGTTAATCCTAATAGAGGACATAAAAACCTGAAAACACTTGAAAAACATTATGAAATACATATTATTACCCAAAATGTAGATGATTTACATGAAAGAGCAGGGAGTTCAAAAATAGTACATCTTCATGGTGAATTAAGAAAAGTAAGAAGTACTAAAAATGAAAATCATGTTTTAGATTGGTCTGAAGATTTAAACCTTGGGGATCTAGATAGAGATGGAAATCAATTACGTCCTCATATAGTTTGGTTTGGCGAGCATGTTCCTGAAATGGAAAAAGCCATAGAACTTACAAAGCAAGCGGATCTTTTGGTTATTATAGGTACATCTATGCAAGTATATCCTGCTGCAGGATTAATTAATTATATTTCAAATAATACTCCAATATATGTTATAGATCCAAATCCTCCTATTTCAAATAACTCTAATGTAACATTTATAAAAAGTAAAGCACAAGAAGGTACTATGCAGTTAATTAAGATGTTAATCGACTGAAAAATTCATAGAGTTCTCCTCTCGAAATCTGACTCCCTTTCTCAATTAAATCAAAAATTTCCATATTTCTATGCTTACTGTATATTTTACTTCCTTTTAAGTAATCTATCGCTTGATCTTTTGGGTTTTCCAATAGCCACTTATAACCTTCTTCAGAAAGTAAATCTATGTCCTTATTAATTGTAATTACAATTCTGTATATGGCTTCTTTTTCACATTTAAAAAGATTCACTGACTTCTGAGAAAAATGTTCTAAATACTCTACCTTGTTTAAAACATCTTCCCATACCATATCACTAAAAACACATAACTCATCCTCTACTAATGCAGAATTTTGAGATTTCATTTTGTTCCATTCGTCTATATCAATTTTTTGAGTCGCTAAAAACTGAGCAAATTCTTGATGTAATGACTCAAACTGTTCCTTGGTAAGTTTTCTATATTTCATATTATAAAAATATTCTTAGAAGCATTTGTTTTACCTAATGGAATAAAAATAAAAAAACTCAAACATAGCTTGAGTTTTTTTATTTAATTAACAAATGTTATAGAATAGATTAACTTTCAGCTACTACTTCAAAAGTAATATCAGCAACTACTTCTCTGTGTAATCTGATGGCAGCTTGGTATTTACCTAATCTTTTAACAGAACCACCAACAACTTTGATGAATTTTTTGTCAATATCAGTACCAGTTTTGGCAATAGCTTCTGCTAAATTAATGTTGTTTACTGAACCAAATAATTTGTCTCCAGATCCAACCTTTGAAGCAATCTTAATTTCTAACCCTTTAATTGTTTCAGCAATTGCATTTGCATCTTCAATTAATTTAGCTTCTTTAAAAGCTCTTTGTTTTACGTTTTCAGCTAATACTTTCTTTGCAGAAGAAGTTGCTAAAGCAGCATATCCGTGAGGAATTAAATAATTTCTACCGTAACCATTCTTAACAGTTACAACATCATCTTTAAATCCTAAATTTTCTACGTCTTGTTTTAAAATCAGTTCCATAATTCTACTTCTTTAATTATTTCAACATATCTCCAACGTATGGCATTAATGCCAAATGACGAGCTCTTTTAATAGCCTGTGCAACTTTACGTTGATATTTTAGTGATGTTCCTGTTAAACGCCTTGGTAAAATTTTACCTTGTTCATTTACTAAATACATTAAGAAGTTTGCATCTTTATAATCGATGTATTTCATACCATTCTTTTTAAAACGGCAATACTTTGCTTCTTTTTTTGTTTCAATATCAAGCGGAGTAAGGTATCTTACCTCACCTTGCTTGTTTCCTTTTGCTTGTTGTTCAATAGTCGATGCCATGCCTTATTTTTTTGAAGATTTAACACGTTCTCTTCTTTTTTCAGCCCAAGCTTCAGCATGCTTATCTAACCTCACAGTTAAGTAACGCATAACGCTGTCATCTCTTCTGAATTCTAATTCAAACGATGTAATTGCTTCACCAGCTACTTTATAATCAAGTAAATGGTAAAACCCACTTTTTTTCTTTTGGATTGGATATGCTAATTTTTTTAAGCCCCAATCCTCTTTGGAAATCATTTCGGCACCTCTAGAAACCAAATAGTCCTCAAACTTTTGTACTGTCTCCTTTATCTGAGTATCAGATAAAACGGGATTCAAAATGAAAACAGTTTCGTAATGATTCATAATAGTTGTTTATTAATGTTTATTTTTAAGGCTGCAAATATAGTGACTTTTGTTTATTAAAACAACACATCTTTTTATTATAAATAGAGGTTGTTTTGTATGAATACATTGAAAGTAAATGAAGCCTATTTTATAAAAAGATTAAAAAGCTTCCTCAATTTCTTTATATACTACTTTACCATTTACAATATTTAAACCCTTAGATAAAGATAAATCATTTTCGCATGCTTTTTCCCAACCATTATTTGCTATGTTGATGATATAAGACAATGTAACGTTAGTTAATGCTATTGTTGACGTATAAGGAACAGCTCCTGGCATGTTAGCTACACAATAGTGAACAACATCATCAACTATGTAAGTTGGATTTTCATGAGTAGTTGGCTTTGTTGTCTCTATACACCCACCTTGATCCACTGCAACATCAACTAAAACAGTACCTGGTCTCATTTCTTTCAACATTGCTCTTGTAATTAATTTTGGAGCTTTTGCACCTTTTAAAAGAACTCCACCAATAATTAAATCATGGTCTTTTATTTTTTGCCTTATACTATATTCACTAGAAAAATCTGTAACAACATGACTAGGTAATACATCATTAACATAACGAAGTCTTTTCATATTAACATCCATTACGGTTACATGAGCTCCTAAGCCAGCTGCCATTTTAGCAGCTTGAACACCAACAACACCAGCTCCTAGAATTAATACTTTTCCGGGAGATACTCCGGGCACTCCACCTAATAATATCCCTCTACCTTTTACTGGTTTCTCCAAATACTTAGCACCTTGTTGAATGGCCATTCTACCTGCTACTTCAGACATAGGTGTTAATAGCGGCAAAGTACCATCGTCATCTTCAACGGTTTCATAAGCAATACACACAGCTTTACTTTTAATCATTGCTTTTGTGAGGGGTTTACTAGATGCAAAGTGAAAATACGTAAATACTATTTGATTTGGTTTAATTAAATGATATTCTATTTCAATGGGTTCTTTAACTTTTACAATCATTTCAGAAATGGCATAAATTTCCTCAATTGTATCTAATATAATTGCTCCAACTTCTAAATAATCACTATCAAAAAAACCACTTCCAAATCCAGCTTGTGTTTGAATATAAACGATATGATTTCTTTTTGTTAGTTCAAATACACCAGCAGGTGTCATACCAACTCTACTTTCATTATTTTTAATTTCTTTTGGAATTCCAATAATCATAAGGGTAGTTTTAATTTAAAAATCAAAAATATAATTTATACAATTAAAATAAAAGAAAAAAAATTAATAAGCATCTACATCTATAATAAAACGTATAGGCCTAAAATCTGCAACTGCTTGAAAGGTGTTTTTAATTTTATGAAGCTCTAATTTTGTTTTTCCTAGAGACTGCTTGGGTGGAATCTTAATCATTACGTTTTTAATATACTGATTTCTAATTCTAGAAACAGCAGGTTCAGAAGGCCCTAAGACATGTTTTCTAAAAACATTTTGCAATGCCTTTGACAACCAATTAATACCAGCATTTACTTTCTGATAATCTTTATGTTTTAAGGTTATTTTTATTAAACGAAAGTATGGCGGATAATGATACTGCCATCGATCTTGCAATTGTTCTTTAAACATTGCTATATAATCTGTCGAAGAAACCTGCTGTAATATTTGATGATATGGATTGAAGGTTTGTATGATTACTTTTCCTTGTTTTTTCGAACGCCCTGCCCTACCCGAAACTTGAACCATTAGTTGAAATGCACGTTCATGAGCTCTAAAATCTGGGAAGTTTAGCATCATATCTGCATTTAAAATTCCTACTAAAGAAACATTATCAAAATCTAATCCTTTAGACAGCATTTGGGTTCCTACCAAAATATCAATTTCCTTTGCCTCAAATGCTCCAATAATTTTTTGATATCCATATTTTCCACGAGTAGTGTCTAAATCCATTCTTCCAATTGAATAATTAGGGAATAATTCTTTCAATTCTAATTCAATTTGTTCTGTTCCAAATCCTTTGGTATCTAAAGTATTACTTCCACATGCACCACAACTATTTGGCATTGCTCTTTGATAATTACAATAATGACATTTTAACTCGTGTTTATACTTATGAAAGGTTAAGCTAACATCACAATTTGGGCACTGAGGTGATACGCCACAAGTCTTGCATTCTACTACTGGTGAAAACCCTCGACGATTTTGAAATAATATAACTTGTTTTTTTAGGTCTAACTCTTCTTGGATTTGTTTTAATAGTGTATCTGAAAAATGACCACTCATCTCTCTTTTACGATGTTTTTCTTTAATGTCAACCAATTGAATATTTGGTAATTGAACCTCACCAAAACGACGTTTTAATTCAACAAAACCATATTTTTTCTCAGTAGCATTAAAATAAGATTCTAAAGAAGGAGTTGCGGAGCCCAATACAATTTTTCCCTGATGGAGACGAGACAATACAATAGCTGCATCTCGTGCATTGTATCTAGGTGAAGGCTCAAACTGCTTGTAAGAGGTTTCATGTTCTTCATCTACAACGATTAATCCGAGATTAGAAAATGGTAAAAAGATGGAAGAACGAGCTCCTAAAATAATTTGAGCTTTGGATTTATTTTCTAAAACATTATTCCAAACCTCAACACGTTCATTCATAGAGTATTTTGAATGAAATACAGAAATTTGATTACCAAAATAGTGCTGGAGTCTAACAATAATTTGAGTTGTTAAGGCTATTTCAGGCAACAAGAAAAGTGCTTGTTTACCAGAGTCTAAAGTATCTTGAATAAGTTTTGTATACACTTCTGTTTTACCAGAACTTGTAATTCCGTGTAACAAAGTAACTTCTTTGGTTTTAAAAGAGGTTTTAATTTCTTGCAGTGCTTGTTCTTGAAACTCATTGAGTTCTTTTAGATCATTTGTATTTCCATCATAAGAAATTCTATCGGTTTGTATCAAATAATATTCAAGAATATCTTTATCCACGAGCGCTTTTATAGTAGTTGAAGAAGCTCTTGAAGCGGTTTCTAATTCTTTTACTTTGATCGGTTTTTTGGAAGTTTCCAGTTGAAAATAAGACAACACAACATCACGTTGTTTCTTGGCTCTAGATAATTCAGTTAATAAACTTTCTAAAGAATTTTCTGAGCTATAATTAGCATGCAAACGAACATACTTAATTAATTTCGGCTTATACTGTTCATAAATTTCTTCTTTGATATAAATTGTAGATTTATGAAGTAGCTCGTTAATAATAGGCAATACTTTCTTTTTCCCAAGAATATCAACTATCTGATGAATTGTTAATTGAGATTGATGTTGTAAAGCTTCATAAATAAGAAATTCTTCATCACTTAATAGATCTTTGTTATCAAATGATTCATTTTTAAAAATAACAGTTTCACTCTCTAATAAAAAAGCAGAGGGTAAAGCTGCTCTGTAGACATCACCTAAACTACACATATAATAAGTAGAAACCCATTCCCAATGTTTCAATTGATGTTCTGTAACTATAGGTTTGTCATCTAAAATTTGTAAAATATCTTTAGCATCATAGACTTCTGGTGGTATTTGATGTAATTTAAAAACTAATCCAGTATACATTTTAGTCTTCCCAAATGATACAGCAACTCGCATTCCTTTTTTAAGAAATTCATATTCAGTCTGTGACACAGAATACGTAAAAGTTTTCTGAATTGGGATAGGTAAAATAACATCTATGAAATGACCTGACACTTAAATTATTAATTTTAATCGTTAAGCATTACACTTAAGGAATGAATTACTATTAGGATTGAAGGCTCTTTTATAGTAGAGCAACTGTTTCTTCAAAACTACTGAATTTTTAGTACATTGTGTTTAGAATAATAAATGGATTTATGACAAGCAATGAATGGAAATCTAAAGGTAATTTTATACAAGTAAATAACAATCGTTTGTTTGTTATTGATTCTAATAATAATATTAATACATCTCAAAAATCTATGGTAATTCTTCATGGATACCCTACTTCTTCATTTGATTACTATAAAGTATTACCTGAATTATCTAAAAACTACAGAGTAATTTTACACGATCACCTTGGTTTTGGTTTTTCTGACAAACCCAAAAATGTTGACTATTCATTAATTAAACAAGCAGATATCGCCTTAGAATTATGGCGTCAATTAGGGTTAAAAAAAATATACTTATTTGCACATGATTACGGAACATCTGTGGCTACTGAGATTATAGCGCGTTACAATGCTAATGAATTGGACATAGAAATCGTACAGTTAATTATAACTAATGGTAGTATACATATCGAATTATCTCAATTAAGAACCATTCAAAAATTGCTAAAACATAAAATTTTAGGGAAGTATGTTGCCAAACTCACTAACTTTCCCATTTTCAGAAAAAACATGAAAAACATTTATTTTGATAGCTCTAAAGTAACAGATAATGAGCTTAAAGAAATGTGGAAATTAATTGAGTTAAACGGAGGAAGAAAAGTCATACATAAGCTAACTCAATACATTAATGAGCGATATTTGCATTGGAATCGGTGGGTTGGTGCTTTAAAGAAAACTCAAATACCCACTAAGATTATTTGGGCAAAAAACGATCCTATTGCCGTTGTTGCTATTGCTGAATTACTTTCAAAAGAAATTCCAAACAACACATTATATTGGTTGGAAAATACAGGACATTTTTTAATGCTAGAGAATCCTAAGGAATTAATGAAATTAATACTAAAATAATATTTAAATGAAAAAAATAGTAATTGTATTTCTTTTAATTTTCTTTAAATCTAATGCCCAGGATTTTAGTGTCATTGAGAAAAATAGATTTGAGACGACAGAAGATTATAAAAAAGCAGAACCTGAAATTTTAAAACTCGCTGACTACCTTCTAAGAACCCCAACAAAACCGCGTCTAAGAATTGATAACAGTTATGCTTTAGAATCAAATAGAGGGAGAGCTTTAATTTATATGGACTATTGGTTGTCAGGTCCAAAAGAGGAATTGATTGATGGCACAAATTTTAAATTTATTATCACAGGTAAGCTCATAAGAATAACTAAAGGAGATGGTGAATTATTTGCAATGTTTATGGCTTCCTTGGCTAAAGCTCTTATATCTTATCCTAAACTGTCAAAAAAGAAGATTTACAAAAAAGCGTATGAAACATTAGCAAAATATTGTGCTGATGAAAAAAACAATTTAAAACCCAGTAAAACTCTAAAGAAACTTATTGAAACTATGGAAAAAACTTAGGAATTCAACTTGGAAGCTTTTCTAGTTCCTTCATACAATTCATATTTTACAAACTTACAATCTAAATCAGCATTTTTTAGTTCTATACGTTTAGATGTCCTTAGTCCTACATGTTTCAAAGCTTGCATATCTGAAGTGATCATCCAAGCTGTAGAGTTTGGATAATTGTGTTTTAAAGTATCTCCAACTTTTTTATAGAACTCATTTACGTCTATATTTAAACGCTCCCCATAAGGTGGATTAAATAAAATGGTAGTGTTGCCAAAAACCTCTTTGGTAGAATTGAAAAAATTAACGTGGTGAACCCCTATAAACTCATCTAAATTGGCATTGATTATATTTTGTTTTGCCTTTGATACTGCTGAGGGGGCTTTATCAAATCCCATAATTTTAAAATGAGAATTTGTAATTTTTTTAAGAAGTGCATCTTGTATGGTAAAATAAAGATCTTCATCATAATTTTTCCAACGTTCAAAAGCAAATTGTTTTCTATTAATATTTGCAGGAATTTTACAAGCTATCATGCAAGCTTCTATTAATATAGTTCCAGAGCCACACATAGGATCTATAAAGTTTTCATCACCTGTATAACCAGAAAGTAAGACTAAACCAGCTGCTAAAACTTCATTAATGGGAGCTATATTGGTAGCACTCCTATAGCCTCTTTTATGTAATGAATCTCCCGAAGAATCTAAAGATATAGTACACCAATCTTTCTGTATATGAACATGAATTTTAACATCAGGGTAGTCTAAATCTACATTAGGTCTTTTACTGTATTTATGTCTATAGTAATCAGCAACTGCATCTTTAGATTTTAAGGCAATATAATGAGAGTTACTAGTGAAATTTTTTGAATTCACTACAGCTCCAATTGCAAAAGTCCCCTCAACATCTAAATATTTCTCCCATTTAATTTTTTGAATGGCCTCATACAAATCTTCCTCATCGTAAACTTTACAAGTTCTAATAGGTTTTAAAATACGAATTGCTGTTCTTAAGGCTATATTAGTTTTATATAAAAAACCTTGGTCACCTCTAAAAGTAACACTTCTTATACCTTCTTTAATATCTTGGGCACCAAGTTTCTTTAGTTCTTCAGCTAAAACACCTTCCAAACCCTTAAGCGTTGTGGCCGTCATTTTAAAATTAGTATTCATATTTCCTAGGTTAGGCTGCAAAAATACACTTTAATAACTCTTTTCTGATATAAGAAATTAGAAAAAAATAAATTCATTTATATTCCTGTTCTAAAACATTATTTCTAAAAGAAAAGTTTATTTTTGTACTCATTATTTTTATATGAATAAATCAGATTGGTTTACAGATTGGTTTAATACCTCTTATTATCATACACTTTACAAAGACAGAAATGATAAAGATGCCCAATTATTCATTAGAAATATTATTAATTTTTTAAAAATCCCATCATCCTCTCATTTACTTGACTTACCCTGCGGAAAAGGTAGGCATTCAATATATTTGAATTCTCTAGGCTATAAAGTAACCGGTGCAGACTTGTCTAAAAACAGTATACTAGCTGCCAAAAAATATGAAAACAGCTCACTAGATTTTATGATGAAAGATATGAGAAAACCATTTGATGTCAAATATGATGCGGTCTTTAATCTTTTTACAAGTTTTGGATATTTTGAAAATGACAAGGATGATATCTTAGTGTTAAAAAACATACATAATGGCTTACATAAAAATGGGTTATTAGTTCTTGATTTTTTGAATGTTGTAAACATTGAAAAAAAATTAGTTAAGAAAGAAATTAAAACTATTGATGGCATATCATTTAATTTACAACGAGAAATTAAAGATGGTTTTATCTTAAAGCATATTACTTTTAAAGACAAAGGGAAAAACCATTCATTTTTAGAAAGAGTTAAATATATTACTCTTGAAAAGTTTGAATCTTATTTTTCAGAGGCTGGATTAAAAATTAATCATATTTTTGGTGATTATCATTTATCTAAATTTAATACAGACACCTCTGAAAGGTTAATATTTGTAGTATCATGATGACGTATTTATTATTATTAGCCTCCGTGTTATTGGGCGTATTAATAGTTTTAATTTTAAAGCCTTCAAAAAAAACTGTTCGTTTACTGTTGGCTTTTAGTGGTTCGTATCTTTTATCGGTTGCAATTTTACATTTATTGCCCGAGGTTTATAATGGTTCGTCAGATAATAACATTATGGGTGTATGTATCTTATCAGGTGTTATTTTACAATCTGTATTAGAATCTTTTTCAAAGGGGGCGGAACACGGTCATATTCATATCCATACAAACGGAAGAATTTTTCCAAGATTATTATTTGTGAGTCTATGTTTACATGCATTTTCAGAGGGGTTCCCAATTATTCACTCTGGAGAAAATTTACTGTGGGCCATCATAGTTCATAAAATTCCAATAGCCATTATTTTAACTATATTTCTAGTAAATAGTAATTTTTCAAAAAAAACAATTGGAATATTTTTAACTGTATTTGCTCTAATGAGCCCTCTAGGGGTTTTACTTTCTGATAAAATTATGTTTTTTGAAGTCTACAGCTCAGAAATTACAGCAGTTATTATTGGGGTATTCTTACATATTTCTACAATAATATTATTTGAAAGTTCAGAAAATCATAATTTTAACTTACATAAGTTTTTAGCCATAATGGCTGGAATATTATTAACTATTTTCACACTTTAGTTTGCAACTTCATTAATAAATTTAATTCTCATTAATCGAAGTTCTTCTTCGTCATATTCTCCATCAAACTCATCTAAAGCTTCTTGAATATTATCGGATTTTGCTTCCATGAAATATTCGTAGATATCTTCTTGTTGCTCTTCATCTAAAAGATCATCTAAAGAATAATCTATATTTAATTTTGTCCCAGAAAAAATGATTACCTCCATTTCTTTAATTAATTGATCCATCTCTAATCCTTTGGATTTTGCGATGTCAAATAAAGGTAATTTTCTATCTGTATTTTGAATGATATATAATTTTAATCCAGAATTTACTCCTGTACTTTTTACGATGAGATCATCAGGTCGAACTACACCATTATCTTCGACATATTTGGAGATTAAACTGATAAATTCTTTTCCAAACTTTCTAGCCTTACCTTCACCTACTCCATGTACTTTAGATAATTCCTCTAGAGTTATAGGATATTTTAAAGCCATATCATCTATTGAGGGATCTTGAAACACTGCAAAAGGAGGAACACCATACTTTACGGCTACTTTTTTTCGTAAATCTTTTAAAAATCTAACAAGTTTCTCATCAGCTGAAGCCCCAGAACTGGGCTCATTTGTTATAATATCTTCTGTAGCTTCTTGGGAGTAAATATGATCTTCTGTCATCATAAATGAGGTTGGGCTAGACAAAAAACTTTCACCTTTTTTAGTAAGTTTTACAACCCCATATTGTTCAATTTCTTTCCGAATAAAATTTACAACTAAAACCTGTCTAAGAAGAGCCATCCAATATGAAGAATCTTTCTCTTTACCACAACCAAAAAAAGGTTTTAAATTAGTTTTATGAGAGTTTAATAAAGCATTTTCTTTACCGATTATCGCATTTACAATATCTTTAGATTTGTATTTATCATTAGTATCTCTGACAACTGATAATAATTTAACCACGTTTTCTTTAGCTTCATGTTTTTTCTTTGGATTTTTTGTATTGTCATCCATTTGAGCACCATCACCATTAATTTCATCAAAATATTCTCCAAAATAATGTAATAAATATTTTCTTCGAGACATTGAAGTTTCGGCATAACCAACTACCTCTTGAAGTAATGCATGTCCAATTTCTTGTTCAGCAATGGGTTTACTGGCCATAAATTTCTCTAACTTTTCAATATCTTTGTAAGCATAAAAAGCTAAACAATAGCCCTCTCCATCATCTCTACCTGCTCTTCCAGTTTCTTGATAATAACTTTCCAAACTTTTAGGAATATCATGATGTATTACAAAACGAACATCTGGTTTATCTATGCCCATACCAAATGCTATTGTTGCAACTACAACGTCGCAATCTTCCATCAAAAACATATCTTGGTGTCTAGCTCGAGTTTTTGCATCTAATCCTGCGTGATAAGGAACAGCCTTAATATTGTTTACTTGTAAGACTTGAGAGATTTCTTCAACCTTTTTTCTACTTAAACAATAAATGATTCCCGATTTTCCTTGTCGTTGTTTTACAAATCTTATGATATCTTTCTCAACATCTTTAGTTTTAGGCCTTACCTCATAAAATAAATTTGGTCTATTAAAAGAAGCTTTAAAAGTTGTAGCATCACTTATTCCTAAGGTTTTTAAAATATCTTCTTGAACTTTTTCTGTAGCAGTTGCTGTTAAACCTATTACAGGCACATTGTCAATTTGTTTAATAATGTGTTTTAAATTTCGATATTCTGGTCTAAAATCATGGCCCCATTCTGAAATACAATGTGCTTCATCTATAGCAACAAAAGAAATTGTCTGTTTTTTTAAAAAACTCACATATTCCTCCTTGATTAAGGATTCTGGAGCTACATAAAGAAGTTTAGTAATGCCATTTTCTATATCACTTTTTACTTGGGCAACTTCAGATTTATTTAAAGAAGAATTTAATACATGGGCCACACCTTCATGATCAGATATGCCTCGAATTGCATCTACTTGATTTTTCATTAAAGCTATTAATGGAGAGATAACTATAGCAGTACCAGAGTTCATTAATGCAGGCAACTGATAGCAAAGAGATTTACCTCCTCCTGTAGGCATAATCACAAAGGTGTTCTTTTTTTGTAGAATACTTTTTATAACTTCTTCTTGTAAGCCTTTGAATTTAGAAAAACCAAAATATTTTTTTAAAGGTGGGTATATATTCATTATATATTATTGAGCATTCTAAAGCTAGTGTATTTGGGAAACAATACGAATAGAATAGTTGTGGTCTCTTATTTTTATAGTAAATTTGTCATAGAATTTAATTACTTAAATATAAGACTTTTTTTTATTTAGATAAAAATAAAGTTCATTAATTAAAAAGATTTTTTCAATGACTCAGGAAAAAGAAATGTCATTTTTAAATCACCTTGAAGAACTTCGATGGCACTTAGTCAGAAGTATTGCTTCAATTTTTATTGTTGGAATCGGTCTTTTTTCTGTTCAAGAGTTCGTTTACAATGAATTTCTTCTTGCTCACATCGATCCAAATTTTATAACCTACAGATTATTCTGCGATTTTTTCTCATTTTTTGGAGTAGATAGTAACTTTTGCACTTTAGATTACCCAAACACACTTCAGGTTTTAAAACCAACTCAACAATTAATGAATTCTATTTGGTCCTCATTCATTTTAGGAGCAATTGTTTCATTTCCATATATTTTATGGGAATTTTGGAGATTTATTTCACCAGGTCTTCACAGTAATGAAATTAAAAAATCTAGAGGGTTTATTTTTACTGCATCACTATTATTTTTCATAGGAGTGTTATTTAGCTTTTATGTTATTGCTCCAATTTCTGTAAATTTTCTATATACATATCAAATAAGCGATAAATTAGTCAATCAATTTACAATGGAGTCTCATATTGGTTTAATAACTAATATGTTATTAGGAGTTTCTATAATGTTTGAATTGCCTGTAATAGTATATTTTTTAACCAAAATTGGCCTCATATCTCCTGAATTTTTAAAACGCTATAGAAAACATGCTTTAGTTTTAGTATTAATACTGGCAGCTATTATTACACCTCCAGACGTTGCTAGTCAAATTATTGTTGCTATACCTGTGTTAATCTTATATGAAATTAGTATTAAAGTATCTAAAAGAGTGATCAAAAAACAGCAAAAAAATGCCAACAAATAAAGTTTCGGAATTTAACAATTATCGTTCCCTTATGAATGATAAAATATTAAGTGGTGATAATAAAATTATTAAACGAATTTTCAATTTAGACACCAATGCATTTAAAGAAGGACACTTACCTGTAAAGACTAAGGAATTATTAGGTTTAGTTGCTTCAACAGTTTTACGTTGTGATGATTGTATTGCCTATCATTTAGAGACCTGCTTTAAAGAAGGGGTATCAAAAGAGGAAATAATGGAAAGTTTATCTATTGCTACTCTTGTAGGAGGTACAATAGTAATACCACATTTAAGAAGAGCTTATGAGTTTTGGGAAGCTTTGGAAAACAATAGTTAAATGATATTTTTATATCTTTCCAATTCTGAACATGTTAAGACTTTTAAAAATTATTACTTTAACGAGTAATAAAAAATTAGTTTAGAACAAATAACCATATATCAAATAATGATTTTAAGAGCAGAAAATATTGCTAAAAGCTACAGTGGTCGCCAAGTTGTTAAGGATATTTCTTTGGAGGTAAAACAAGGGGAAATAGTTGGATTACTAGGCCCTAATGGAGCAGGTAAAACCACCTCTTTTTACATGATTGTTGGAATGATTAAGCCTAACAGTGGTAAAATATTTTTAAATGATGAAGAAATCACTAGCTACCCTATGTATAAGAGGGCTCAGAAGGGAATTGGTTATTTAGCACAAGAAGCATCTATTTTCAGAAAACTATCTGTAGAAGACAATATAATGTCTGTTCTTCAATTTACAGATTTATCAAAAAAAGAACAAAAGATTAAATTAGAATCATTAATTGAAGAATTTAATATTAACCATGTTCGAAAAAATAGAGGTGATTTGTTATCTGGAGGAGAACGAAGAAGAACTGAAATTGCCCGTTGTTTAGCCTCTGACCCAAAGTTTATATTATTAGACGAACCTTTTGCAGGAGTAGATCCTATTGCTGTTGAAGACATTCAAAGTATTGTTGCACATTTAAAAGATAGAAATATCGGAATACTTATTACAGATCATGATGTTCAGGCAACTTTAGCCATTACAGATAGAACGTATTTAATGTATCAAGGAGGAATTTTAAAAGAAGGAGTTCCTGAAGAACTAGCAAAAGACGAATTAGTTAGAAAAGTCTATTTAGGAAAAGATTTTGAATTAAAAAGAAAAAAAGTTTTTTAAGCCTTTTTCATATTCTTTAGCATTGATAAAATTACATAACTCATAATTATAACTGGCACTGCCAAGTATTCAATAGTTATCAATAAAATTATTGAAAATAAGATTAAAATATATTTAAATAAATTTTCTTTTATACCATAATTTTTAAACTTTAATGAAAACAAGTGAAATTCTGAATTCATTAAAAAACTAAACAAAATTGTAATTCCAATTAAAAAATAATTATTACCAATTAAATCTTTCACGAAGTCAATATCAGAATGCATTTGAACTAATGGTAATGATACGATGAACAAACTCATTGCTGGTGTTGGTAAACCGATAAAAGATTCAGATTGTCTAGTATCTAAATTGAATTTAGCCAATCGATAACAAGCTGATAATGTGATAAGTAGGCCTAGTAAAGGAAACCCCATTGAGAACTTGAATTCTGAATCTATTTCATATGGTATTTGTTGATTATTTCCTAATAAAACAAAGAGTACAATGCCTGGAACTACACCACTGGTTACCATATCCGCTAAAGAATCTAATTGCTTTCCTAATTCACCTGAAACTTTTAAAACCCTAGCAAAAAAGCCATCAAAAAAATCAAGGAAAATACCTAATACAACAAATAATGCAGTCATTTCAAAATGACCACCTACAGCGTAGATAGTTGCTAATGTTCCAAAAAAAAGATTACCCAAGGTAACTATATTTGGAATGTGCTTTTTGATACTCATATCTCTTAAATCTTTTGCTAAAATAGTAAAACCTTTTGGGTGATTTTAAATATCATGATTTTTTAAGCATATTTGTCAAATTAATTACTAAAAAAAATCTATGCCTATCATTAAATCTAAGTTTTCCCCTTCATTTCCATTTAAAAACGGTCATTTTAGCACCATGTATAGATCTATTTTTATGAATGAGTCTCATAGCTATAATCGAAGAAGAATTACAACTTGGGATAAAGATTTTATTGATTTGGATTTTTCAAAAGTGAATTCATCGAAACTGGTAGTTCTTATTCATGGTTTAGAAGGAAGTTCAGAATCTAAATATATTTTAGCTGCGGCTTCAGAGCTAAATAATGCCGGCTATGATACA
>OLHI01000089.1_pt1 | contig 26235 bp, 48 predicted proteins | sample 1609501 | NCBI WGS metagenome assembly OLHI01 (sample SAMN05416862, study PRJEB24817) | seawater metagenome | isolation source: Sea water | place: Canada:Atlantic | collected 2013-11 | reverse complement strand
GGCGTACAGGTGGCAATGAATCTAGCGGGGCTGGAGTCAATGAAGTGAGTCGGTCGGAGTTTGACCGAATGAACCAAGCGCAACGCGCAAACTTCGCCAAAAACGGCGGTAAACTTAAAGACGATTAAAGGTAATCTCTCATGGCTAATGTTCTAACTGACTTAGCGGCAGACATCTACAAGGCGGCAGACATTGTTGGCCGTGAGCTTGTTGGTGTTATCCCTTCAGCAACAATTAACTCAGACGCAACTGCTCGTGCGGCACAGGGCGATACTATCCGCTCTTTCGCTACTCGTAATGCGACTGTTACAACCGTTTCACCTTCAATGACTATCCCTGAAGGCACAGACCAAACTGTAGACAATAAGACAATGGCTCTTAGCACTACAGCTTCTGTTCAGATTCCGTGGACAGGCGAAGATATGAAGCACGTTAACAATGGCGCAGGCTTTGAAACTATCTACGGTGACCAGATTCAGCAAGCTATGCGCGCTATCTCTAACCAAATCGAAGCTGAAGTTGCTGCGGATGTAGCTAAGAATGCTTCACGCGCTTTCGGTACTGCGGGAACTACTCCTTTTGCTAGTAACTTTGCGGAAGTTGCTGAGATTCGCCAGATTCTCGTAGATAACGGTATGCCTTCAAATGACGGTATGGCTTCTATTGTAATGAACAGCGTTGCGGGTACTAACCTGCGTCAGCTCGCTTCACTACAGTCAGTCAATACTGCGGGTTCTAGCGACCTGCTCCGTCAAGGCACTTTGCTCGACCTCCAAGGCTTAATGATTAAAGAGTCTGCGGGTATTGCAAGCCACACCAAAGGCACTGGCGCAAGCTACATCACTGACGGCACTTACGCTGTTGGCGCTACTGCAATTACAGTTGACGGCGGTACTGGTACTATTCTCGCAGGTGATGTAATCACTTTCGCGGGTGATACTAACAAGTATGTCGTAACTGGCGCTCTTTCAGGTGGTGTTGTAACTATCGGTGCTACTGGTCTACGCGAAACTCTCGCTGATGGCGTTGCTCTGACTGTTGGCGATAGCTCTACTGCTAACATCGCTTTCCATAAAGCGGCTGTTGAAATCGGTATGCGTCCAATGGCACAGCCTGCCGGCGGTGACGCTGCGGTTGACCGTCTGACAGTACAAGACCCAGTTAGCGGTCTGGTATTTGAAGTAGCTGCATACAAAGGCTACAACAAGGCAATGTTTGATGTGTCTTGCTTGTACGGCTACAAAGTATGGAAGCCTGACTTCGCTGCTGTACTTCTCGGCTAAACGGAACGGGGGGCTTCGGCTCCCCTTTTCCCTTTCTGGGGTTATCATGGCAAAAGATTCAAGACTCACTCGTTTAGGTTTGGATAAGTACAACCAACCAAAGCGCACTCCTAATCATCCGACCAAATCTCATGTTGTTGTCGCTAAAGAAGGCGATGAAATAAAAACGATTCGCTTCGGACAACAGGGAGTTTCAGGTTCACCTAAACGCGCTAACGAAAGTAAAGCTGATGCTGCTCGCAGGGCTTCGTTTCAGGCAAGACACGCTGAAAACATAAAAAAAGGTAAGATGAGCGGCGCGTATTGGTCAAATAAAGTTAAGTGGTGATTTTATGTACAACAAAGGCAAGAAAAAGAAGCCGAAAGGCAAGTAGGGATATTAAATGGCTACCTTGATTGTTGAAAATGGCTCTATTATCGCAGGTGCTAACACCTATGTGACTATAGCTGAATACACAGCCTACGCTGAAGGCTTTGGCGTTACGGTTGAAGATACTAATGCTTTCAGAATACAGCTAATCAAAGCTGCCCAATATATCGCTAGTAAAGAATCTCAGTTAATGGGTGATATGGTAGAGCGTTATCAGCCGCTATCTTATCCACGAAACAATCTGACCGACTTGGATAACTTCAGTTGGCAGAATAACGAAATACCTACACTGGTGAAAAATTGCCAGATGTCGCTCGCACTAGACATACAAGCGGGTGAAGATTTATATAACCTTTCACAATCTGGCTCGGTAGGCATTAAGAGTGAAGAAGTGAAAGGCGCAGTTAAGGTTGAATATGCTGTAGCTGATAGCCAACGCATCGCTAGACATTCACGCAGCCAATCATTGCTAGCTGCTCTTATGATTCGTGGCGGTCTTGGTATTCCGTTGGTGATGGGCTAATGAGCGAAGCCTTCTATAACAGCATGGCGGCGACAGCTTCTAAGCTGATTACAAAGTTTGGCGCTGTAGGTGAGATTAAACGCACCACAGGAGACTCTATAGACCCCGTGACAGGCACTGTAACTGCGGGTACTACGGTTATCTATAGCCCAAATACAATCGTTCAGAAGTACGCTGACGAGCTTGTAGATGGTACTAGGATATTAAGCAGTGACCGAATGATTATTTTAGATAATACTATTGAGCCTGTTTCTACTGATACTATAACCATTCGTGGTGCAAACTGGTCAATCGTATCAATCAAAGAGTCTAATCCTGCGGGTGTTCCGTTGGTTTATTTTGTACAGGCTAGACGATGATAATCAAAAACGCAGACGATATAGCCAAACGCGCTAACTCTACAGTCGATGAATTTGTTAGACAAACATGGATATCATTATTTAGTGGAACTATTCGTGATACTCGCGTTGATACAGGTCGAATGAGAGATAACTGGCAGTGTACAGTTGGTTCTGCTGCTAAAGGTACTGTACCAATTTCTAGTGAAGCTGAAACCATATCTAATATGAAAAATAATATTGGCGGTGCAGGTGATACAACCTATCTGACTAACAATGTCCCTTATGTTGGAGTCTGGGAAGAGCGCGATGGAATGGTCGCTAAAAACATTGCCAGAATAGAAACAAATATTAGGAAGTTTGCAAAATGAGCATAAAAATTGACCAAGCATTCGTGCAGTCTTTTGTAGATGGCTCTTTTAGCATTCCAGTTAATTACGAAAATATGCCTTACACACCTGTATCGGGTACAGCGTATGCGGAGCTTATAAACATACCAAACCCTATAGATTCTATGACTCTCTCTGATATGAACGAGACAAGTGGAATTTTTAGAGTTATCTTGCGCTATCCTATAGACGGCGGGGCGATTGCTCCAAAGACTAAAGCAGAGGAAATTATGGCGCATTACCCAATTGGGAGTAGCGTTGCATATTCTGGACAATCTGCGACAATACGCTCAGTAAGCCGCCAAGCAGGAACCGTAATGGAAGCTTGGTACACAATTGTCGTTTCGATACGATATATTTCATTTATAACGAGGTGATTTATGCCTGATACAGTACAGACCCTTGTCGAAACCACGATTGGTGTTTCGGCTTCTTTACCCGCAACTTTTGATGACGCAGGTTATGGCGCTCTTACTTTTACTACTGTTGGTCAAGTAACTGATTGGACTCCTGGTGGTCAAGTGTACAATGTTGTAACGAGCAACCCTATTGCTCAACGCAGCACTGATAAGTACAAAGGTACTTTCAATAACGGCGCAGATTCAATTACGGTAAACCGTGATGATGACGATGCCGGACAAGTTCTTGTTCTCGCAGCTCTAGCAGCGGATACAGATTATTCTTTCGAGGTTACATACCGAGACGGAACAATTGACTATTTCACTGGTAAGGTTGTTTCTTTTGACACTGTCGCTGGGGGCGCAGACTCAATAGTTCAAAGGACTATTAGTTTGGAGCGCACTCGTTCGACAGTTACTGCATAAGGTAGCTCAGAATGGATTTAGCGCAATTTGATTTGAAAGAAGCTGCGAACAGCGGCATTAGTGTTGACCTTGCTCACCCTATAACAGGTGAGACGCTTGAAGACGATAAAGGCAAAAGTATTAGCATTAAAATACTTGGGCGTGATTCGGCTAAATGGCAACAGGCTCAAAAACGAAATGCCGCAAAAAACGCAAACAAGTATCGCAATGGCAAAGTGCCTGACGCTGAAGTCGAACGACAAGTTCGTGATTTATTAGCTGAATGCACAGTGTCTTGGTCGGGCATTGTATACAACGAAGAAGCTCTAAAGTGCAGTAAAGAGAATGCTTTGATGATATACGAAAAACGGTCATGGATTGCGGAGCAAATGTTGGAAGCTGCTGCTGATAGGGCTAACTACATTTTTACTTAAGCCAGCTACTTGAAGATTATGTTCGCTACTGGGCTTGGCTCACTACGAACCAGAAAGGCGCTACGAAGGCACGAATTGAGTCGATTGTTGACCCAATTATGCCCGACATAGCGCCTTTTTCTTATGTCATAGACTTGCTTGCACAGATTGGACCGAGCGAAGTTACATGGCAGGAAATCAGTAGTTGGTGTGCGTTAACTGGAATAGAATTAAGCGTGTGGGAAAGTCACACATTAAAAAGGCTTTCATCAATTTATACTTCTTGTGCTAGTAGATACCATGACAGTACATCGGTAGCACCCTACAAGCATATTGAAGCAGCCACGATAGATGACGATGCTATTAAACAGGCATTACGGACAGGTAGTTTTAGGAAATAATTATGGCGACTGATTTATATACCGTTGAGATACAAGCCAAATCCACAGGCATTGCGGAAGCTACTGCCCAAATGGAAAAACTTGGCAATCAAAGCTCATTAGCCTCTAAAGCTGTGAAGTTGTTTGGTGCTGCTGCGGCAGGTCTCAGCGTTGGCGCTATTTTCCAAAAGATTACTCAAGACACTATCGGCTTTACTAAATCAATTAGCGAGCTATCTGCTATTACTGGTGCTACTGGTAAAGACTTACAATTTTACGAAGAGCAAGCAGCGTTAATTGGTAAAACAACAACTCTATCTGCAAGCCAAGCGGCAGACGCATTTAAACTAATCGCTAGTGCTAAGCCTGACTTACTTGCAAATAAAGAAGCGTTGGCTGCTGTTACAAAAGAAGCAGTAAAGTTAGCCGAAGCAGCGGGTATTGGTTTGGCTGATGCTGCGTCTACTGTCGGTATATCTCTTAACCAATTTGGCGCAGGTGCAGAAGAAGCTAGCCGTTTTGTGAATGTATTGGCAGCAGGTGCTAAAGAAGGTTCGTCCTCAATTACAGACACAGCGCAAGCGATGAAGAATGCGGGTGTTGCTGCGAGTTTGGCAGGTCTAAGTTTTGAAGAGGCTAATGTTGGCGTTCAGCTATTAGCTAAAGGCGGTCTATTTGCTGCTGAAGCGGGTACAGGCTTTAGGCAAGTGTTATTAAAGCTAGAAAACGAAGCTGATGATAGATTTAAACCTTCGATGGTTGGTCTTGCGGGTGCGCTAGAAAATCTTGCTGCTGAAAACATGAATCTTACCGAACTAACTGATTTGTTTGGTGCTGAGGCAATGAAGTCTGCGGCTATTATGATTAATGGCTCACGAGATGCTAGAAAGCTAGAAAGGGCTATAACAGGCACAAGCATTGCAACTGATATGGCTGCAACGAACTTTGATAACATGACAGGCGATTTGCTAAGTCTTAATTCTGCTAACGAAGGTTTAGCGATTACGATGGGTAAAATGCTAGAGCCTATTATTCGCAAAGTTATTAAAGCAACTACAGAATTTTCACGAAAAGTAGATGACTTTGTTAAGTCTGAAAAGTTTAATGATGTTCTAAAAGCTATGACTATTGGTGCTAAAACACTGGCGGCGATTCTTGTTGGTCAAATTGCTAGTGCATTAGCAGGAACGGTTATCGCATTTACATCTGCTGCAACAAGCGCAGGGTTAGCTTCTACTGCTGTTGGAATACTTAGGGGTGCGCTAACTTTATTAGGTGGTCCAATAGGCATTACTGTTACTGCACTCGTTGGGCTTTATGCAATTATGTCTAATGTGTTTGGATTTGACTTTGAGGATTTTAAAAGATATTTCAGCGCAACTTTTCAAGTTATATCTGGCTATGTAACTTCATTCGCAACTGCTGTAACTGATAAATTTAAAGCAGTATTTGAATACTTATCAGGTTTATTTCAACCATATATAGATATTTATGTTTCAGCGTTTAATAAGATACTAGAAGTTGTTTCTGGATTCTTTACAAGTTTCACTAATGGCGCAACTACAGCAATAAATTTTGTTGTTACTGGTTTTAGTAATGGTTTTCTAAATGTTCGTCAGTTTATAGAAACCACAAAAATAAACATCGAAGCCTTTTACGAGACTATGAAGGTTAAGGCTACTTCGTTTTTTGAAAGTGAAGAAGAAACAGCTAGGAAGTTAGCTACGATAAACGAAAACAAAGCGACAAGTCTGCAAGCAGTTACAGATAAATATGCTGACATGGCTACAAAGCAAGTTACTACTCGTGAAGAAACAGGGTTTTTAGATACTGCTTTTAGCGCACTTGATTCTACTGCAACAACAATATCTACAACTTTTGGCTCTTTTATTACTGAAGTAAAAAACACTGCTTCTGAAATGGAAACAGCTCAAACATCAACAGAAAATTATAGTGCGGCAATTATTTCTGCTAATACTTCTGTTGGAGTTCTTAAAACCTCTTTTCAAAACACAAATACAGACTTAAATACTTTAGGTGCTAATTTTGATTTAAGAACAAGTGAAACTGGCACTTTTAGTGTAGTAAGTGGCTCAATGTTAGCTATTGCGTCAAATACTGAATCTGTTGGCACAAAGATGGGAACTACTGGCACTGCAATTGGTGTTACACAAGCTGCAATGGACGGTTTGAAAACATCAACAGACGATGCCGCAGATGCTATCGGTGGTGCTGACGGCTCTAAGGGTCTTACATTAGCTCAGAAAACTTTTCAAACTGCTGTAGAAAACACCCAGACTGCTTGGGCAACATTGATTAAAGATACTATTACAAACGGCAAATTAGACTTCGGCAGTTTCTTTGATACGGTTAAGTCTGGATTTATCACAATGGTTTCAGAGATAGCTTCTCAGAACATTACCAATGCCATATTTGGTCAAGGCGGTCTTTCTGGTTTCCTAAGTAATCTCACAAATGGTTTCGGTTCGATTATTAGTTCTATCGCCTCTGGTCTTGGCGGCATTATTTCAAGTTTTGTTTCTCAACTAACTGGATTAAACATAGGCGGCACTGCTGCATCTACTGGAAGCGCTGCTGCTTCTGGCGCAGGCATGGCTGGGATTGGTTCAACTATAGCGGGAGCAATGGGTGCTGCGGGTCAATTTGTTTCTGGTGCTATGGGAACTGCTGTAGGAACAACAGCAACATCTGTAGGTCCACCTACCGCTGCGGCTCTTGCGGGTTCAGGTTTTAAAGCCGGCTTAGCCACTATGGGTTCAAAAGCCTTAGCGTTTATGACCAACCCTCTTACGTTGGCTGTTTTAGGTACGCTTCTTGTTGCTAAAATGCTTGATAAAGGGGGAACCCCAACATCAACTGTTGGAATGACAATGGCTAAAACTGGCGGCATGAGTGACGCTAATATATTCCAAACATCACCATTTGCTTCTGGCTTTGCACCGTTAGGCTTTAAACAAAACGGCACTAATTCAGAAGCAGAGCAAGCTATACAGCCGTTCCGTGATTTAGATATGACTTTAACCGAAATAGCTAAGTCGCTTGGCTACAACGTCAATTTGGCAGGTCATACTTTTAGCGGATATGGCGTAGAAGGTACTGGTGCAGGAACTGTAATGGGTTCGTTTGTCGAAGAAGGCAAAATTAAAGGTACGCCGATTGAACGACAGATGGATAGATACGCTACGGAATGGGTTCACGCTGTAGGAGTAAGAAACGGTCTAAGCGCACAAGTTATTAGAGATATTCAAGGCAGCGGAACTTTTGAAGATGTCATATCTAATTCAACTCGTATGCCAGTAGATAATGACACTTTTAATACTGCCACTGATAACTCTGCTACAACTCTAACTGTTGATGGTAGACATCAAAGTGGATTAGGTTCTGTGCCTTACGATGGTTACATTGCAGAGCTACACGCAGGTGAAAGAGTGCAAACTAGGGCTCAGGTAGCGGCTACTGACAGAATGTCCGGTGAAATGGTAGGATTGCGCAATAATTTGAACGAACTAATGTTAGTTGTTGCTAAAGCGGTAACAAAAACTGCTCGTATCGAAGACCGTTGGGACAAGAATGGCTTGCCGCCAGTGAGGGCATAGAATGAAAGTTATTAAGTCCAATACAGTTACGCCTACCACATTAACGGCTACTGATGTACCAGAGGCAGATGCAACTGAGTGGACATCTGCTGCTAACTTTGCAACTGGCGATACCTGCATGGTAACGACTACTGCTAATGGGGCTGCGACTGCTACTCACAAGATTTATGTATCAGTTCATACTGGAACAAATCAAGGACACGACCCAACTATTGATGACGGCACTAACTGGACAGAAGTATCTAGCACCAACAGATTCAAAATGTTTAACGATGTTGTACAAGAGCAAACAACTCAAGCGAATATTATTGATGTAACGATAACTCCTGCGGTAGTAACTACGGCTTTAGCTGCTATTAATGTTGACTGTGCGAGTATTACGTTAACAGTTACAGACCCATCTGAGGGTGTTGTTTACAATCAGACTTTTCAAATGACATCGTATTCAGGAATAACAAACTGGTACGATTATTTCTTTACAGCTATTAACCGCAAAAAAGAGTTAAGTGTTTTAGGTTTACCGCCTTACTCGCAAGCGGCTATTGATGTGACATTTAACGATTCTGGTGAAACGGCAAAAGTTGGTGCATTAGTTCTAGGAACTTCGGCAACTATCGGTGATTCACAATATGGTGCATCGTTTGGTATTATTGACTATTCACTTAAGTCAGTTGATGCTCAAGGCAGGACTACGGTTATCGCAGGTACTTACTCTGACGAAGCTGATATTGATGTTGTTATTGAAACTGGACGATTTGCAGAAGTTAAAAAGATTCTGACAGACTTGCGAACCACGCCAAGCGTTTGGATTGCAGAAGATAATACCGAAGGTACAATTATCTACGGATACTATCGTGAATTTGATGTATTACTCACAGGACCAGTAGTGTCTATGTGTACCTTATCTATAGAGGGCTTGACCTAATGACTATCCCAACGCTTACCACGCTACCAGTTGCACCCGCTAGAACTGACCCACCTGCGACCTTTGTAACTCGTGCTGACGCTTTCCTTGCTGCGATAGTAACTTTTCAAGGCGAAATGAATACTAGCATTGGCGCAATGAACACAGACATTGCAGGAGTGAATGCAAACGTAACTCTGGCACAAGAATGGGCGACAAAAAACGATGCCGCTGTTTCTGGCACTGATTGGTCGGCATTTGCTAATGCAACAGGAGCAGCTCCAACAGGCTCGGCAAAAGCGTGGGCAACTACAGCGACAGGAGTAGTAGTAGCGGGCGGCGAATATAGCGCCAAAAGTTACGCTTCGGATTCTGCTACAAGCGCAACGGAATCTGCTGCTAGCGCAACAGCGGCGGGATTAACTGCCGGAGCAAGTCTCTGGGTAAGCGGTCAAAGTTATGACGCAGGAGATGCGGCTGTTTCTGGTATTGACTTCCAAACGTATCGAGCAGAAACAACTACTAGCGGAACAACTGACCCAAGCGCGGATGCAAACTGGACTTTGTTGGGCTACTCATTGCCGAGTCAAACTGGTAACAATGGAAAATATCTCACCACGAATGGAACAGTTGAAAGTTGGGGTGACGTTGAAGCACTTCCAGACCAAACAGGAAATTCTGGAAAATTCTTATCAACTGATGGAAGTTTAGCTAGCTGGGAAACTCTAGCAGTTCTCGGCGGCGGTGGAACTACAACTGCGGTTCCTGCGACTTTAACTTCAGCAAGTGTGGCAGCTCATTCTTTAACTTCAACTGGTTGGGGGAAAGCTGTTACGTTGCCAGATGCCACTACGCTATCAAAAGGCGTGACGGTCTTCGCTTTTAAAAATGATTCTAAATATGACATTTCAATAAAAAATAATAGCGGAGAGATAATAAACTTTATCTATGCTTCAGATTATGTGATTTGCTCATTGATGGATAATTCTACCGCTGATGGCAAATGGGAATTTTCTAGTAAAAAGATTTTAGGATTACTAGCGCAAACACAAATCCCATCAATAGCCACAACTAGCATCACGAGTTTTACTTATACCAAAATGTCTAACGACAAGTGGTTAATTTTGATACAGCACAGCACTACTCAGTATGGAATTGTTTATGATGAGGCGACTTTATCATTCGGCTCGTTGACTGCAATAGATACGCAGGGTTCAAGTAAAGGTTTATCGGTTGTAGAGACAGGAACAGACAAAGCATTAATGATGATATGTCAGGGGGCTAGTCAAAATTACATCTTCTATAGGTCTTTGACAATCTCGGGAACCACGATAACGCTAGTTGACTCGCAGACTCAACAGGTTAATCAGATAAATCATCTTCATGGTCCTCAACTATATAAGATTCAAGACAATATAATTGGAGTTATTCCGGGCAACTATCAAATGCAGCTTCAAGCCATAACTATTGATGGCTCAAATAATATTACGCTTGGCACTATAACTGCTTTTGCTGAGGGTGCGCTTGCGAATATGTATGGCGGGATTTACCCTGTTTCTGCCGTTAATGGGCGATTTAGTTGTATTTACTGGGAAGATGCAGGAGATAATATAAAAATAGCGACGCTAGATGTTTCTGGCACAACTCTGACAACTTTGGCTGGTCCGACAGCCATCTCAAGTAATAGTCAGGGATATGAGCATTATGTTTTCCCAGAAAATTCAAATGGAAACAGGTTTATAAGATACGCAAACGCTTCGAGCGACTATAATTCTGCCATTTTGTTGAAGATAAACGCTAACGGAACTTTTACGGCTAACAATGTGTCAGGTGGAGTTTTTGGAAATAATTACCCATATATTCTTTCTTGGAAAGTTGTCGGTAATAAGGTTATGTGGCTCTCATGTACTAGCGACAAAGTTACGGTTCACGCTGTAACAGATACCAACGGAACACCAACAATAGAAAAGAAATACTGGGTCTCTAATTATGACGGGTTCCAAGCAGGAACATACGATGATGGATTTTATTTTGTTTCTAATGATTTTCAGCAGAGCGAATTTCAACTTTATAGATATTTTATAAACGGCTCAAACGAGCCAGATAGAGAGTTGGAAGACTGGTTTGAAGGAACAAATTCTGCGCCACAGTTTCAATATTTTGGAGTAAAGACTCAAAGTTTCTGGATTCCAAATTCAGGAAGCAACTGGCTGAAAAACATGGGAAATGGCGATATACCAGAAGTCGGAAATTATATGCAAGCCAGTAATAGATACCAGCAAATTGCTTCTAATAACGACAGCGGTCTTGTTACTGGATTCTGGGACAAAGAAAACAATCATATTGTGCCATTTGAATCAAAAAGACTTGGCGCGCTAAATTACGATTTTTATCAAGTAAATTGGTCTACTGGTGCAAATAACTTAGCAGAAGGTTGGGACGTATACGCTAATCAGGACACTGATTCGCCAAACACTTACAACATAAAGCTATTATTGAGGAAGGTTTGTAATGCTTAAACTAACGATAGAAGATAAAGTTATCGGACCTCATAAATCCATCGAAAGAGTTGAAGATGCTTATATTATTGATTCTGCTATTTTCCCAATAGCGGTAATCGGAGAAGGCATTATTTCGACTTGGGTGGGCGATTATCCAGAAATTGAGATTGACCCAATACGATACGAAGCAGTGAGAAAAAAGCGAGATGCTTTGATTAAAGAGTCTGATTGGCGAGTTATTCGTGCGACCGAAACTGGTGTTGCTATGAGTCAAGATTGGACAGACTATCGTCAGGCTTTGCGCGATATATCTAATCAGGATAGATTCCCAGTTTCTATAAATTGGCCTACTGAACCAGAGTAAAATGATTCACGCCTTTATGCTTATGATTGTGGTCAACGGCGAGATAATATCAAACCGTGAACCCATGTACTTCTTTGATATAAATCGCTGCAATTATTTCGCCGCGCAGATTGTATCGGGGAAGCGTGAGGCTAGAGGCGTTCAGCACAATACCACTAAAGTCGCTGCGTATTGTGTTCCGAAGCTTGTTGACCCTTCTAAGATTAAAGTTTACTCGTGATAGAAATTATTGCAGCAATATCTGCTGCGAGTAGAGCATTTAATTATATCAATGCTGCCGTAAATAAAGGACACGAAGTTCAAGACCTCGTGCATAAGTTTTCGGCTTTTTTTGACGCTAAAGATAAAATGTCAGAGATAGAAGCCAATATACAAAACGCTTCTACAATGGCAAAGCTATTTGATAAAGGTTCTGTAGAGTCTGCTGCATTAGAAATAACTATGGCAAAGCAAAAAACTTTGCAAATGGAGCGTCAACTTAGAGAGATTATGGTTTATACAGTTGGCGAAGATGTCTGGATAGATATGATGCGGACTCGCTCACAGATAAGAAAACAAAGGTTAGATATTGCTCGTGCTAGAGCTACAAGAAAGCGAATGATTATTGATGGTATTGGTTTTGGCTTTATAGGTTTAGTTTTGTTTGCTTGTGTAATGGCAATATTGAGGGTTTCACTATGATTTTACAAATCGCGCAAAGTTTAATTGCTCCTGTTTCTGGGTTACTAGATAAAGTAATTCAAGATAAAGACCAGAAAGCGGCACTAGCGCATGAGATAGCGACTCTTGCAGACAAGCAAGCCAACGAGCAAGCTAAGGCACAGATACAGTTAAACGCCGTAGAGGCTGCTCATACATCGCTTTTCGTAGCAGGTTGGCGTCCTAGTATTGGTTGGGTGTGTTCGCTTGCCATGCTTCTTAACTTCATCCTCATTCCATTTATTAATTTAGGGTTAGAGTTTGGTGGTTTAGATTTGAAGCTAGATTTGATTGATATGCAAACGATGATGCCAGTGCTATTCGGAATGCTTGGCTTAGGCGGCATGAGAACTGCTGAAAAAATCAAAGGCGTCCAAAGAGAGAAGTAGATGTCAGATTTAATTGATTACGCTAAGACAGACAGACAACGCGAAACTATTAAAGTCTGGGAAGACTGCGGTCGAAACGGTGCAAAGGCGGCGGGAATACTTAACATCTCGCCGTCTACGCTGCGCGACCATGTTAACGCTGTGAAAAGCAAGGCATCTGCTTCGGGTTACTCGGACAACTGGGATGCAACTCGCCACGTTCCTGAAGGCGAGATTGTTATTGGTCGCAGCATCTACACGGCTGACGATGAAGGAAACAAGGCTTGGCTAAAGACTAAGCGCACAATGACCGAAGCGCAGCGTGACCAGGCTCTAAAAAGTTTTGTTGATGGTTTGATTAGCGGTTTGCCTAAATACAAAACAAAAGCTAAACCTAAGCAAAAGAAATTTTCCACTGACTTATTGCCAACAATAATAATTGGTGACGCGCATTTTGGCATGAGGGCAGATGCTAGAGAAACAAAGGCTAGAGATTACGACACTAAGATTGCTTCCACAGATATGCTAGATGCGATTGATTATTTGGTAGAAGCTGCGCCTCCTAGTGAACAATGTTTATTAGTCAATGTCGGTGATTTTATCCACGCTAATGGGTCAGGCGGTACAACTTTTGCGGGTACAAAACTAGACGTAGATACGCGCATCGAGGTAGTGCTAGAGATAGCTGCTCAGACGTTCCTATTTGCAATAGATAAGTTGCTTGCGAAACATAAGAGTTGCGTTGTGGTAATGGCTAGAGGCAACCACGACTCAGATACTGCAATCGCCTTGGCGTTAATCCTGAAGTTTTATTACTCAAAAGAGCCACGAGTTACCATCTTAGACCCTCATGGATTCTTTCATACTGTTCAGTTTGGTAAGAACCTTTTGGCTGTACATCACGGTGACAAGGTGAAAGCGGCAAAGTTGGGTGCTATACTCCCCAGAATGTTACCTGAGCAGTGGGCTAGCACTAACTACCGCAAGTGGTTACTGGGTCATGTGCATCACCAGAATATAATCGAGACAGATAATGGCGTTATTTGTGAAGCCTTTTCTACTCTCGCTCCACCAGATTCTTGGCATGCAGGGGCAGGGTACTCAGCGGCAAGCGCGATGCACCAAATTATATTCCATCGTGACGGCGGTGAAGCAATACGCCATGTTTATCAAATCAGAGACAGCGCAAAGTCACCTGATTTAACGCTATAGGTATGAAGATGGAAGACCGACTAAGCAGAGTTGAAGCCAAAATAGACAGCTTACAAGAAGCAATAATCTCGCTAGCTAGGGTTGAAGAAAGGCTAGTTACAGTATTTAACCGTCAATCTTCTATTGAAGACAAGGTTAATAACCTAGATGATAAAATTGTAAAACTTTCCGAAAGTGTTATAAAAACACGCTCAACTGAGCGTTTCGTTTGGATAATTATAGCGGCAGGTATTGGCGCTGCATTCAGGTATTTAGGCTAATGGATACTATACCTTTCCCCGATACACGCTCTGACCGTTTAGCCGAAACTGCTATGGATGAATTAGCGCAGTGGGCAGAAGAGAAATTAGAAATTGGCGTAAGTGCAATGGTGCTTATAGGGTTATTAGAAACCTATAAATCGGCATTAACTTACAATTTGTTAGTAGATGAAGAGTACGAGGATTAGACAATGGGTTTATTAGCTTATCTTGGTTGGGTAAAAAAACTTTGGACGATGGTAGTTGATATTGTCAAATTGATTGAACAAACAATCCCTGACGATGGCGCAGGTAAAGAAAAGTTAGCTGCGTTTGATTTGCTGCTAAAAGCTGCTATTGAAAAAGCAGATGACATAGACGAAGAGTTTGAGAAGTTGCAGCCAGTTGCTCACGATATAGTTAGAGCGGTGGTAACTTTGTTTAATGCCACAGGTATGTTTAAAAAGAAGTAAACAAATGGCTAAACTGATAGAAATGATTAAGCGGCACGAAGGCGTCAAAAAATATGTTTACGAAGATTCGCTTGGAATTAAAACTATCGGTGTTGGTCGTAACCTAGAAAGCATGGGTTTAACGAGTAAAGAAATAGACTTTTTACTCATGAATGACCTAGAGCGGGTAATTACTGAGCTAGAACGCAACTTTGATTGGTTTTCTGACTTAGATAATGCCCGAAGGGACGCGATGATAGACATCTGTTTTAATCTAGGTATAACCAGACTGCTCACATTCAAGAAAGCCTTAGCAGCAATGGCTAATGAAGATTACGCTAAGGCTTCTTTTGAATTTATGGACTCGCGTTGGTCTGAGCAAGTAGGTAGTCGCGCAGTTGAATTGTGCGACATGATAGAAAGCGGAGAATACTATTTTTAGTATCATATAATGTACATTAAGCACTTTTATGCGCTATAAAATGGTCATTTATACACTTTACTGCACTTCAATGACGTAACTATTTATTTCTTATATGGCACTTTATGTAATTTTAATTACTCTTCTACCACTCGCTCTCTGCCAATAGCTTTTTCAAAGGCTTTGCATTCAGGGCAATACCATCCGACTCTATAAGGCACATAAGTATCATCTGTTGAGCGATGATTAAACCCTATGACCTCTCCTGCTATATGACCGCAGGGGCAGGGCTTTTCTGTCATATATCCGTCTCCTTGATAAAAATGCCGTTCGGTTGCATCATTCCCTTACGGTCTTTAATATCCTCGTAAGCAAACGCTAGGCACTCCTCTAGGCTTGTTCCGTGCATAACCGCTAAGTTATTAAGAACTACTAGACAGTCGCCTATATCATCGTAAACATCCCTGCCCTTGGCGATGTTGTCAGATAACTCACCAACCTCTGAAACTAGCTTGAGGCACTGTGACTCAGTAGAGCCGTATTGAATAATGCCCCTGTCTTTACTCCACTGCGTACACTTATCAATTAACTCATCCATGATTAAACTCCTTATTCTTAGATTCAAAATAAGTCGAATACTTTTCGGCACATTCTGGGTGCGCTGCAAAAAATTCTGCTGACTCGTTTATCATTTTGATTAGAGTGCCAACTGCGCGTAACTCTGCTGATTCTTTAGGCAGTTCATTTGCGCCAGTTAATATCCAAGCCTGTAGTTCTGCTTGGCTCATTGGTTGCATTAAATCTTCCATTACTTTCTCCTAGTGTGTGGTTTCGCTTTCTCTGCTCATTTCGTTTGTTGTGTTCATAAAAACTTTGTACTTTTCCCAAATCTGTTCATCTGAGTCTAAAAAATCATCAAACAAATTATAGAAAATCATTAGGGTTAAAAGACCACGATAATCTTCACCCTTGAATTCTTTTAATTTATAGCTCCATTCTTCTAGCTCAACACTGGTTAATAGCTCTACTGTTTTTCCATTTACTACTGCATGGGTTGGGCGCATCAACAGTCTCCTATGCGGTTTTGATGATATTTAATTAACTCAGACCACTCTTTGTACATTTCTTCGTAGTCTTTTTTGTAAAGTTTAATTGGGTTTCTGCGCTTCTCAAGCATTTCCTGCACGAAGTCTCGCCCATACATATCTTCCATCCACAGCGTGTACTCTTGAGCGGCTGCGCCACTTTTCATACCGAAGATATTGCAGCCAACGCATTGCGGATGGACATTCTCAATTTCTAGCGCCCAATAAGAGCTGCTGCCTTTCGGGATATAGTGACCGCCCTGCATTCCATCTCTGTAATGCTTAATGACTCCGCAAGATACACACTGTACATAGCCGTTATCATCTGCCGCTGCGATACGAGACAATAGCTGTATGGTCTCAAGACATTTTTTTCTGTTCATCGCAGACCTTTTTCAGTTCTTTAATTTGCTTTTTAAGTGATTCAACGCAGTAGGCTAACTCTCGCGCCAGTTCCATAATTTCTTCAGCTTCGCTTTCGTCTATCTCAATTTTCAGTTTCATAGGTTTCTCGTGATGGGAACGGTACGCTTACGCCGAACTTGGTGGCTATCTGCCTGTTTAGAACATCGTAGACCTTAGAATACTCGTCCGTATTGGCTTCGGTCGTGGACTCTTTGTTAATCACTATCAGCTGAATCGGCTTCCATAGAAACTCTCGCACTTTGTCTTCAGTCCAAGGTATGTCTATTTCTTGCTTCAGGGTGCGCTTCATATCATAGCCCGCATCGTTAAGGGCTTCTGCTAAATGACGGCAGTAGACCGCTAAGGCGTTATTCTGAGCATTCGTGCGCCTCTTACCCTTTTTCCACTGTACGGTAATAAACTTGTCGCGCTTCCACTCTTCAATGATTAGCTGCGTAAACTCTTCTAGACTTTGGCTTGAGTTGATATGGAAACGGTTATCGCTCATTTTTTAGTCCCATTTTCACCCATGCGTTTTGTAAACTCGCTCTTTCTGCCCCATTCGGGGTCTACGGTATCTGAGTAAGTTTGCCCTCGCATTACTTTGATTTTACCGCCTACCTCTAGGTAGCGTTTAGTGTCACGCTCTAGCTGTTGGCGCAGCTCTTCTTTTTCTGCGTCTATAGTGCTACGCATCGCTAATTCCTAAGGCGATAAATTCGTCTACCGTATAACCGAAGATTTCTGCCAGTTGCTGAACTTTATGGATTGATGCCGACTTCTGTCTGCGCGTGTAGTAAACCGCCTGACGCGATTCTCTGAGCTTATTGGCTAGTTCAACTGTAGTCATTCTTTTAACGTGCTGTGCTTCTATGATACTTGCACCGATATTTGCTGTTTGCATTTCTAAGTCCTTGTTGGTATGTTTGGGTCACATGGTTACTTGCCATGTGCCTTCTCCTTGAAAAGAAGTTGAAGCCCGACTAGGATTTTGCTTTTTCCTACCTAGTCGGGCTTTTTTTATCTAAAACGGAATGTCATCGTCAAAGTCACTACCGAAGGGGTTATCTGGCTGTGCAGGTTTGTGTTGCGGCTGCGGTGCTGACTGAGGCTTAGAGTCTAAGAATTGCATAGAGCTAGCAATGATTTCGGTGCTGTAACGCTTTTCGCCGTCTTTCTCGTAGGAACTGGTAGTAATCTTGCCTTCTATGTAGAGCTTCGAGCCTTTCTTTACATACTGCCCCGCAAGCTCCGCAAGTTTGTTAAACATTACGACACGATGCCATTCTGTCTTTTCTTGCTGCATTCCCTGCTTGTCTTTCCACTTTTCTGTAGTAGCGATGGGCATATTGACCAGTGCTGTACCGTTAGCAGTAGATTTAAATTCTGGGTCGCGCCCAACATTACCGATTAGCATTACTTTATTGAGTGACATTACACTTCTCCTTTTTTAAATTTCTCGACACATTCGCCGATTAGGTCTGTTGCTCTTATTAAATGGTCTGATAGCAGACCGATAAACTCTTCATCTCTGTGTACTTCGACCATCAACTGCTCGCCGAAATCTGGGTGGTAACTGTAGAAATTCCAAACGTCTCTATCAGTCACGAGCAAGCTACCTTGCACTTGCTGTATATATTTTGTCGGTAGCACTCCGTCTCGTAGATACGCTAGATGGTTATGGGCTAATGGGGCTTTTATCTCCAAGCCCATGTTGTCGCGTATCAATCCATCGGGGCTACAACCAACGCCTAGCTGTTCGTTAATGCAGAAACCAACCTCGTCAACTTCGTAATCGTACATAAAGGCAAAATTCTTTCTGGCTTGCTCTTCTAACTCCACACCTCGCAGCATGGCATCGCTTACAAAGCCGTTTGAACGCTTGCCTGTAATAACCTCTGCTGCTAGTTCGTTAATGTAGCTATCAGCCTGTGCAGACCATTTACCAGTAGTCGTGCATATTCTGCTGAAGTTGCTAGCACTAGGAACGCCCATACGCGCTTCAAACCATTCTTCTGTACCCTGCTCGCAATCTATAATAATCATGTAGCCTCCTTTTGCAGCCTGAGCTTCTGCATATCTAGCTCGTCCTCTACGAATCCCCAAAGTATTAAACCAAGCTCGTGGTAGTTCTTGCTTTCCTTTTCTTCAAAGTCTTCAAGAATTAGCCGTACCATTTCGTGGCGCTTATAAGAATCCGTTGCTAGGTCGGTATCATATTCAACAGTGTCTTCTAGCGGTTCTAGCTTCTGTGGTGCAGGGTCGTTATAACGCTGCTCGTCAATTACTACTGGGTCTAGTTCCATTTCCTTGCTCCTGAAAATTTTATCGAAGTTATCTTCAAACTGTTTTTGGCTGACCGATAACGGTCTAGGCTTACTGCCCTTGCTCATCTTTACCATCCAAAATGTCTAAGGCTTTTTGAAGCGTGTTTTTAACTCTGTCCGCTTCTTCGCTAGTGGTATGAGATAACCAATCAAGGTTCATCAATATCGCGTATCTGGCTTTCCTGATTTTGTCTGTCAGCTCGCGTTCTGTTTCCATCGTCTTTCTCCAAGTGTTCTTCCATCAATGCCATTAGCTTTGCGGCTATCGCTACAGAGTCAAAGTCTTTAGGTGTTGTGTAAAAGAAGCCTTTATTATCATCTCTTTGGTCGGGTGATGTAAACCTTTCCTTTGCATCTATTATCATTTTTTTACTCCTTTCAGTTTATTAATCTTGTCGTACACTGGTCGGAACTGATTGCTTTGCAGGTGTTCTAGTTGAGCTATGCCATAAGCGTCCATAAGCTGCTCCTTGAGCTTTTCATCTCCCGCTAATAGATTCACTAGGGCTTTTACTTGGTCGCTTGTAATCGCGTCTACGGGCTTCTTAGGGGCTTCCGCTGCGAGCTGCATGGCATTAGCGTCATCGTCTGTCTGTGGAATAGCAAATATAGCTGCGAGCGCGTATCTGCGAAAATAAGAAATTAAGGAGCCGTATTCTTGTGGACCTGCTTTAACAGGCTTGATGCCGAACGATTCTTCTATCCACTGCCCTGACTTGTGCATGACTCGCGTGGTGATTGCTACGCCTTGCTCGTTGTTGATAGGGAACTGAACTACGGATAAGCCGTTATCGCTTAAAGGTTGCTTAATAACATCACCGATAGATGCTAGGTCAGCGAATGACGATTTAAAGTGCGGGTTTGAGCTGTTCTTATACGCAGCACCCATCTGCCCTTGGGCGATAGCCATAGCTGCGGCTAACTCATTGATTTCATTAGATGTTTTCATTATGCCTTCTCCTGTAATGTCAAAATGACTAGGACAAGGTATACTATTCTTTTACAGAAGTAAAACGATTTATTTATGGTTTAAGAGTTTACACCACGATGGGAAAAGTATTTAATAGGTAAGTCGGTGGTGTTGGCGCACCTAAAGTCCGATATAGAGCGAGGAAGATACGGTCACCCGACTTAGGTAATCTTATCACGCCTCCCTTCTATATCCCTAGCACCTAATCTACCGACACTGAACCAGTGGGCTTCAGGCTTGGGAATAATTAAACCCAAGAGACGGCGACACTTGTGAGCGAAAGAGCCTCAACCGTTAATGCTTAATACGGTTGAATAGATACCCTATTCGATACACTGGTAATCAGTTAGCGCTATAGAAAATCCAAAAAGGGCGTGAAGCGCCTTTAAGGTTACTTTGCTTAAAATTTAAGGAGATTGTAATGAACGATAAGAATGAACCTAGAATGGAAGATGAGTACAAGCACAGTCTTTTAGTGGTGACTATTATTGAGTTGAAAACTATCTTAAGTTTATTAAAACCTGAGAAAAAAAGATTACGCGCTAAATTAAAAGACGCAGATTTTCAACTTCCTGAAACTGTTTCGGTAGTTCATAACTTGAATATAGTGAACAAGTTAGAAAACTTAATACTTGATGACTTAGAATATAGAAGACAAGAAAATAAAGCGTAGGGTACGTCTAATAACCGCATTTAAGGTACTTTAAAATAATGCATATTAAGTACCCTGCCGGCTTACTTGCAGCTTACTTGCGGCTTACTTGCGGCTTACTTGCAATTTAAAAGGAGATAGCAATGGAAAACTTAACAAACGAGCATAAACAGATTCTTATATCTTTACTAGAAGTGGCTTTAGATAACCTTATTACAGATATGGAAGGAGCTAATTTAACTCATGATGGATTTACAGCGGTAAGTAGCCATCATGAAAAAATGACTTTTATTTATAGCGAATTGAAGGGTGAGCAAAAGTGAAAAGAAGAAAATACCCTGAACACTTTGAGAGACTATGGCAGGCTTTCGATACTGACTACGGTGAAAAAGGCAGTAAGACAAAGGCACACGAAGTCTTTGTTGCTATGGAGATAGACTCTGACGATGTAGATTTCATTATAGATAACTACACGAAACAACGCATGGCAAAAGAAATACAAAGAATGCGTGGCGAGTTTTCACCTAATTTTCAGCACATGGAAAGGTATCTTAAAAATGAACGATTCGATGACCAAATCAGTCTCAACTCTTATCAACAAAAATCAATCACAAAGTCAGACCAATCAGACGCAGCGCTCAGGCAATATCTCACAGGAGGTGATGGCAAAGGGATGGAGAATGCTGCAAGCGATGAAGAAGGCATCGGACCCAGTTGGCTCAACTGAGTTCAAGGTCTGGTATCGCTCGCTTACTAATGACTTCACCGAGGAGGAGTTTATGAACGGCATTAAAGCAGCGCAAGACCATACCAAGTTCCTAGACCTGCCCAACTTTAGACAGCTGTGCCGACTGACCAAGAGTCATAGGTCACACGCTATATTCGCTATCGAAAAGAAGGAAAAGATGCTCACAGGGGCTGAATTACGCGCTAAAATAGCTGAAATGCGTAAAAATCTTAATATTTAATCCTTTATAAAACAATAACTTACGATTAAATGACAAAAAAGATGAAATATATGTAAAAAAACGCTTTACAGGGTCATCGGTAGGGTATTTAATACACACATCGAAGGCAATTACGCACTCAAACTTCGAAGGATTATCAAAATGAAAAAAGGTAGCACACTTCAGCTTATTGATACTTTCGTTAAAATTAAAGCCAAGCAAAACACAGATAAAGATTACGACCTTGCAAATCTTACTTTTGAATTATCTAAATTATTAGAAGCTTTTCCAGAAGCTGAACAGAAATTTAGACAAAGGACGGAAATGTTTTATCAAATGTCTTTAGGCACAGAAGACTACAACCCTGTAACTTATTAAAAATCACCGCCCCCTTCGGGGGGCATCAAGGAGGGCATTGAAAAGATTTGTTTGTATCAGCTCAAGGGTAAATAGTGCGACCTCGGTCTATAGACTTTAGTCAACATCGTTCCCCTACAAGCAGAAGGCTAGAACCCTTCGATACAGACAAATCCTTTGAACGCCCACTAAATAAAAACAGGAGAAGCATCATGGAACTAGAACAAAACGATTTTTGGCAGACTAAGGCTCGTGGCAGTAACTCTGACGAGTATGAGATTTACCTAACCTGCGCTGACGATGGCAAGGGTAACGACTTCACCACTGGCGAGCCGCTTAAGAGCTACGAAGAGTGGATGGATAGCTAGGGTACGCCTAATCAGCTATTTAACGTATTGTAAAAACAAGGAGAATAATATGTCTACAAGAGCAACTTACCTTTTCACGAATAACTCAATGGCAGCAGAAGACATCTGCGTTTATATCCACCACGATGGCTACCCTACAGGCGCAGCAGAGTATTTCAGAAAGGCACTCTTTATCGCCAAGACTGACCGTCGCCCAATCTTAGAAGCATTCATTGCAGCCAATAGTCGCGCAGAGATTACGCGCAGCCATCAAGCCCACGGTGATACTGAGTATCGCTACACAATAGACCGCAAAGATGTGCAAGTTCAGAAGCGCATTAGCAATTTCAGTGAAGAGCATGGTTTCGATAATTACTGGGAGACAATTTACACAGGCTCTATAGAAGAATTTATTGTTAGAAATGTTCAATTGGAGTTTGCATCATGAAGAATATACTAGGCACAGGTGTTATAGTGATAGCACTCGCTACCCTAGCTAGCTCCATGGGTGTTCTTTTAAGCGAAACAGACTTAGAAGTGCAGCAGATAGAGGGTGATACCTACTGCGAAATGCACCAATTGTTTATAGATACAGATGGCGACTTTGGTTGGCCTGATTACAAAAACACTTTCAAGGAGTGCAAATAATGAGCGCAGAAATTACTAAAATCCTGCTAGAGAATATGCCTGAACTAATAACAGACGATAAGGTTCAGCCCACAGAGTTAGTATTAGACATCGTTTGGCGGCACTTGCGAACCATTCAGCCAGACTTACTAGAGGTTGCCATAGGCGATGATATAGACAAGTTTGACGCTCTTATCTACGACTTAGCCGACTTTCAGTACTTATCCACAGCTAAAGAGATTCAGAAGTTTACGCTCCAACGATTACGCGCTGTAGCCTACGAAACCATTATGGGCTACGAGTCATCCATCATTAGCGCGCACCACTGCTTATGATTACCTCAGTTGCTTGTATTGCTATGGCTATCTACTTCGAGGCTCGCTCAGAACCACTAGAGGGACAGGTAGCCGTAGCTAATACGATAATCAATAGAGTTAAATCCCCTGACTACCCAAACACTCCCTGCGAAGTTACCAAACAAGCTAAATATTGGGCAGGTCACCCTATTCGCCATCAATGCCACTTCTCATACTGGTGCGATGGCAAGCCAGAAACGATTGACGATGCCGAGGCTTATACCTTGGCACTATCAATCGCTATCCACGCTGAGACAACCTTGGTTGATGTTACTGGTGGCGCTGTGTTCTACCATCGTAACGATATACAGCCGTACTGGTCGGAAGGCTTGGGTGTTAGACGTAAGATAGGAAGACACATTTTTTATTAATCAAGGGGCGGGATTAAAAATTAATAGCGACCCCAATAATGTTAGGTCAGGAAATACCCCTCATTTGTTGAGCCTGACCTATAGGAGAAAGTTATGAGTCAGGAAATTAAAGTCTTAAACCATATCAAACGCTATAAAAAAATCAGCTCAATGCAAGCCTTCAGCAAGTACAACATCACGCGACTAGCGGCTATTGTTTATAATTTGCGCGCTAAAGGCTACGCGATAAAAACAGATATTGTGACCAAAGCTAATTCTAGTTACGCAGTTTATTCAATGGGCTAGCCTTTTTTAACAAAAGTGTTACCATTCACCCCTAGCTTGAGGCTAAAAGCAATCACTGGGGGTGAATGTGTTAAAGATAGAATATGTCGCAACGGATGACTTAATACCGTATTTTAACAATTCACGCACTCACTCTGAGTCGCAAGTTAAGCAAATCGCTGCATCCATACGCGAATTTGGCTTTACTAATCCTATTCTAATTGACGAAGAACAAACCATAATAGCGGGTCACGGCAGAGTTATGGCTGCTGAAGTGCTATCTATGCCTACTGTTCCCTGTATTCGCTTGTCTGGTTTATCTGAAGCACAGCGTAAAGCCTATGTAATCGCCGATAACAAACTGGCGCTAAATGCAGGTTGGGATATTGAGATTCTATTTTCTGAAATTGAAACATTGGAAGATTTAAATTTTGATGTTGATTTAATCGGTTTTTCTGCAAATGAATTAACAGAAATGTTAAATATTGAAGAAGAACAAGAAGAAAAAAAAGAATTCACGGGCGATACAGAAGATAAATGGCAACTTTTGATAGAATTTGAAAATGAGAATGAGTTGCAAACTGCTTATGAAAAAGCCATGGAGGATGATTTGAAATGCAAAATTATCATGTAAAACTTACTTCTCCAGTATCAGATACCTTTAGATGCTCAATGGCTGCTAACAGTTTAGACATTGATGTAAACAAAAAAAGCGTTCACGAATTTTCAATAGATGCTGATTTAAAAACTGATTGGAATGTCGGTTTGATAGTTGGGGCATCAGGAAGCGGTAAAACTACATTAGCTAATGAAGTGTTTGGTAAAGATTGTTTTGATTTTGATATAGACGAATCAAAGCCAATTATTGACCAATTTCCAAAAGATTGGACTTACGAGCAATGCCAAAACGCTCTTAACGGAATAGGTTTATCTCAAGTGCCATGTTGGATTAGACCAGTGGCTACATTGAGTAACGGTCAAAAGGCTCGCGCCATAGCTGCTTTGCAATTGTCCAGACATGAAGATTTCGTGGTTGATGAATGGACATCCGTAGTAGATAGAACAGTGGCTAAAAGTATGTCTGTTTGTTTGGCTAAACACGCTAGAAAGATAGACAAGAAAATAACAGCTGTCAGTTGTCACTATGATGTAATCGAGTGGTTAAACCCAGATTGGATTATAGACTGCAACAAAGGCATTTATATTGACCGGAGGTGTCTTTGGCGAAACTATCAGCGAGAGGAAAAATTACACTTCAACATCAGGGCTATCGGCAGGGAAAGTTGGAAATACTTTAGTAAGTATCATTATTTAAGCGAAAAATTGCCTGGGGGAGTTATAAAGTTATTTGGTTTGTTTCATGGAGATAATCAAATTGGATTTCAATGTTTTGCAAATTACACTCCAAAAAAGAAAACTGACAAAATTATGAAAATGCACAGCAACAGAACTGTGATTCATCCTGATTATGTTGGTCTTGGTCTTGGAATGAAGTTAATCGAAGAAACAAGCAAGATAATGTCAGATGATGGGTTTGATGTATGGGCAAAGTTTTCTAGTGTTCCAGTTGCAAAATCATTTGAAAAATCAAATAATTGGAAATTGTGTGACGTAAAAAGATTTAGTAATAAAGCAGGACCAAACATACGACAAACGGGATTTAGAAACGCAATTAAAACTTATAGTTATCATTACGAACCAAAATTATGAAAAACGGAAACCAAGGTGACGGCGGGGGAAGACCCGCTACAGAATTTGACCAAGACAAAATTAACTTGGTAGAGAAACTCGCCGCTGTATTAACAAAAGCCCAATTATCTGATTACTTTGGTATATCGGAGAACACTTTTCGTGCCGTAGAAGACCGTCAACCAGAAGTTTCTGAGGCGTATAAAAGGGGAAAGGGCAGAGCTATAGCAAGCGTGGCTAGTAATCTTGTTAACCAAGCGCAGAACGGTAATACAACTGCGGCTATCTTCTATCTCAAGACTCAAGCGGGTTGGAAAGAGCAAGACACGACCACAATATCCACTAACGAAGACAACATCATACAGATAGTCCGTGCAACTAAGCCTGACTGAGCCACAAGAAGAGTTCCTATGCTCCGAAGCTAAATACCCTGCGCTAGTCGGTGGGCTTGGTAGCGGAAAGACAGTAGCGGGAATATCTAGGCTTATCTGCCTAATGGTTCAAGACCCCACTATTAACGGCGCTTACTATATGCCGACCTATGATTTGCTTAGGTTACGCG